>BCSF01000299.1_pt1 | contig 20747 bp, 33 predicted proteins | sample 1016431 | NCBI WGS metagenome assembly BCSF01 (sample SAMD00045685;SAMD00045686;SAMD00045687;SAMD00045688;SAMD00045689;SAMD00045690;SAMD00045691;SAMD00045692;SAMD00045684;SAMD00045690;SAMD00045691;SAMD00045692;SAMD00045684;SAMD00045685;SAMD00045686;SAMD00045687;SAMD00045688;SAMD00045689, study...
TTGTTTGGGTTTTTCTGTACGAGCTGTGTATTCTTTGCAAAGGTGCACAAACAATGCTAATGTCCACCAATAATGTTCTGGGCTGTTTCGTACCCAAACTGTTGATGGTGGGTTCTTGTGAGTTGACTTATACAAGCTAACCTCGTCAGCCCAATAGTCTCCGTCTAGCTCTCGGTGCGCAGTACAAAGCAACTGTGCAGTTTCGAGTATCATCTTGACGCAATGCTTATCGCAATGCATCATAGCAGCTTCTTTCGGACTATCGTCCAAGTAAAAAATATTCATTTGACTTCCTTTCTCAATATAAAAACTCTATCCTTTTTTACTTAAAAGATAAAGTTTATTTTTGCCAAAACTTTAGCTTGCTTTTTATTCTCTGCCAAAGGCTTGGTTTTTCTTCCTCTACTGCTTCGTGGAAAATTTCTAAAACTTCGTCTTTAGGAATCTCTTGAGCATACTCTCTGTTGTTTAAAATATAAGAAACAGCTCTTGGAGTTATATTCAGTTCCTTAGCAATATCAGCATTTGAAAATGTTGTTGCTTTTAATTGGTGAACTTTATTAACGAATTCTTGACTATATTTTTCTTTCATATTCCTTCTCTCTATTTGTGATGCGCTGAGCAACCCCAGTCTTCTACTTCGTTCTCAAACGCAGTCAGTGTTCCATGTATAGGATCAGAAGTTTTAACTATCTGACGAAGTATAGCGTAAAGCTGTTCTATCGATTTGTAAATAATCACTTGCTGAGCTCCAGTGAACAGGCTATCGCCTTTTATTTTATCCTCGAACTTCATCAAGTATTTACTGACTTGTTCAGACTGACGAAACAACTTCCTATTACCAAGCATTACTATTTCTTCCCAAAGCTTGTAAACAACCGAAGATAGATCCGCAAAGGCAACTATAGCACCTTCTCTTCCAGACTTAGATTGTCGCCAGTCATTTTTCATATCAAGGTTGTCTATCTGCAACTCTTTAATTATCTGGTCAATGCCAGCTTCTGCCATTTCCTCGAAAAGAGCAATCGACCTTTCGTTATAATACTTTGTTGGTCTAGGAATGTCCCCAGTTATAACCTCATCGATATCATGGACGATTGCTTTTTTAAGAGCCTTGCCAGTGTCAAGCTTATGAGCATCAGGAGACACTGAGTTTATCTCCTCGCAAAGAGTGTAAGTAAAGAGGCACACAAAACCAGTGTGCTCCATTACTGATTCGCTTTTCAGAAGATGGAGCTGCGAATACCTTTGTATCGCAGACATCCCCTGAGAAACGCTGAATAGTTTTACGATATTCATCTATTCGACATCTGGGTTGAAGTTTTGAAACTGCTCTAGGATCTTCTGCCTACGACCAATATGGTCTTCCCAGTTTATGTTGTGCGTCATAGAACGACCCCACTGAGGTTTGTCCCATGCTCTGGCAGATAGTCCTGCGAACTTTTCAAGATCTTTGATTCCAACAATATGAGCATCAACGCTTTCTTTTAGCATAATGTTCAAGCCAAAGTTCTCGTTGGTATAGGTTATGGAATATCTTTTGTGCTCAGCTGCACTGGCTTCACTTTTGAATTTAAAGTGATCGGTCAAAGCTCTAAAGTATCCCATCTCATAAACTGTGCCAGTATCACGACCATCAACAATAGCAAATAAAACATTAGCATCAATCATTGCATTGATGTTGCTGTCGTAAATGCTCTTTGATGCTTTAGTCCTATCCTCTGGGGAAAGATGGGATATTACACCACCACTTTTACGAGGTGAGAAATAATCGAATCCATGCTTATCGAATTCTTTTTCGATAGCCTCGATCGTTTCGATCTGCTTGGGATTAAAGAATGGTCCAGCCAAATAAATTTTCATAGTCATTATGCGTTCTCCAGTTTTTCTATATGTTTTTGCCAAAAGGCAGGTCTGTAACTTGCTTCTATACGAACCATGTCCATATACTTTTGGTCGATGGGTGTAGAAGTTAAGTCACTGTGAATGGGGCAAGGTGCTCCAGGATCGTCGTCGGTATGCCTCAGCTCGGCATCTCTTGTATAAGGGCAAAAGCCTTTATTGCATGGCAGGTCTTGCTCGCTGACAGATATGTATTCTTGTGCAGCAATTATGATATCTTTCCAAATACCATACTGAGCAATCCAACATTGCCTTTTATTGACAACAGTTTTCCAAAACTCAATCTCAGCAGAGATAGATATTGTAATTTTATCGCCAAGTGTTCTCGTCCAACAATCCTCGGATTTTATTATCTCCATTAGATTGTCTTTTATTGTATAGTTTCGGTGCCGAACAACCTGAGCTCTCAAGCCAATGGTCATTTCTTGGCACACAGCAACCACTGGTCCAATAACACCACTGGTCTTTTCATTTTCTTTTAGCATAGGGATTGGATTAACAAAGCTGTAATTGCCAGCATATTTATAAAGCTGAAATTTGTTATCAAGTGCAGCTTTACCAATAATAAAATAATCATTTATCGTTGCGAGGTATTCATACAGCTTATAAATTTTCACCAAGCCTCTCCAAGACAATCGAGTTGTAAAAGATGTCATTGCGCATATTGGCATGTGCAGTCGATACTCGTCTTGAATAACACCTGCATCCATATCAGCTTTAATTTTCTCTCTTAGCAAAACGATAGTATCATTCTGTTCGGAGAACTCGAAGAACTGAGGAACAACGAACTCGGAAGGTGCATCAACTCTAGAGGTTCTTGCCCACATAACGTGATCTCTGAATGAGGCAAATATCTCTCGCTCCAATATTGTGCATTGCACGCTCATAACAACTGAGGGTATCTCGTTGACTGGTGCGTCTATAGATAAAATTGTTTCTAATGGAGTGGTGTCGTCAGGGGAGCGTGAAAGCTCCCAAGCGACCCTCGATAAATTTTTGCCTGACGAAACTCTGTCGTCTGATATTATTTCAATTTTCATTTTTTAATTTCCAAACTCTGATGTCATTGGTTGCATTTCCATCTTCATCTCTGATTGCTCTTGACAAACATTTAAAACCTTGCCTTTTACAAGTCATTCTGAAAGAAACAACATCGCCTGAAGTTTTAAGAACAGTGCTATCCCCGACATCCATTGCATTAACAAGCCTGACCCATTTATTTTTAGACTTATCAAATTCAGCAAAGGGAACACCATGCTCGATGGTGAACCCTAAAATTTCTTTTACAACTTTCCTAGGCATCATAAACCTCAGCCCATCCGTGGTCAATATCCCACTTTAGATCTTGAAGGCGACCACCTTCTTTGATGTAATACTCGTATGGCATGTCAGCACCATGCTTCAGCAAAAGTTGGAATGAGGCATAACCGCAAACCTCTTTTTTGTTTACCTTACGAGGGTTTTCTTTTACGTGAGGTCTGATCATTTTACCTGCGAATGAACCACGAGGCTTAGAGGTTTTCTTAGGCTTGATGCCGAGTGGCGTCATTCCTGGAAGTGCCTCGACCTGAGGTGTTGACTTGACTTTATCAAAAGGTGTTTTGGTTACATGGATGTCAGCAATAGCATCCATAAAACGCTTGGCACCAGTTTTGTTGTCAGAGAATTTTTTAACAGGCTTTTCTACAAGCTCGTTGTATGCGTTAACAAGAAGAGATCCTGTAACATTGCGATCAGCTAAAAGCTCATCAGCATTCTTGAAAAATGCAACACCATTGCCCATAGAGCGAGCGACCTTCTCGGACTCATATGCTTTTACAACGAGGTTGCGAGGATTAAGAGTGTAAGTAATGTTTTGCATGATTTTTCCTTTCTCAGTATCATGTAGTGATTGTATCTTTTTTAGACAGAGATGTAAACATCTTTCTTTCGTTTAAAAACAAAGGCTTGCAAATTATATGGAAAAATATCTCAAGCCTCTTGGTTGTACAAGGTATAAATTCTCCCTTGCTCTGGTCAGTGCAACATACCATACTCTGTTCTCCTCATCTGTTCCTAGGTTGTCCCAACTCAACTTTCCCATGTCAGTTATCAACACAACATTGTCAGCTTCACCACCTTTGCTTTGGTGTATTGTTGAGATTGTTATTCTGGGTTTGTCGGTGAACTTCTCACCATTACGCAAGCAAGATCTTAAATATTCTCGTTCGTCAGGTGGCAGTCCTTTTAATATTGCCATCCAATCTTTGCTTCTAGCTTCGTCAGGAAGCCCCAAGTCTTCCACTCTATAGGTGTCTTTTTTCTCTAGCTTTACGTTAAAGTTGAAAAAGCCAATAAGGTTCTTGGCTTCTGGTCTGTTAAGCTCTTTGCCTTTACGGATCTTTTCCCATGAGGTTATTGCTTTGGTCTCGTCGGTGTCTAAAGAACTTTGACCATTGTAGGTGTAAGCATAGCCTTGTTGCCGAACAACTCTTTTAATTCTGTAAAGCAGATATTTACTTCTGCTCATGCAAAGCCAAGTGCCATCATCAGCACCGAAATCTATCCCTTCATCATCTGAAATATAATTCACTGTGCCTTTTTCTAGTTTGGGTTGCCATGGCTTAACATATCTATTTTTTATTCTGCCAACGACATCCGAAGCCAAAGCATGCACGCTCCTAGGTATTCTAAAACTCTGAGGCAAAATTCTTTTGTCACCTTTTAAGCTGAGGAACTTATTAACATCAGCACCTGCCCAAGCGAATATTGCTTGATCATCGTCGCCAGCAATGTAAACTTCCGAAGCCTGAGCTGAGGCTTTTATCGCCATTCGATATTGTAAAGAGCTCAAGTCTTGAGCTTCGTCGACAATGCATATGTCTATCGGCAACTCAGTTTCATATCGCTGAAGCATGTCGGTGAAGTCTAGCAAGCCATTCCTCTTTTTATAGGTGGTCAATGAATTATTGTACTGCTTAACTGCATGTAACGTCAAGTCATTTTGATTACCTAGATGAAATTGCTCTTCCATAGAACGAATACCAACTCTCGCCAAAGACTCTACTCTTGAACATTTATCTCCGAGACCATCGCCTGTGTGTATTCCTAGGTTCTCATCATAGATACCTTTGAACTCAACACCTATAGCCTTGCCCAACTTTCTGTAATGAGCATCAGTCATGACCTCGTCTCTTTGCAGACCCAAGCTTTTGAATGCCAAAGAATGCAGCGTCCTAAAATAAGGAAACCTATCAGCATCGAAACCAAACTGAACCATTGCTCTTTCTTGAGCTTCGCTTGCAGCTTTACGAGTAAAAGCAAGATAAGCAATTCTCTCGGGAGCTATCCCTCTTTTTAAAGAGTTCTCAACTATGTTCAGAAGAGTCGTCGTCTTCCCTGTTCCTGGAGGTCCAAGAATTATTTGTACGTGCCTCACTTTCAGTTCCTTTCTCAGTCATAGCGTCTCGGTAATTTTCTTTTCTGATTTTCCACAATATCCATTCGTGGTATCGCTCAGGCTCTCGGTCGTCGAAATTTTTCTCCCAGTCGTTAATTATTACTTTTTTGCAGCTTCCGCAAATTATGTCCTTTTCGTAAATCCTTCCATGGGTGTGTCTTCCGCACCAGTCACAAGGCAAAGCATCTTTATAATATGGTAACATCAAAACTCCTCCGTCACTGCGCTCGGTATGTCTAGTTGCTCTTCGTCATCGAAAAACTCTGGCTCAGGTACTGACCAAACTTTAACTGGTTTTCCTTTTATTCTAAATGTTTTTCTGTCACCACCCAATAACCTTAACCAAGACCAAACTTGGTGCTGAGTTGTAAACCTAAATCTGCGAGCCTCTAGATAAATGAATAGATCCTCCGACCTGAAATAAACTTTTGCTTCGTCTGAGTCGTGCCATGGCTTACCATTCATAATCTCGTCTTTCTGGCGAGCCTGTACTTTTCCTGTTAAAAAGCTGTCTAGCATTTTCTCGAACTGACCTTGGGGCGAGGCATCGTCTGGGTCTACTATAACCTCGACATTTTCTAGCAACTGATTTATTCTTTGTTCCCATGCTTGGGATGGCATTGTGCTTGGGCACTTATTTAATTTCTCGACGCAAATCTTTTGTAGCTGTCTTTGGTCAAGGAGCTGAGGTGTTGTAACTTCTATTCGTTCACCTTGCATTTCGATATACCAACGCACCGACTGTCTATTCTCAGTTTCGTATTTTGTTATTGCATCGACCTCGATAGACAAACCACCACCAACTCTTCCAACACCATAGTCTCGCTTCATACATTTAGACTTTTCGCAATAGTTGCATATTGGACTTTGTTTGCAAGTATAGGCATATTCTTTTTTGCTTACTGACTTAACTAATCCATTCACCTCACCCATCGGTAAAGGTTCAGGCAGATGCTCATAGTTGAACTTCATTAAGTCTTCTTGCCAGTCGTCTGGGTTGCGTTTACGAAAGTAAACTCCAACATTGAACAAAGATATATTTCTGCCACCTTCCGGAAAACCCATCGTCATGATGTGTTGTAAGCATGGTGGTCCATCGGAAAAGTGATCAACGAGATCAGGAGTAAAAGTCTCCAGCTTTTCGAATGTCGTTATTTTTTTCTCAGCAAGGTCAACAAATTCTTTTAAGTTAAGCTTCTTGCCTTTGTGTATTGCATGGCGTTCAGTTTTATCACCATCCCAATAGCATAAATTTATCCAGTTGCCTCGGTCTCTTTCGTTGGCTCTAGATATTTGCTTGGGGAAAACTTCCGAACCACCATAACCTAATAGTGCAGCAAACTCATTCAGCTTACCGACCATATCAATAGCAGGTATGGCAGGGTCACAGAAAAGATACAAGTGAGCACCGCCAGACTTAGAACGACAGAGAACCAGAGGCGTATCACGAATTTTCTTTTCGAGGCTTTCAAGACTTTCATTTAGTTTAACATCTCCTCTAATATCAATATCAATAACACCGAAGTGACAACTGTTGTTTTGTAGTAAAGGGATCACTCCTAAAATATATTCGCCACCACTTAGGTGCTCTTTAAAATTAAACTCGGTTGCAGGTTCGCTTACAGTGACTGCTCGACCAGACATCTTGCCATCTGCTTCTTGTTTGTTTACTCGATATTGTCCATGAGCAAGCTCGAAGCCTCTGAACAATTTCATAAACCTTTTAGTTAACATTTCTCTTCCTTTCTGAAAGTCGTCGGGAACTGCCGAAATGTATGGTGCGAAAAATTAAGGCAGTTCCCTAGATGCTGTAACGATCGAATTACATTACATCATCATCAGAAGAGTCAGGCTGTACTTTCACTTCACCGCTCTGTATATTCTTGCGGAACTCACGTGCCTCAAGATAGATGTTTTGACCTTGGTCTAGGTTTTGTAAAATACCACCAGACTTTGCATCGAACATCATTTCAACTTCCCAATTAAACCAAGAACCCATATCGTTCTGTTCGGGAACTGTCGTCAACTTGTAAGCAGTCCAAAACATTGCTGGGTTTATAGTTCCTTTACCTGAGGGATGAGGAATTTGCAAGCGATTAATCATAGAGTTCCAACGCTTCGACTTTTTAATTCCACTCGAGCTCATAGATAAAATAGCAGGTGAGAAGTTGCCATCCTCGCCAACAACATAAACAAAGTATTCAGCTGTCAATACCATCTGATTTCCATCAGGTGTGCGCAACTTGCCTTTGTCATCTTGAACACACATATCTAAATTTGCAGGTTGCAAGCCATGGTCTTTGATCAACTTACGATCGTCTGACCATTCGATGTATGTTTTGCGATAGCTAACAGGAACAACAGTCATTCCTTTTTCACCATCGACTAGCTCGTTAGCAACATTGTCCAGTATCTGTCCAGCTTCAGCTCCTTTTACATAAGCACCATCAGCTTTATTGACTTGGGGTGATTGAGCTTGTAATATTCTAAGACGTGGGATAAGCATATCATCCGCAGTCATATTTTCGCTCGCTGTTCCAGCATCCTCTAATAGAATGGATGGATCAAATGCAACTATGTTGCTTTCTTCTTTCGCTTTAATATTAGCCATTGTTACCTCCTGTGATTTTGGCTTTACGACCTGTAAATAATTTAAACAGATCTTGGGGGACATCCTTACCCTCGGTCAAACGCTCTCGAATAAAAGAGTTTAACGACCCATGGTGGACACCGATTGCACGACGATAAAAAAGATTTCGCTCACGCAACTCGTTCGCAAACTTATTGCATGCTTCATCTTCGTCTCGTCCGAACTGAACCTCAACATTGCTCTTAATTAAACTGCCAGCATTATTCGCTCGCAACCAATCAAAGCATTGTTGTTGACGCATTTCTAGCTCAGCCTTTTCATCTCCTTTTGCTTTTTGAATAGCACTAGCAGATGGAATAGAACCAGAAGTTATGTCTTGGACTTCAACCTTAGCACCATTGTTAAGAGTAAAGTCTTTGACATTCAGTTCTTGCATTAAATCGGGCAAGTCCTGTTCTGCCAACTTCGTCAGGTTCTGCTTTTTTTGCTTCAACAACTCAGTCAAATCTTCTATCTCTTTTTCGAGGTCGAACATTTGTTGAGCCATATCAGCCACTGCACCTATTGAGTTGGATGAAGGTGCTACATCCTCAAGCAGATCTATAGTCATTATTTTCCTTTCTCATTTCTAAAGCGACAGGCATATACCAACCTTTGCGTCTATCCCTTTCGCCTTCTTCTTTGTTGCGCTCCCAACGTAGGACACGCACTGTTGGTGACATTTCAGATGCAATCATGCAAGCAATCATAACAGCTATGGGGTCACCACCTCCTGGCCACAGAAGATAATCTTCTGAGGAGAAGTCTTTCATTACTCGTCTAGCCTTTTGTATTGAAGGACTAGGTAAAAACTGAGGCTTTTCGTTTGGCTCAAACACAACCTCGAGCGAACCATAACGTGTGGCATCACTCAAGTCTGGAGTCCAACCGAACTTATTTTCTCGTGGTCTCGTTACCACATAAACTTTAGACATTCGTTATCCTTTCTCAGCGTGAAAAAACTTTAATATATTTTTACAAAAATTAAAAGTTTTATTTTCACATGTCTACATCCTTGTCTAATATTGGGATCGGTTCAAGCATGGAATTATATTTTATTTTGCCTGAAGAGATGCGACCATTTATCTTTGCGTCTAAAGTTTTTTCTGCCTCGGGGTCATCTTTTAGATTGGTCATTCTTTTTCTAACGACCTCTTCAGTTTTAAATCTTGCACCACAAACTGCGCAAACTCTAAAGCGAAAACTTATGCCTTTTTTATTTACTCCCGAGTTGTAAACTCGAGTTGTCTGCTCGTCACAATCAATACAGTGCACTGCTTTTCCTTTCTCAACACTAGGAATTTAAGTGTAATCTGTAAATTTTAAAAGTAAATAACTTTTTTAGCATTACCGACCTTATATAATAATAACAATGCTGTAACCGAGAAACCGACGTTACCGACCCTCAGTTGTTTTTGACCACGTTCTAGGAAATTACTTTTCCTCTATAGAGAGAGAAATTTGAGGTGAAAAATATTTTTTCAGAATTAGCGAATTTGCGGTAACGTCGGTAACGAAAGGCACTTTGCTTATAAATTACAACGACTTACGAGCGTTACCTAACAGCAAAACAATCGGTAACCGAAACCGAACATCGGGATCTCTTTGCCATAAATCGTGCAACTTATTGTTTTTAATATGATCTTTTCTCTTTACTTCTCTGGTGAAATAGGAGAGAATGTTTATATAAACTGAGAAAGGAAAAATATGATACAGAAAGAGTTCACTTCTAGCCAAATTCAACATCTTCACGAGATTGCTGAAGAAGAAGTAAATGACATGTTTAGTGATGCAGAAGAAATCGGTTCATCCGACATTAGCATCTGTGTTCGTAATGTTTTAGAAACTGCGAAACGTGAAGGTCTTGAGCATGCTGATGCTGACTTTCATTTTACAGCTGTTCGTTCAATTGTTAATCAAGAGCTTTCAAATATGGAGGAGGTGTAATATGAAAACTTTGATTGAATATACTGGATACGGAGATCAGGTAAACACTTTTGGTGTGAGAGTTAAAGCTCCTAATGTTCGAACAGCAAGAAATGCTGATGGCGAGATGATAACTTTTGATCTGAGTGTCAAAACAGCAGCATTGTACAAAGGTTATGAAAAAGCAGATGACGGAATATATTGGGGATTGGCTTCTGGTTCTATGATAAAATCATCTTATACACAAGAGGACAAAGATGAGAAGAAAAGATTGAGAGAAGAGGATCCTGTCGAAGATGGCGACATTGTAATGATCGATGGTGATGAGTACAAAGCCAGAGTTCTAGGTGATTATTCTAACTGTGTTGTGTTTGATCCAGTATAGCTCGCACTGATGAGTGGTGGGGTTGCTCCCCACCCGAAACCCTCTGGGTCTGCGATAGCAATTTAGAAAGGAAATAAAATGGCATACTCTGTTAAATGGCTCTGCTCTGACGAGGCAGCAAAAGCTCGCTATAAACGTCTCACTTCTGGTGATGAACCTTATCCCATGATCACGCATCAATATGTTGTTCATGTGGAGCTGAATGGTAATTGCGAAAACCCTGAACGATTTCAAGAGTTCGATGCTTACAACATTGAACATGCTTTTACTCTTGCCAAGCAGTGGGTGACAGTGCATGCTGCAGCGAGCGTTGCGATTCGTAAAGTTGGTCGTGATGGTTCGCTTGGCATTCCTGACATTTATGATTGGTCAGACTTCATGGAGGAGTCTATCGATGTTATTAAACAGTGGAGGAAAAAGCAATGATAAAAACAATTCTTAATTCCGTTTTGGCAACAGTCATGATTTTAGTTGTATCTTTTTTCTTGTGCTTTGTTATAATAAACTTATTCCTCGGTTGTGAAACTTGGGATAGAGAGCTTTGGACAGCTTACAACTCTTGCATTACTCCGCTCGAGATGTTAAGAGTTAAGTAAATGCCCAGAGACTTAGATGTTCATATTTTACTCCTTCAACTTAGACCCTGCAGAAATGTGGGGTTTCTTTTTGCCCAGAAATAGGATACAGTTAATTCTCAGTTGACCACTGCAAACAAAGGTTTTGAGGAGATTAATCTGGTGTCAGGAAAAGGCAAGAAGATACAAGTGCAAAGACCAGTCAATAATGGTCGTAAAGTTGAGCCTGAAAAGTGGGATGGAAAGTTCAAGTCTGTCGAGCCACTAAAGAACCAGAAGCCTCCGCAACATCGTCAAGCTCGTTATAAAAAATGGAACCATCCAGCCACCATCAATTGGATTATGGGACAAGCTGACCCTGTGGGATTTCTCGCTTCGGTTATGCATGGCAAAGAGATGTTCCCTGTTTACACACAAGATCAAGATGGAAAAGTTGAGAATATTGGAAAGATTGGTGCTGATCCTGAGCTGAGGGTGATGGCAGCAAAGACTTTATTGGGCAAATGCGTGCCTGATTTAAAGGCTGTTGAGATAACAGCACAAATTGAAGAGAGAAAGGTGCTTGATATAAGCAAATTAACAGACAATGACCTCACCACAATTGAACGAGTTCTTGAGCACGCTGTCATTGAAGGAAGTCCGAGCGGAGAAGATGAGGAGATCACTGAAGGAGTTTACCAAGAGCTCTTGGCCAGCGATTGAACCAGGACGAGACTTTCACGACAACTGGCACATTGATGCAATATCCGAACATCTGCAGGCAGTTGTTGAAGGAGATATTAAACGTCTAATAATTAACATCCCACCTCGGCACATGAAATCAATCTCGGTTGCTGTTGCTCTCCCAGCATGGACTTGGACTATCCAGCCAAGCAAAAAATTCCTGTATGCATCTTATGCTGGTTCTCTTTCCATTAGGGACTCGGTAAAGTGTAGAAGGCTCATCGATTCTCGTTGGTATAAGGAACACTTTGGCGAATCATTTAAGTTGACTGGCGACCAAAACCAGAAGCAAAGATTTGAGAACGACCACACTGGTGCAAGGATTGCAACCTCAGTTGATGGTGCTCTAACAGGTGAAGGTGGTGACATAATAGTTATCGATGATCCGCACAATGTTAGAGAAAGTGAGTCGTCAGCTGTCAGAGATGGTGTGCTTGAGTGGTGGGATCAGGCTATGCAGACTCGACTTAACGATCCTAAAACTGGTGCGTTCATTATTATCATGCAACGAGTGCACGAAAGAGACTTAACTGGGCACATATTAGCAAACGAGATGGAAGGGGAGTGGGATCATTTATGCATTCCTGCTCGTTATGAGATTGGTCATCCGACACCAACAAGATCCCGATTAGGATTCACCGACCCAAGAACCAAGGAAGGCGAGCTTCTTTGGCCAGATAGAATTGACACTAAAACATTAGACAATCTAGAAAGATCGCTCGGCAGTTATGCATCTGCAGGTCAGCTACAACAACGACCAATGCCCAAAGGTGGCGGTATTCTAAAAGCTGAGTGGTGGGTGCCATGGGAAAAAGACGATCTCCCAGATATAGAATATGTTTTGCAATCTTGGGATACAGCATTCAGCGTTAAAGAAAAGTCATCTTATTCTGCTCGCACAACATGGGGAGTTTTCCGCATGAATGGCCAGATAAACGCAATGGTGCTAGAGATGTGGTATGATCGTGTCAGCTATCCTGAGCTCCGAAAGCTCGCACAAGAAGCATATTACGACTGGGAACCTGACGCAGTATTGATAGAAAAGAAAGCTTCTGGCCAGTCTCTATTGCAAGATTTACGCATGGCAGGTGTGCCTGTTCTAGAGTATATGCCTGACAGAGATAAAGAAGCTCGTGCTCATGCATCCTCGGCTCTTTTAGAAGATGGAAGAATTTACTATCCTTCTGACAAAAAATGGGCTAAGAATTTAATTGATATTTGTGCAGCTTTCCCTGCGACCGACAATGATGACATTGTTGACACCTGCACACAGGCATGGTTGAGGCTGCGAAAAGGTTGGTTTGTAACGCATTCTAATGATTTGGATGACGATGATTATGAGGAAAAAAGAAGGATAACATTGTATGGCTAGAAAACCAGTTGCGATTCAACAACAGTTAGCTCCCTTTGCAGAACCTGCTCCTGCTGATGACTTACAAGTTGAAACAATTGGTGATGATGTTTTAATCGGAGACCCAGAGCTAGACAATATTCCGGAAACAGACAGCACCTTTGACCAGAACTTAGCTGAGGAGATGTCTGATAAAGAGCTCAACTCTGCTGCATCTGAACTCATTACATATTATAATAATGATCGTGAAGCTCGCTCGGAGTGGGAAGAACGATACAAAAAAGGTTTGCAAACGCTAGACCCAGATGGTGGCATGGATGAATCCGAGGATGAGCGTGCCACTCGTGGACTTAGCACAGTTGTGCATCCTATGATTGCTGAAGCTGCAACGCAGTTTAATGCTAGAGCTATCGCTGAACTTTATCCTAGTGGTGGTCCAGTTAAAACAGTTATTGTTGGCGACCCAAGTGAGGAACTTGAGGAGCAAGCTCGCAGAGTTCGTGAATACATGAACTATCAGATCACGCAGGAGATGCCAGAGTATTTCCCTGATCTAGATCAAATGCTTTTCCATTTACCGCTCGTTGGCCAGACATTTAAAAAGGTTTGGTGGGACAGCAATATGGACAGGCAATGTTCGCAGTTCGTAAAAGCTGAAGACTTCGTCGTCGCTCCGGAAAGCAAAGACTTACACACCTCACCTAGATACACGCATGTTATTCGCATGCCGAAAAACGATTACAATCGTTATGTTCAGTCTGGCTATTATTTACCAAGCTCCGACCAAGGTGGCGATTTAGATCCATCAGGTGACGTTATTGGCGAGATAGAAGGTGTCGACCAGTATGCCGACGACTCGCAAGACAATATAATGACTCTTTTAGAGATGCATGTTTATCACTCGTTCGAGGAAGAAGACCCAGACGACGACAATGCAGTTGCTATTCCTTATGTTGTTACAGTAGACTATGACAATGAATCTATTGTTAGCATTCGTCGTAACTGGAAAGAAGACGACGAGCTAAAGAAACGCAGGGATTGGTTTGTATCTTATAAGTTCCTTCCTGGATTGGGTTTTTATGGCTTTGGCTTATATCATCTTATTGGTGGTCTGGGTAAAGCAGCAACTGGATCCTTACGAGCTCTTTTAGACTCCGCTGCATTTAGCAATATGCAAGGTGGCTTCAAGTTAAGAGGCAGAGTTTCGGGTGGTGAGGTTCAGGTAAATCCTGGAGAGTTTGTCGATTTAGATGCAACAGTCGACGATGTTAACAAAGCAATAATGCCATTGCCTTTCAAAGAACCAAGCGGATCTTTGTTCAGTTTACTCGGCTATATTGTAGAGGCAGGTCAGCGTTTTGCTAGCACAGCTGATCTCAATGTTGGGGATGTGAACCCAAATGCACCTGTTGGTTCGACAGTTGCCTTAATTGAACAAGGCAGCAAAGCGTTCTCGGCGATCCATAAAAGGTTGCATTATTCCCAAGGTCAAGAGTTCAAGCTCCTAGCCGACTTGAATGCCGAAAACCTTCCGGAGCAGTTTACATTTTCGTTGATAGGTGGCGACTCGGAAGTCTTTGCTGCTGACTTTAACGAACGCATTGATATTCTCCCAGTCAGTGACCCCAACATTTTTTCTACTGCCCAGAGGATTGCTCAGGCTCAAGCTGTTTTACAGATGGCTCAATCAGCTCCAGACATGCACGATATGTATGCTGCTTATAAACGTATGTATGAAGCGATTAGAATTCCTAATATTGACGAGATATTGGTCAAGCCTGCAGATGCACCGATGCTAGATCCTATCGACGAAAATATGTCTGTTATGTATGGCAAGCCAATAAAAGCATTTATAGAACAAGATCACGAATCGCATATCGCAGTTCACATGCAGTTTTTACAAGACCCATCGCTCGCTGGAAATCCTGGAGCTGCAGGCATGCAACCTGTTTTAGTTGCCCATGTTGCTGAGCATATAGCGTTGCTTTATAGAACTCGAATGGAAGCAAGTATTGGTGTGCCATTGCCAACTATTCCGGACTTGAAAGAAGCTGACTTCCAGTTCGAAGATATCAACCCAGACTTAGACAGGCTAATCAGTCAGCGTGCTGCTCAGGTTGTGCAAGAGGCACCTCAGATGAAAGCGATTGCTGCAATTCAGCCGAAAGGTCAACAGCAGGATCCATTACAATATGCCAAGCAACTCGCACAACTCGAAGCTGAAGCACTCAAAGCTAGGACGGAAGCCCAAATCGCTGCAGACCAAGCTAAAGCACAGTCCTCAATCGCAATTAAAGAAGCTGAAGCCAAACAAGATATGGAAATCGATGCAGCCAAAGCTCGTGCAGATTTAGAAGCGAAAGTTTTAAAGTTAGAAGCTGAGTTGCAATTAGAACGAGAAAAGAATGCAGCTAAAATTCAAATGGAGGCTATGAAAAATGGATGAGTTGTTAGCTTCTATTAGACCAATAAATCCAGCAGCATTCGGTGGCTTACCTCAAGGACAACCACCCCAACAAGGAAATCAACCGTTTGACGCAAACCAATACCTAATGCAAAAAGTAATGGAGATTCGCCAGAAGATGAATCAAGGTGAGCTAGGTGCACTTGGCAACGTCATGGCAGCAATGCCACCACCGCAACAACAAGGAGCACCAGCAGCATGAATTATGGAGCACTAAGTTCTATCCCCAGACAAACGACTATTGGTGGTCAGCCACACATGTTGGCATATATTAATCCCGAAGAGGAGAGCCTTATTCAAGACTATAGAGGAAATATTCCTCCTGTTGCTGGTCCTGATGGTGTTCCTGCTTATTTATTTGGATTTAGCTGGGGTGGTGGTGGATCATCTGCTAGCAATGATAAAGACGATGACGATGACGAGCCAGGAGTTTTCTCTAGCATAGTAAATGCTGTTAGTTCTGGTGTTAGTGCTGTTGGTGATTTTGTAAGCAACACAGTCAGTTCCGCAGTCGAGTTTGTTAGCGATGCTGGCAAGGCAGCTGCTGACACTGTTGTAGAGGTTGTAACTTTTGGTACAGCTGACACAGACACTTACAATCCAGATGTTATGAACATGAATTATAATGCGACTGCTGATGGTCTTAATACAGCTGTAACCACTAGTGGTGTTAACCTCGGCACTCTCGGACTTTCAGAAGCAGAATTGGAGGCATTGCGTTCGTTAAATGCTGAAAAAGCAGCGGCAGGTGAACCACTGGTAACAGTTTTAGATGTAATTGATAATCCAGATTTATTGAAAACATCTACTTCAACTGCTGATGCGATGGAAGAATATGCAAAATCAATGAAAGAAGCAGAAATTTTAAGTCTTGGTGGTAAGCAGATGCCAGACGAACCTGACAATGTAGGCAATACACCAATATTAACATACACAGGAACTGGTTCTGATGGCGAGGCTTCTTACGAAGTTTTCGGTGGTCTAGATCCCAATAGTCCTGCAACAATGTCTTACAATGAGGACGGAACTTTATTCGTTCCTTATGATGGCAAAGATCCTTATTCTATAGATGCTAACACTAATTTTTATGGCTCTACAGACCCCAACTCCCCAGACTACAATATGAGCTTAGACTTAGCCACAACAGGATCATATGTTAATTTAGAAGGTGAAAGAGTAGAAGGCGAGCCGTTCGAAACTGACTTCCCGATGAATGGTGCAGCAATACTTAATGAGCTCGGCAAAGACCATTTGTTAAAAACTGGTGACGATAGCAAAATGATTGTTCCCGCAGAAGATGGTGGATATACATTCCTTAATAGTAATGAAAAAATAACAAGTACAGAGGCAATAAATATTATCAATGAGGCGATAGATGATGAAATATTGAATCCAGAGATTTTAGAGCCTATCATACCTGAACCACCTTTACCACCTGAACCACCTTTACCACCAGATGGTCCAGAACCTTACTCAAGAGACATCTTTGGAACTAGGGATATAATGGGTGATTTTTATGGCGGTCGTTCAGGAGGAATGTGGGATAGATTCGTAGGAAGTTATTTAACAAGGTTCGGTTATTCCCCAGAGCAGTTCGACGAGATGGTTCGCAGAGTTGAAAACCCAGATGGCACTGTAAACTTTTTCGGTGCTGATGGTGCGTTGATAAATCCTGAGTCTATTGGTTCTAATTATAGGCTAACTGGAGACCCAACAGAGCTTAAGATTGGCGAGCAACAAGTTAAAATCGGAACTGAAGAATATGATGCACAAGGCAATTTACTTACAACAAATTACACAGATGCATACAACCCTGATCTAGATATTTTAGCACAAGGATAATAGAATGGCAGACCAAACAGAACAAATGAATAGGCTTTTATCAGCGGATGCAAAAATGCCTGCTAATGAGATGGAGATGTCTTACACTGTTGACGGAAAAGCAGTAAGCATGAAACCTTCAGAAATGGACTCAGCTAGGGCAAGTGGCGAAATACAAATGATTAATAATGCCCAGATGGGTCTTATGGAGATGGATCCAGCAGGAACTAAAGACATTATCGATGGTTTAGAAATGACCAAGCAAAAAGTTATGGCTGGTGGTTCGCTTACTGAAGGCGAGTCGTCTGGCATTATGTCTATTTTGCAAAGCCTCGGTGGTGCACTTCGTGGATTAATGAGTGGTGGAGAAAAGAAGAGCTACATGGTCGATGGTAGAGTTGTCGAAATGACAGACCGAGAGATGATGGGAGCTAAAAATGCTGGCATTTTAGTTCAGGATGTAGAGTCCGGAATTAGAGATATGGAAATGAACCAATAGGAGGTTAATATGGCTGAAGTAAATGTAGAAAATATGGAAGAGAATGCTGAACTTTTCATGGAGAAAATGGGTTTTGCTCACGACTCCGAAGGTTTAGAACTTTCCGATGACCAACTTGTAAACTTTTTGCTGCTTTGTCACCATATGCAATATGGCGTTGGCGAAGAAGAGGAAATGATGGAAGAAGATCATGACTCTGATGTTAAAGTCAAAATTATGAAAGTTGGCTCTGGCGACGATGTTCATTCTATGATGAATCAGCTCCTAGGAGGTTAATATGCCTTATAGCAAATATTCTCCGAAGCAGAAAAAGCTGGCTGCAGTCGCAGGTAATAAGAAAAAAATAACTGCTGCTGATTTAAAGAAAGTCCGCAAACCTAAGAAGAGGAAAGCATAATGGCTAAAAAACCAGGATTGTATGCAAATATCAATGCCAAGCGAAAAAGAATTGCTGCTGGCTCTGGGGAGAAAATGCGTAAAAAAGGTGCTAAAGGTGCTCCGACCGCAGCTCAATTTAAAGCTGCAGCAAAGACAGCCAAGAAACCGAAAAGGAAAAAGTAATGGCTAAAAAAGCAGTTGAAGCACCTAAAGGATTTCACTGGATGAAGTCTGGTGCAGGTTATAAACTAATGAAAAATCCACCAACAGGTTATAAACCACACAAAGGTGCTAGCAAAAAAGCATCTTTCGAGGTGCAAAAGGTTCATAAAAAGTAATGGCTAAGTACAAAGGCAAGACTGTAAAACTAAATAAGCCTCGCAGGATTGCTAAAGGCGAAACGAGCTATGGCAAAAAGAAGTCAGTCGTTTATGTTATGGATGGCGACAAAGTGAAGCGTGTTACCTTCGGCGATCCAAATATGCGTATTAAGAAAAATCAAAAAGGACGAAGGAGTAATTTTAGAGCAAGGCATAATTGCGACAATCCTGGACCAAAAACAAAAGCACGATATTGGTCGTGTAAGGCTTGGTAATGGATAAGATGCCCAAAGTAAGTGTTGCTGTTATCGGAGTTGTTATAGCTCAGATTGGTGGCTTTATTTGGTGGACGGCACAACAAGCAAGCACAATATCAAACCTTGAAGAGACAGTTAATATTCTGACTGTTGAGAATAATGCTACTGATAAAACAAATTTAATAAGAGATGTAAAGCAAAACACTGAAAAACTCGATGAAATGATAGACATACTTTCAGAAATTTACGAAGATATGGAAGATGCAGACAACGACATATGGGAAGACATTGAAATGATCAATGAGGATATGGGTGGCATGGCTTCTCATATGATGGAAATAATTAAAGTTCAGGCTCGTGTAAAAAATTTAGAAAGCACATTAGAATATCTTACAAGATCCCCGATGCACCCAGACCAAAAACAGAATGCTAGATAATGGAACAAACGATAGAAACTTTTACTGGCACGAAAAACATTACCTTTGGCGAAGGTGGTGGCATGAGTGATGTAGAAGCTGGCATTGAATTTATTTACAACATGCGTGAGCATTTAGTCGATATTGGTGTTGCCACAATTTTTGGACTTGTCGTTTATGCTGCTGTCTTATACATTAATAAAAAGATAAAAGGTTAATTATGGCACGAGCAGCGATTAAAAAAGTAGCACAAGCAGAGATAAGAGCTGCAAAAAGCTTTTTAGAGCGCAGAGGAATTAAGTCCGACGAGATCTCTCCTAAAGAGTTCGCAAAAGCTGCAAAAGAACTAGACAAAAGCTTTATGGAAACTTTGAGAATATTAGCAAGTAAACTTTCCGGAGGTCAAGTCTAGTGGCAGATCCTTACGAAGAAGGAATAAAAGCTGCATCGAAAGCTGAATTTATAACTGTTCCACCAGATGCAAAATTTTTAAGTGGTCCAACGTATAGAGACAAAATTAGAGGTGCACTAGATTTTATCGGAGTTGACGACAGAGGCAAGAACGTATTAGTTGGAGACATGCGTGCTGATAATTTAATAGACAATATTGGTCTTTTAGATTTAACACCTCTTGCTTTACCGCTCGTTGCACAAGAAGGATCAAGAGCTGTTCAGCGAGGTGATTATCTTGAAGGTGCACTTGACTTAGGATTCGGTGCTGTAGAGATGATTCCTGGAGTAAAGCTTTTGACGCAACCAGCTAAAAGTTTTTTCGGTTCTCTTGCCTCTAAATTATCTGGCAATCTAGGTGCTTTGCCAGTGGAGGAATTTTAATGGGCAAAGGCAGGATATTAGCTGAACTAGGAGACACAGCCTTTAGATGGGTGGCTTCTTTGGCGAATAAATTAGACAAGCCAGCTGACGAACTTGCTGAGCGAATGGGAACAAAATTAGTTAATCTAGAAAAAGAGTTTCCGGAGGCTTTTAACCTTTACGAGCCAACTGCGATTTTAGAAAGTTTAGAGCAAGCCAATAGAGCTCAAGCTGATTTGGCAATAATAGAACCAGAAACATTTAGAAAGATTGCTGCTCAGATAGATACAGCAGACCCAGCTGTCGCAAAGCAAATGCAGAAAACAGTCGACCAGTATGCTGCTGAGATAGAGTCTGGCATTCCTCTTAACAATCCTGAAGACAATGTGCCTTTTTTAGAATACATGGTTCCAAAAGAAAATGTTGCTCAGTTCGTTGGACATGACGGTCGTCATAGAAATAGAGCTATGGAACAAGTCGGAGCTTTACAATCACTCGTTAAAGTAGCACCATATTTTAGAGGTCAACAGGTGATGAGTAAAACAGGGAAACCTTCTGATGTTTATACAGAAACAAGTCCGATGCAGCTAGAAGGTAAAGGTGGCAAAAAAGTAGGAAGCTCAAAAGACCTATTTAAATTTTTGTCAATGTTCGGAGCTTTGCCTTTTATTCCAGGAGGCGAAGGTGAATAGATCAAGTTTCGGCAAACTAATGAAAGGAGGCAAGTCGATGTATGGTAAAAAGAAACCAATGAAGAAAATGGCTATGAAAGGCAAAAAGAAACCTATGGCCAAAAAAAAGAAAACAATGAAAAAGAAAGGATATTAATGTCAGATGAAAAGAAAGATG
>BCSF01000300.1_pt1 | contig 20701 bp, 44 predicted proteins | sample 1016431 | NCBI WGS metagenome assembly BCSF01 (sample SAMD00045685;SAMD00045686;SAMD00045687;SAMD00045688;SAMD00045689;SAMD00045690;SAMD00045691;SAMD00045692;SAMD00045684;SAMD00045690;SAMD00045691;SAMD00045692;SAMD00045684;SAMD00045685;SAMD00045686;SAMD00045687;SAMD00045688;SAMD00045689, study...
CTAATATTCTAGATATGTACATAACTCCAAGTAGTCAATCAGATTTACAATTGTTAGCGGACTTATCCGAGAGTATAGAAATGTCTTCTATTACTGGGTTTGAGTATCGCCCTGCCGAAGATACCCTAAAGCTCAAGACATTCAGATGCATTAACTGGGGCGGTGATTGGCAAAGTATGACCATGAATTGGTTAGTAGATAATGGATTCACCAAAACTGGTCGTTCTAAAGTAGTAGTTCAAGACTGCACGTTAGAAAGAGCATGATTAAATCAAACGCCAAAATGCCCATCTCTCGGGTAGTTAAAACATATCACTCTGATCATGAGCCACCTCGATGTGTTTCTATTTTCACCAAACAAGCAGCAACTGGTGAAGAGTTTTATGGCTGTCGGTTCTTTGAGGGTGGTGTATTTACGAGGGATGAGTTTTATCCCGAAAAGACAATGGCATGGGCAGAGATACAAGCCAAAACTTGGATAGAAGGAAACCAATAAAATGTATGATTATAAATGTAATGTAGTTAAAGTAGTTGACGGTGATACTGTAGATGTTGATATTGATCTAGGGTTTGGCGTTTGGTTAAAGAAAGAGCGAGTTCGTATCATGGGTATTGATACTCCTGAGTCAAGGACTCGTGATAAAGTAGAGAAGAAGTTTGGTCTGGCTGCAAAAGCAAGACTCAAGCAACTTCTAGGAAAGAAAACAGTATTGCGTACACAAATCTCAAAGAATGGCGAAGATATGAAAGGTAAGTTTGGTCGTATTCTTGGCGACTTTGATGTATATGATGCTCAGACTGATGCCGTAAGACCAGTTACAAAGATCTTAATTGATGAAGGTCATGCTGTATCTTACTTTGGTGGTTCTAAAGATGAGGTTGAAGCAAAGCATCTTGCTAACCGTGAGCGTCTAATCAAAGAGGGCGTGGTTGATGCCTAGCTACGATTATCAATGTAAAGCGTGTAATCACGTCTTTACAAAGTTCTCTAAAATATCAGAGAGAAATGTCCCCACTGAAAATCCATGCCCCGAATGTGGGGCAGAAGAATCAGTAAGCCAAGCAATTGGAGCAGTTCCATTTAATTATACAGAGATGGGCGGTTCTTTGAGTAAAGCTGGCGATGGTTGGAAAGAGGTTCTTTCTAAGATTAAAGAATCTCATAAAGTGAACAGCATAAGGGATTAATGTGGTAGGCAAGGCTGTGAAACTCCGTGTTGAAAACATGGTACAAATTGAATCCCTGACCGATAAGCAACAAGAAGTATTTGAGGCATGGGATAGTGGATTTAATCTAGTTCTTTCTGGTTCGGCTGGTACTGGTAAAACATTCCTAGCCATGCACCTTGCTCTCGAAGCAGTCCTAGATAAGTCTACCGAGTTTGAAAAAGTTATAGTAGTAAGATCCATAGTACCGACTCGGGATATTGGTTTCCTTCCTGGAGACGAAACCGAGAAGAAAGAAGCATATGCTGGACCATATAAGAGCATATGTACCGAAATATTCCAAGATTCAGATTCTTGGGTTAAGTTGACTAACTTTGATACACTAGAGTTTATGTCCACCTCGTTTATAAGAGGCATGACTCTTGATAATGCTATCGTTATTATTGACGAGATGCAAAACCTAAATTTCCACGAATTAGACTCCGTGATAACCCGAGTGGGGCAAAACTGCCGATTCGTTATGTGCGGAGACTACTACCAGTCTGACTTCGATAAGGAGAAAGACAAAAATGGAATCCTTCAGTTCATGGCTATTGTTGAACGTCTAAAGAACTTCAAAGTCTTCGAGTTTTCTTGGGAAGATATTGTAAGGTCTGACTTTGTGAGGGATTACATTATGACAAAAGAGATGATGGGTATCAAGTAAGGCAACAAGATGTCAAAGTTAAGAAAGTTTGAATATAAGAAGAAGAAAAAGAAATCTTATAAGGACTATGACAGTCCGAAAAAACGAAAACTGGTGTCTTCCAAAAAGCGGAAACCTAAACACCAAAAGGATTATTATGAGTCAGATCAAGCAGAGCAGAACCTTTGAGCACTTAGATTCACTTCTCCCCTATGAAGATCTAAATTATGCTAAAGGCTATTCCAAGCGACACTACAAAACTCCAGAAGGAAAAGATTACCCCTCTGTAACCAATGTACTCTCTATTCTATCCGAAGATTCTATTCGTAAATGGCGAGCGAGGGTTGGTGAAGAGGAAGCAAATCGTATATCTGGTAAAGCATCTGTCCGAGGAACTGCAGTCCATGCTATTATTGAGGACTATATAAACAACAAGGAAAACTACGAAAAGGAATACACGCCATATATTATTGGTTCTTTCCTTGACGTAAAACCTATCCTTGATTCACGCATCGGTAAGGTATATGCTCAAGAAGCTGCATTGTACTCTAATCACCTTGAGATGGCTGGTCGTGTAGACTGCGTTGCTGAGTTTGATGGTAAACTTTCTATAATTGACTTCAAGACATCTGCTAAAACTAAGAAGAAAGAATGGATTACTAACTACTTCATTCAGGAATCAGCATATTCTATTATGTGGGAAGAAAGAACTGGTATGCCAATAACGCAATTGGTTACTATTATCTCTGTTGATAATGAAGAGCCTCAAGTGTTTATTGAACACCGTGATAACTGGACTGACAAATTATGGAGTACCATTGATGAGTACAGAAGAAGAAAACTCTTTGCGGGATAGGGCAAAACTAGAGATTGATATGTGCTGTCAAACTCTTTGTGAAAGACAGGTTGTTCAGGACTATATTGAACAATTGGAACGAAAGGTCTATATCTTGACCGAACAAAACAAAATATTAAAAAAGCGATCAAATACGCATAAGGAAGATTTATAATGGATACAACAAGCCCAAATAAAGGGAAGGATTTTTTCTCTGATAGACCACTTGCTCGGCAACACAGTTTCTACCTTACTGACCACATTGGTGGGGGTGAAGATTATGTTGAGTGGTTTGATATAATCCGTTCATGTGGTCCCACTGATATAGTTAAGATACATATCAATTCTTATGGGGGCGACCTGTTTACCGCAATACAAATGATGCGTGTATTGGGTGAATGTGAAGGAACTGTTATAGTATCGGTAGAGGGTGCTTGTATGTCTGCAGCCACTATGATATTCTTACAGGGAGATGTATTTGAGATTAGTTCTCATTCTATGTTTATGTTCCATAATTACTCGGGCGGTCAGTTCGGTAAGGGTGGAGAAATGTATGATAGTATCGTGCATGAGCGTGCTTGGTCTGAGAAACTACTCCGTGACATTTATAGCGACTTCTTGACTGATAAAGAAATCAAGTCTATGTTAGAAAACAAAGATATATGGATGGACGGTGACGAGGTCGTCAAACGTTTAGAAAAGAAAGCCAAGAAAGTCAGTAAGAATCGATCTAAAAGCAAATAATTATTAAGGAATTGAAATGAAACCATTAAAAGATTTTCTACTTGTTGTTGAAGTTGAAGAAGAAGCGGTATCAGCTGGCGGTATTATTATGTCAGGTGCTGCACCAGATGCAGCCAAACCAGCAATTGTTGTGGCAGTGGGTCCAGATGTTGAAGGTGTTGAGGTTGGCGATAAGATCGCAACTAGCTGGGCAAATGTAGTCAAGGTTCGTCATGAAGGCGAGAAAGCAGGTCTCCTACCATCAGAAAGTGTTATGGCGGTTTATTAAGCCATATACTCAAAAGTTCTAAGCATATAACAAAATATTATAAAAAAACTTTAAAAAAAGTGTTGTCTTTCATCTCAATAGGTGGTATAATACCTGTATAAATTGAGATGAGAGACTATTTTATGAATGATTTTAATAATGCTGTAGAAACCCTCCTAGAAAGAATCGGTAACGACTTTGAAAGATGGACTAATAATTCTGAGTATGGTAATGACCCAGACAGAGTCGAAAAGTTCCGTAACCAACTAAGCCTCAAAACTGGACGTAAGTATGTCAAGATCTTGACTGACCGTTCGGTATGGGGTTTTGTTCAGATTGAAGATGATAAAAAGTTCAAGAAAGGCGATATCCTCATGGCTGCAGGATATAATGCTCCTGCTCGTAACAAGGCTCGTGGTAATATCTTTGAAGATTACTCTATCCAGTGGACTGGTCCGCACTATCTTTTTTAAAGAAAAGTGTTGACTTTTGTCCTGAAATAAGCGATAATACTTGTGTTGAATTGATAAAGAGAGATGATTATGAGTTTAGATATCCTTGAAAATGCGTTAAAAAGTGAGATGACTTATGTTTCGTTTGAAGACGGTACTGAGTGGGTTGCCCCTTTGTTATCGTTCTCTGTGATAGACAAGTATTTTTGGGAACTGGTAAATCATCGCCCCTTAGAGGCGAGAGATATGGGTCGTGATTCTAAATTTTTGGAGGCTGTATAATGATTATATTTGAAGGTGATTATGTTCGTCTTGTCAATGAAGACCATTGGCTACAAGTGAAAGAGATTATTGCTGTGAGTGCTGACTATGCCGAAAACAAGATGGCTCTTTCTGATGGTTATATTGTCCCTGCTCCTGTAGAGAGTTATGTTGCTGAGGTTAGGTCTGCGGGTGAACATGCTAAGTTATCTGAGGCTGCATAATGTATACATGGTTGCAAGAGGTTACTGATTGGGATACACCTAATCACACTTACATACTCAACGAGCAGAATCATTGCGTTGGGTATGTAAAGCGCAACACTACTGACGTGATTATGTTCAATAATCCTCTAAAACAATTCTCTAAATCTAGACGTAAATTTAAAAAGGTGAAAGCGTATGTGGGTAATTAAAAGACCAACGGAGCGTTATCCTCTCGAGAGTGATGAAAGTATCGTTCTTATTGGTGAAAATTTTTATTATGAAACTGAGCGTGAAGCATATAAAGCTATGCTCTCGACTGGTTTAAAAGGTTTGGTTGTTCAAGAGGTAAAAAGAGATGAGTAATGAATTTGTTGATGTTAAGCTGGAAGAGATCTATCAAGATGTTATGAAATTAACTGTTGAAGAACTTTTCTCTGAGTTAGTTAAGATGGGTACTACTAAAACATACTCGAGTGGTCTTGTTTTACTAGATGAAATTGTTGATAATCTCATTGAATATAAAGCCGACCAAGAGGTTTGGCAGGAGAATGGATAATGAAAAAAGTAATTGAGATGTATAGAATGATAATGGATTTAAGATATAATCCATTGAGATATATCCCTGACACAGTAATGCAAGGTTATCTACTGATGGCTCTGTTTGTTATGTGGTCAGGATTCTTTGGTTTGATTGCGATCTATTATATTGGGTGGTTGGGTTATAGCATCCCAGTAGCGATCGGTGTTCATTTGGCGTTAGTTGTGCCAACCATTATTACTAATGCAGTGTTTGAAATGGCTGAAGAGGATAAGCATTAATGAATAAATTATTTTATGCCACGGCAATATTATGTGGCTTGGTTTGGTTTTGTATTATCCTAGATCACTTATCGTCGATCCCTGAAGTTCAGTTTAGTTATTCGACTGGTGAGTGTGTTAAGGTTATGAATTTTGTTGAACCATATTATAGTTGTGATAAATTACCTGAAAAATTTATTCATGTTTGGGTAAAATAAGTGTTTACTTTTTGAATTACTTGTAGTATAATATGGGTATATTTTGTGATTAAGGAGTGTTGAGTTGAGACGTGATAAAATAATTTTAGTTGATTGTGACGGTGTTATGCTTGATTGGGAGTTCGCATTTGAGAACTGGATGGCAAAGCATGGTTATGATGTTGTCTCTAAAAACGAGTATAAAGTTGATCTGAAGTATGGTCTTTGTAAGCCAGAAAAGAGACGTTTGGTTCGTATGTTTAATGAAAGTGCCCAGATCCGTAAACTCCCTCCACTAAGAGATGCTATTAAGTATATCAAGAAGCTACACTCTGATCACGGTTATGTCTTCCATTGTATTAGTAGTCTAAGCACTGATGAGTATGCGCAACATCTAAGAACTAAAAACTTGCGTGAAATGTTCGGTGATAGTGTCTTTGATAAGTTTGTGTACCTTGATACTGGTGCTGATAAAGATGATGCTCTGATTGAATATAAAGACACTGACTGCTACTGGGTTGAAGATAAACCAGCAAATGCTGACCTTGGTATTGAAATGGGTCTTGACTCGATTCTAATGGCTCATGCTCATAACTCCTCGTATGATGGTGATGCGCTAAGAGTCTCTAACTGGAAAGAAATTTACGAAACAATTACAGGATAAATTATGACTTTTGAAATTGGTACAACTTATGCTGTTTCCCCGAGCAATAATTATGGTTATACTGAAAAAGAAACTTGGGTAAATGGCGATAAAACAGTCGAACTTACCACCGTATGAAAAATGGTACGCTTAATATTACTCCTCAAGATGATGCTGAAGTTCAATGGTTGACTGCTGGATCTTTACAGGGAGATGGTTATGACTTCCATCCCTATGGTTTCGAGGTAACAGAGTTTGTAGCTTCTTTTAATGGCGATACTCAAATAGATGATGTAAGAGGTTTCTCTGATGACGAAGAAATAGATGGAACTATAGATGAAGTCTGGGAAGGAGTTGATGAACAAGGTGAGGAATACCTTGTTGAAAATGGATACCATATGGAAGACGGTGATGTGATTTTCTATGGTGGACTAATCATAGAAAGAATTGATTAATTTGTTAACAAAGAGGTAAATTATGGAAATGTTGAATAAAGCAGTAGAAGCGTTGAATGAAGGAACAGCACGCATCAAGTTTGAAAAAGCAGATGGATCTATGCGTGAGTTATATGGTACTCGTAATGGTGATTTAATCCCTCAAGAGTTTTCACCTGAAGGCGAAAACCGTTCACAGTCTCGTAAACCAAACGAGAGTGTAGTAACAGTATTCGACCTTGAAGCAAATGGTTGGAGATCTTTCCGTAAGGATAAGTTCGTATCTTTTAGTGCTGATGCGTACTACGGATCTTAATTAGATAATGGGTTGTCCAGTGCTAGTTGTAATCTACTGTTCAACCTATCTTCTAAGTCTTTAAGTTTTTGTTCCGTATTATCACGGAGTGCTGATGCCTTGCGATCATAATCAGATTGCAGGGCATCACGCTTTTGGTCGAAGCGTTCTTCTGCGTTCTGAATAGTAGCACGAACTTCGTCTTCCGTTTCCCTTACCATATCCTCTACACGATCTGCTTGTTTCTCGATACCTAAGATATCGTCTCTCAAACCACTCTTAATATCACGTGTATATTCAATAGCCTCATCAACTTTAGCCAAAGCACTATTCAACTCTTGCTGTAGTAATTCTCTTTCCTGACGAATAGCATCTACATCGATATTCTGAACAATCTCTTTCATGTCCATGTAATCTTTATAGAACTCGAAGCCAGCCCAAGAAGCACCCCCAAGAGTAGAAAGGGCAGTCATAAGAACAAATATCTTACCGCCTTTAAACGTCATACCGCCAAATTCAACTTCAGCCATTATTTGCCCTGCCCTCTATATTTCTTAAATGAACGTTTCTTTGCTTTGTTCATTGTAGAAGTATTAGGTCGTCTGCCGATGCTTGTACCCTTTATAGTGGGGACAAGGGCAGTTGTAGTTCCTTTCACCTTTGCCATTATTTTTTCTCCAATTTTTTAATTCTATCTTCTAACTCATCAATTTTTTTAGTAACATATGGGTATTTTTTACGCCATGCATCTGTTGGCTGTTCGAACCAAGTAAGACCCCATCTTTCAACTAGATAATCTAAAAATTGATCTAGTTTAGCATAGCACCAAAGACCAGCACGAGTATCTTTAAAATATGCTAGGAATGCAGCACCAAATAAAGAACCTAGTATGGCTGTGTAAATCCATAACGTGTCGCTCGTTAATCTATCTAATAATTCCATTAGCAGTTATTCCTTGTGTACTTGACGTAGTATTCACAGCTATGGTCAAACGCACCATCAAATGGTTTGCATTTACGCCATGCTGCAAACCTGCCTCTAAATTGGTCTTTAATTCTTTGCCAGTAAGTCATTCTACGGATCTCACCATAGTGATTTATATATCGTAGATGCCCATGGTGCTTATAACCCATGATAGCAAAAGGTACTTTAGTTACGATATCGTTGTTGTTTACATGACGGTGGTGAGGGACATTGATAGATCTTACAAAGGAGCGTGTACCTACTCGTGGAGATCCATAAGTGTATAGGCAACGAGTCTTGTCTCTAAGTCTAGAGGTTGCCAATGTAGCCATAGCACCACCAAGACTATGACCAGTAATATGTAATTCTCTTTCGCCTTGTTTCTTAAGAGCCTTTTCTACGTCATCCCAAACTTTATTTAATTCTTCTTGGAAGCCATTATGAACATAACCATGACCATTCCACGCTTCATCTGGGAATGCGTTTAAGTCTGCTTTAATGTCTGAAAATTCATCTGGTTCTGTACCACGGAATGCTAATACCATTTCAGATTCATTCCAAGCTACATGACATTGAGCACCGTCAACGTCTATAAATTTATGATGCGTATAGCCAAGTAAAGTAAAAAACTTTTTGCCTTCTTTTTTATCATAATATGCATAAGAAGCGCATTTGGCCATTTTATGACAATATTCTAACATAATTGTACCCTTAATTTTCGAATTCCATATTGCGAATTTGTTGAAGTTCTAGTTCTAATTTTTGTACTTCTAATCGTCTCTTTCTTAATTCTAATTGGTATAAGGTATTACAATTAACCCTCTCTTTGGGTCCACCAATAGGAACAATTATCCTAGCATAAACACCTACGTCTTTTGCCTTGCCATCCATGATCCTATTGCCAGTCGCCATTTGGTTGTTGAGGTCGTCACCATAAAAATTGTATGGATCTTCGCCTTTGTCCAATATACCAACTACGCCAAATTCTAAATTAGTGCCAGAGCCGATAGCGTTTTGACACTCAAATCCGTCAGCACGTACTCTGTCTGACTGGAAGTTCTGAGAAGCTGACGGCATTGATAGCGACATGTTCTCAGTAGAATTAGCATTCACTGCAAATATCATTAAAACAACAATAGCAAAACGTTTCATTCATAATTCCAATTAAGTTTTTATTTTAGAGCAAATCCTCGACGATATTGGAGTTGCATCAACGTCTTCCTTTACAATTTTAGATCTTGAGCAGATATAGGTAACTCTGCTCGCATCTCTTTCCCTGATGTATATTTCTACCTTTTGCGTCTTTAGATGAGGAACTTCTAGTACTCGTTTCCTTGTAGCAAAAGGGACTGGTCTCCAATCGGCATCAAAAACTTTGAGCTCATAGAAACGCACATCATCCCTTTTATTCCATAGTTCCATGTTTACTACCCTGACGTCTTTTATATGAGACCTTTTTAATTCAGGATAGGTCGGTGTCCACTGATGCGATTTTACAGCAGCAGACACCAACACTAAAAACACAAATAACAAAAAGTGCTTCATACTTACAGAGCAATACACTCAGCAGAAACTAGTGCACGGTAAGTACCACCTGGAAGTGCTTTACCTACGCCATAGTCTACAGATGAAGTAACGTCAAACCAAGTAGAACCAGCAACAGTCAGTTCGATCTCAGTTACGTTATCATACAATACCTTGTTGTTTTCGTAGTCAGACATTTGAGCGTCTGATACTTCAGCAACAGCTACAGATCCTTCCCAGTCTAGCACGTCATCAATATTTGGGCTAGCAGTGAATTCGTCTGGAGTAGCGATAACGGCTTTATACATGCCACCGTTTACTACGTCATAGCGGATAACTGGCTTAACACCGCCATCAGCTGGTAGAGTACTTAGAGTGTTTGGCAATGGGTTACCATAAACCCCTTGCGTGTCTGTATAGATTGTACATTTAGAAGCAACGTTACCAGTAATTGGAACATCTGCAGCATATGCACTTGCTGCCATTAAAAAAGCTGCAGCAGTTAATGATTGTTTGAACATTTAAGCGTTCTCCTATTTTTGCTTGTATTGAGAATTTACTAACTCAGTATGTAACAATTGCTGAGCCAGACCCACCCTCAATCCTTTTCTGTTTTCTGGAACACGCTCAGAAGAATAACCTTGCACATCTTCATAAACACCTCCAGTCATTTGCGCTTGATAATACGCTGTGAAGCTAGGGACACTATTCATTACTTGCAATAATGTATTCTGCGACACTTTTGCGACTTCGGCTAGTAAATTGTTATTTGCTTGTAACGCAACTAACCGTTCGTCTTTTTGGACATCCTGTCCGTCTTTCTCCAATTTCTCTCTTTCTTCCCTCTCTTCCTCAGTCTCTTCCTCGACTTCCGTGTCATCTTCTACTGCAAGCTGTACCCACTCATCTGTTGTTGGGTCGTAATATCCATCTACGTTTTGAACATCTTCCAGTAGCTTTTCGAGAAAATCACTCATAGCATTTTCATATCCAGGACAGCTAGGATCGCTCATGGGATCGAAGCATGTATCATATTTATATGAATATGAAATAAATGGATCCTTGACCTCTCCTTTCCCCTCAACTGCTATTTCGCCATCACCCCAATACTCAATAGGAATATCGTTTATTGGTGCTACTTGCGTTATGCTGTTTCCAGGAACTCCTGACCAATCATCCTTTTGAGAGAAGATATATCCAAACTCGTCTCCCTTTGCATTCTTATTTCTTATGTCTACTACCATATCGTCTTCAGTCTCTTTTTCAACTTCGTAACGATATATCAGGGCATTTACTGTTAACCCTGCCTGTTGTGGTAGAACATTCTGCATCACCCAATTCATTGAAGTGGCTGCAGCGTTCTGGGTTGTCCCCGATACTATATCAGAGTAGCAATAAGACGAGGAGCCCAGCAACAAGACTACCGCCAAGCAATGTCTTAGTACCATCATCCATTCCCTCTTTGTCTTCATCAGCAACTGGTTGACCACCATTTAACTCCCAAAGGTCTTTTGCTTCTTTACCAATAACACCGTCATATGGACAAGGTGTACCAGCGTTCATCATAGCATCAAAGACTCGTTTGTCTTGACACAAGGTAGAAACCGCAGCAACTTTCATGCCCATATCGAATAATGTCTTGGAAAGTTTTAACCTTTCACAATTCATATCTCGAATAGTTCTACCAGCAGATATACCAAGTATCTGCGTTTGAATTGCGCCTGATACCCCAGTCGTACATAGATCGGAGTTAGACGTATTAATTTGTGGACTAATAGCGGATGGGGGTGGCGACTTCACTGTTGTTGTCGCATCCGCATTTGTTGTTACTGTGCTTGTTGTTGTTGATTCAGTAACAATTTTATTAGGGTCTACGATAGGAACGTTCTCAGTTGTTTCCTGCGTTTCTGTAGTTTCCGCTAACACCAGTGTCGAAGTCATCGCTAGTAATCCAGCAATAATAGTCATTCCGAGTTTCATAATTCTTTATCCCAAAATAATCAGTTAAAAATTCATTTCATTATCCCTCTTTTGGCAGAGATGTTCAATATCTATTTATACATAAAAAAAAGTTAAAAAAAATAAAAAAAAGTGTTGACTTTTGTATTTACATGTGGTATAATACGTGTATAAATTGATGAGAGAATATATTATGAAAGTTAAGTTCGCTGATGAAACTAATACGATCCAGTGGAAATCTGCTGCTGGAACCCTCTACGGTACTGTAGAAAGAATCGACTACGATAAACCTACTGCCGACCCCTCTAAGAACGCTGACTACTACCTCGTGGAATTAAGTCCTAGTATTGCTCGATATGAAGGCGAGAGTGCTTATCTTAATAGTAACATGATGGAGAAGCTAGACGTTATCAACCTAACTTGGGCTGCAAGATCTGCTATTCAAGCTGGTGCGATATAATAAAACCTTATATGCTTATTCCAAAACGGTATAAGAAATCCCTTTACTTTTGCTCCAATATATACGATAATACCTGTGTAAATTGATTGAGAGAGATGACTATGAGTATTGATATTGAAAGAGAAGCGTATAATGAGCAGATGTGGGAGAGTCGTGCTAATGGCATTCCTACCATCAGCTTTGATGAGTGGAAAAAACGTAACGAGGCTCGACGCCAGTTCTTTGAGAATTGGAAAAGTTTGGTTGAGCATCCTGAAAATATCGCTGAAGCGAGGGTATCTTAATGAGTAATGTACGTGAAGAAGCGTTGAGTCTTTTGGTTCAACTTCGTAAAAATCTCTCGGATAAATCTAATGACCCCAATTACTATATTGGTTATCTTGAGTCTATGATTGCTAGTCTTGCCGTGAAAGAAGAAATATGGCACTCTAACTCTATATTGAACGAGTTGACTGAGTCTATTGATTGGACTGCGTCATGAAAGACTACCAAGAAGAACTGTTAATTATCCTAATGGAGGAGTGTGCTGAGGTTGCTCAAGCATGCTCCAAAGTTCTCCGTTTCGGTAATGACTATGATGATCTTGAGAAAGAGTTGGGCGATCTCCAATGTATTATTGACATGATGCACCACAGGGATATGGTATCCTTTGGTAACATCGAAGATGCTGCTGATTCTAAGTATGAGAAACTTAAAAAGTTCAGCACTTACTTATTTCCAAATGAGGAATAAATATATGACCAAGAAAGAAAAAGACGCACGTCTGAAGTTAATCGCAAAAGCTGTTAAAAAAGTACAGCGTAAAAGTAAATTACAGGCGAAGTCTCGCAAGGCAGTAACTGCTGCTAGAAAAAAACCTGAGCATGATACTGCTGCTTTAGAAAGGAAGTATTCAAAGATTGATGATACTTCTAACGTTAATGCTTATACTGATAGTTCTGCCTATGCTGAGAAGTATTATGGAGAGACGTATGAGCAAACTTATGGTATAGAAAAGGAGTGGAACTAAATGTTAGATACTATTATTTCTGTTGCTATTTTAATGTTTATTGGTTGGGTTCTTGTTGAGCTTGTAAAAGATCTACAGGTGATGCAAAAAGAGTGGGAAGAGCGTCGAGCCAAGAAAAGACAAGCCAAGATTGAGCGTGACCTAGAACTTATAGAAGGAAGAATATCACGTGGCGAAGAATAAGCTAGAACTTTTATTTGACCGACTCCGTGAAGAGGGTTGGTATTGTGGCTGGGCACATTACTGTTGTTCTACCTGTGCGTGGGATGATGTGCCCGACTACTTTGATGCCCAGTATGATAAAGATGGTTATCTCATGCGTGAGGACAAGGATGGTAATGAGATCGAGTATGTTGATGTAGACCTACGCAAGGTTCTTTTTAATCACGAGCAGGATTGTGCTGTTGACGTTGATGATTGGGAAGAGGGCGAGGAAGCATACTACGAGATGATAGAGAACTGGGATGGCGAAGGAACTATGCCTACATATTCCTCTCATGAGATCTCTGAATCTTGTTTTAATTTTGCTGGAGATAAAGAGGGAACTAAAAACCTCAAAGCAATCTTGCCTATTATTGAAGAGATGGATTGTACCTATCATTGGAATGGTAAGGGCGATACTCGTATCAGTATCGATTGGAGTTAATATGAGTACACCTGCTTGGAAAAAGCGTGCACGCCAAGAGCAATTGCGCAAAGAAAAATTAGTGCGTGATCATGAAAAAAAGTTTTCTCTTGGTACAGTAACTAAACGTAAAAAATTCGAAGCATATGTGCCAGAGAATAATTATGTGCGTGATACTGTAGACTATCCTAGTGCTGATTCTTCTTCTGATAGTAATCTAACAGCAAAGCCAGAACGTAAAGAATACTCTGGTGATTACCTTGTTGGTATTGCTACTATGCATAAGTCAAATCTCGTTCCTGTTGGTAAGGGTGATGACCCGACTCACTATTCCACAATGAGGCGAAACTAATCAAATATCTTAGAATCATAATGTTATCTTACCTTGCTGCATTGATTGACAATACCGATGATGACTATGGCGTGAGAACGTCAATGCGCAGGTTTAAAGAATGTCAAGAAGTAAAGCACGAGGAAGAAAAATAATTGTTTACTTTTGTATTTAATTATAGTATAATACTTTTTTAATCTGAGGTCTTTATTATGGCTAAACGTAAAACCACCGCTCGTCGTCGAGTAAAAACTGGACTAGCTGCAGTTCCGACAGACGACTTTGCTAAAGCTAAGTTTCATTTCCAATATGAAATCGACAGTAAAGCCACATCATCGGTAATCAAGAGTTGGATTAAGTCCACGTTTGATAAGTCTGATGCTCAAGCAATCCTTGCTAATCCCGAGTATGAATTCAGTACATGGTGTCACTGGGGTGCTACTGCTCATTATCTGAATCAAGGGTATGAGTTTGGCGATAAGTGGCAGGAGTATGCTGATCGTATCTATGGTTACTATGCCTCTCTTAAAGAAAAGGGTCTTAAGATTCTAGAGGCAAAGAAAGAATCCAAAGACGAGACTGTTGTAAAAGCACGACCTACTGTTCAGCAGTTGATGGCTCGTAAAGTAAATGATACAATCATGAATGACTTTGACGAACTCGAAGATGCTTGGATGGATGGTAATGACCATAGCGTTGATGTCTACACTCTGATCAAGAAGTATGAGATTAAGGGTGGTGGTATCAATATCGTCAGTAACTACATCGAGAACTGGCTAAAAGAATATACAGATGCGTTGGATAAGTCCTGTGAACAAGCTGTCGAAGCGTATAGTCATCTGTCTCGTAAGGAACTTAACAAGCGTATTAAGTTCTGTAATGATGCTTTGGCTGATCTGAATAAAGCAAAGGTAGCGACCAAAGCAAAACGAACCACTCGTGTTAAAAAGCCAAAAGCTGCAGATAAGCAAGTGGCTCGTCTACAATACCTCAAGGAAGATAACGATCTTAAGATCGCTTCGGTAAATCCTGTAACGCTGATTGGAGCCAGTCGTCTGATTGTCGTCAATACAAAGTATAAGACGATCACGGAATACTTCTCTAATCGCACTGCTGGGTTTGAGGTCAAGGGTACTACGCTTCAGGGATGGGATGATGATAAGTCTCGAACCAAGAAGATGCGGAAGCCAGACGAGTTTATTCCTATGGCTACTAAGACGGTTCGCCAGTTCGACAAGGCATTCACTGCCTTAACCACTAAAGAGATAACACCTAACGGAAGGATCAATAAGGACTGTGTTCTTCTCAAGGTTGACAGATAATGTTATACCTATCTCTTATGCTTGCTTCTTCCATAGAAATGGAATGTCTGTGGAAGAATGCATATTTTGAATCCCGCAATCAATCGGACGCTGGCATTACAGCTGTTACGCATGTAGTGTTAAATCGAATACAAAGCGATAATTATCCCGACACTGTTTGCGAAGTAACTCAACAAGCAAAGCTAAATTCATTGGGTCAAATTATTCGTAACAAATGCCAGTTCTCTTGGTATTGCGATGGTTTGAGCGATAGACCCAGAGAAGAAAAGGCATATGCTCATATCAAGAAAGTAGTAAATGCTGCCAAGAGGATGTATCTGGACGAGTATGATTTATCCTATGGCTCTACACATTACCATGCTAAAACTGTAGATCCTTACTGGGCAGATTCCTTTGAATACGTCATGCAAATAGATGACCACTTATTTTATAGAGAAGCAAAATGATGACAGAAGATTTAATTGATTCAATCTTAACCCAAAAAAGATTTTCTACAGCAGTAGAGAAATATATTAAAAGAACCAACTCCTCTGTTATGGATGCTATTATCCATATCTGCGAGAAGAATAATATAGATCCTTCTACTACAAAGAGATTGCTGTCTGCCTCGTTACAGGCAAAGCTAGAAGCAGAAGCCATGAGTCTTAACTTAATTCCAAAGGGAAATAGTTTACCAGTATGAGCGTAGACTCTTTTGACTCATACCGTTTGTACCAGTCTCTGAAGTTACATTTCGAGACTGATTCATACGATGCTGTAAAGTATAATTTTAAAACCAGTGCTACTCCTCAGTCTTTCTTTAAACGCAGAGATAAGTTCTTCTTTGCTAAAGTTGGTAAAAAGGTAAGTAATCAGCAGGAACTGGTTAATTTTTATGTGGCTAATTTTATCAATGAGGTTGCATGGGTAGGAGAAATGGTGAATGAAGAGGGCGAACGTAACTATGCCCAGTATAAGAAGATTCACGAGAGCCTCTCATATAACTTTCAAAACGATATAAATAACCTCGATGGATCGCTTGACAAATTACTCACTGCTGTAAATGGCGAGCATCCTCCAATAATTAAGCGATATCTGCAGGGCGATATACTGCTAGAATCTGTGGCTATCCTTAATAAAATGACTGGCTTTATGAACCGAGCCAATAAGCAGATAACAGAGACATTACTCTGGCCAGATGTTTATCGTAAGGTGACGAAGTACCAGTCGTTTGTAAATCCCGATATCAAGAAGTGTAAAAAAATTATTCTTGAGGGGTTTACTTCTTAGTCAAAATAAGGTATAATACAATCTTATATTATGTGATACATGTGGATAATTCAGATATACAATAACATACGATATAAAACGGAGAAAATATATGTCTTTTTCAAATCTTAAAAAATCCCGCACATCATCCATCGACGACCTAGTAAAAGCTGCACAGGCTGCAGGTGGTGGTGATCAAAAACAATCTAGAAATGTAGATGATCGTTTCTGGAAACCAGAAGTAGATAAGAGCGGTAATGGCTATGCTGTTATTCGATTCCTACCTGCTGCTGAGGGTGAAGATCTCCCATGGGTGAGATATTGGGATCACGGTTTCAAAGGTCCAAGCGGTCTTTGGTACATTGAGAATTCCTTGACTTCTATTGGGCAACAAGACCCAGTATCAGAAGCCAACTCGGAATTGTGGAACTCTGGCATCGAGTCTAATAAAGAGATTGTACGTCAACGCAAACGTCGACTACATTATGTCTCTAATATTATGGTTGTTTCGGATCCAGCTAACCCACAAAACGAAGGAAAAGTATTCCTTTATAAGTTCGGAAAGAAAATCTTCGACAAACTAATGGACGCTATGAAGCCAGAGTTTGCCGATGAGTCACCAATGAACCCATTTGATTTCTGGGAAGGTGCTGACTTTAAATTGAAAATCCGTAACGTTGAAGGATATCGCAACTATGATCGTTCAGAGTTTGCCTCTTCTTCGGAAGTAGCAAATGGCGATGATGAAGCACTTGAGGGTGTATACAACCGTCTATACTCTCTGCAGGATTTTGTTGATCCTAAGAACTACAAGTCATATGATGAATTAAAGTCTCGATTGATGAAAGTTCTTGGTGAAGAAGCACGACCTGTAACCACAGCTGAGTCTATTGACTTAGACGAAACTGCTCCTGCTCCTACTATGAGCGAAGCAGCACCAGCTGAGTCTGCTCCAGTCGCATCTGCGGATAGTGGCGAAGACGACACTTTGAGTTACTTTGCTAAACTGGCTCAAGAGTCTTAATTAAAATAGGTGTTTGCCCCTGTACTTCGGTGCAGGGGCTTTTTTAACCATAGGGGAACTAGTATGAATTGGAAAGAAGTAAAAGATTTAGTCATAGCGTTTGGACAAGGTTTCCTGATAGGTTACATATTGGTACTAACTTATGACTATGTGAGTAAATTAATTTAGTCGGAGTTTTTATGAAATATGTTTTAAGTGTTTTGTTGTTTGTATCCTCTCTCGCTTTTGCAGAGGATGATGAGAAGAAGTTAAACCTTACTCCCGAAACTAGGGAAAAGATTATGGCGTTATTGGTATTAGTCCAAGAAGATCTAGATGCTCTAAAAGAGATGAGAAAGACTTGGCATGGACATGATATCAATGAAGAAAATTTAAAAGAAACTGTTGACGAATCGGAAAAAAAGTAGTATAATTATGATATGGAATAAAGGAAACGTTGCTGTACTTATTGGTGTTCTTGTAGTATTATCGGTAACTGTACCCCACCTAGTCGTATGGCTTCTACAATAAGGTAAATTATTATGAAAAAATTATTATTTGCGTCATTACTTGCTTCACCTCTGGCACTTGCTAGCGATCCTCATGTTACTCATCATTTCAAAGATGTGATAAGAGAAGTTCCATTCAAAGATTGTTTTATGGTAGATGTTCCTATCTATGGAAACGTTGGTGGTAGAACTCACACATCAAAAGGCGATGTTCTTGAGGGTATGATCATTGGCGGTCTATTAGGAAAAGCAGTTACTGGAGACGATAAGGGTGCTGCATTTGGTGCTATGATTGGTGGTATGGAATCTACTAATGGCGGTTATGAGCGTGGTGTTGTTGGGTATAAGCAGAAACGCCACTGTCAAACTAAGTATAACTACCAGTCAGAAAAAGTTTACAGCCATAGCACTGCTACCTTTGATGCTGATGGAAATTCATATAGTGTAAGGTTCTATAGATGAGACACAGTATTGACTTTTTAATGGGGGTGCAAAACGCACTCCCTGATGATGTTTGTAAAAGACTAATTGATAAGTTTGAGGAGCATCCTGAAGAGGAGACTGTTCAACGTGATACGGATATTTATAAGTTCCGTGAGTTAGAAATTACAAACCTTGATGAGTTTCAGTCTGAGAGGGATATACTAGTACACTCTGCCTCTGGTCTTTTGAAGCACTATAAAAAAGAAATGGACGTTAAATTTTTTCCAGAAAATTTTGTTCTTGAAGGACTAAGAATTAAAAAATATAATCCGCACGATCAGTTTGATTGGCACGTTGATGTAGGTGATGCTGATTCTTGTCGTAGGTTTATGGTAATATTCTGGTATCTAAACGATGTAGAAGTTGGAGGTCATACTGCTTTTGATTGGTCTAACGATGATGAGAATGCGATTATTATCGAGCCAAAGAAAGGATCTGCTCTTATGTTCCCACCGATGTGGATGTTCCCTCATAAAGGAGAACCGCCCATGAGTGGACCGAAATACATCGTATCCACTTATGCGCATTATATCTAACCTACAGGGTTATAGGAAAATTCTCTCAATAAAGAGTCCATGCTAACATCATTAGTAATGTTAACAGTTTTAGAAGAAACATTATTAGTGCTTTGGACTTTTTTACCACCAGTAGCAGCAACCATTACGGCATTATTATTAGATGCTGTCTCTTGTTTCTCTTGAGCAAATAATCCATTTGCCTCTACCTGCGTATCTCTTAACTGATTAACAGGAGAATTAGGTAGCAATGCCTCAGTAGATTGTGTTGCCGAAGCAATAACAGCCTGTTGTGCTGCTTCTGGGGTTTCTTCATCACCATCAAATAATCCACCAATAAATCCACTTGCTTTATCGAATAATGATTTACCCATGCTAACTAGCGGATTACTTTTTTGCATAGCTGACATCATTGCCTGTACTTTTTCAGGACTTATACCATATTTTTCAGAGATAATCTGAGTAAGACTATTTGGTGCTTCATTACTCTCAGATACATTCTGTACTTCAGAAACAGTATTATTTACGATAGATTCGGGGGTGATACCAGTAGCAGGTAGATCAGGAGTAGAAGATTCTATCTCTGGTATTTTTGCTAACATTGCTGCTCTTCTTGCTCTTCCGACTCTAGGGACAACCCTTTTATTTGCATTACCAGCAAAGAATCCTTTAATTTTATCGCCCATAGATTCTTCAGGTAATACAGCTGGTTGTACTATTTTTTCAGGCATCTCAGGAGCAGCAACATTAATTTCTGGCTGTGAAGGAATAAATGGAGTTTCAACACTTACTTGTGGCTGTACTGGAGTTTCTTCTCCATACTTCTCCATCCATGCTTCATACATTAGTTCTGCTTTACTTTTTTGCCTTTCTTCTTGAGGTTTTTCTAACTGTTGTACTCTTTGAGTATTTTCTTTAATAACTGATTCATAGTATTTGGTCTCAGATGCTTGCAACTCAGGAGAGTCAGGGAACATAGTCCATGACTGACGGTCTTTATAGTCATCAAGATCTAATTGGCTTTCTACTAAAACAGTCTTGGCTTCTTTTAATTCAGGAGAATCTGTTTCGTTAATTACTACAGGTTCACGCTCAGGCATTGGCTCAGGAGCAGACATTACCTGTTCGGGATTAAACTCAATAATAGGGGCAGGTGCGCCAACAGCTTGCTTACGCTCTTTGGTAGGTCCACCTCTTCTTCTTTTTTCTTTCTCCGTTACTTTGGCTGTTTGCTCTTTATTAACAGCATCAGCCAGTTTATTCATTGTATCTTCTTCTGTTTCTTTTTGTTGTTCTATAGAAACAGTTTCGATTTTCTGTACTGTAGTATCTACAGCGTCATCTGTTCTCTTCTCAGCTCGAGTCCTTGCTCTCTTAACTTGCTTTTCTTCTTCTTCGTCATCGTCGCCACCAAACCAACTAAACGGATTAAGTGCTGACTTAATATCATCCCAAGAAGGAAGTAGGTCGGATATCCATCCAGTAATATTATCCCATACTTCGGTCAGCATATCGACTATGCTGAATCCTTCGAACATAGAGAGGTCGAAAGAGAAGATACTTTTTACAAAGTCGATAAACATTGTTACAGGAGCAAATAATAGTCCCATCAGACTACCACACCCACTAAACAATGCATTAAATAAACCACCGATTAATTTAAATGGAGCCATGAATATATCTTTAATAAACCCAACAACCATTTTAATACCACATACAATAGCATCAGTAATACTAAATTCTTTTAATCCTTTGGACAATTTATCAAACCCAAAAAATACAAAAA
>BCSF01000301.1_pt1 | contig 20696 bp, 26 predicted proteins | sample 1016431 | NCBI WGS metagenome assembly BCSF01 (sample SAMD00045685;SAMD00045686;SAMD00045687;SAMD00045688;SAMD00045689;SAMD00045690;SAMD00045691;SAMD00045692;SAMD00045684;SAMD00045690;SAMD00045691;SAMD00045692;SAMD00045684;SAMD00045685;SAMD00045686;SAMD00045687;SAMD00045688;SAMD00045689, study...
GGAAAAGCATAAATGCTTTGAGAATTGACCAGTACGTCGCCTCTATCTTAAAAAAGAGTAGAGGCGTAGCGGCATCGTCAAACACATTATACATTACAATGATGTGATTTAATATAAGATGTGCTTTCAATTCACCAGTGGTATCATACCGACGAAGTAATCTTTTGATATACTTAATTCTATTTAGATCTTCTTCAAAGTCACTGTATGTGACTGATGTAGGATTATCATAATGTTTAATGGCAAACATTACCCAATTTTCATGGGTCAATTCATCAAATAACATCCTTTATCAGGCAGTGGTTACAGTAGCAGTGTCGGAGATAAGTTCCTTAGCACCATTGGTTGAGGTGAGTTTGACTCTGTAATCACCAGCATCAGAATCAGCGTAGACAGCAACATCATAGGTGGGTTGGTTAGCACCGATGTTTGTCCAGCGTCTGCCAGACTTCTTCTGCCACTGATAGGTAAGTACGGAAGCATCACCAGGAGTAGTAGCAATAGCGTCAACACTGAGACTGAGAACAGCACCAACAGCAACTGCCTGAGTAGCAGGTTGTGTATTAATGCTGATAACAACAGCAACGTCAGCAGCAAGAGAATCATCTGCTTGAGTCTCATTAGCATTGGTGTCGCCACCAGCAATGAATACTAGTTGCTCTGCTTTATGACGAGTTCTACCACCAACGTCAGTGAAGGTGTAGTAGGACCACCAACCAGGAGCATTCAGACCGCGAGCTTTGTTCTCCGCGAGTGCTGCTTCGGTGTCGTCAATAAAAATTGTTTGCTTTGCTTGCGATGATGCAGCGATGCCAATGCCTGCTTTAGCCTTGTTAGCATTGCTGTCATCCTTTCCGTATAAGGACATGAGAATTCCAGGTCTATGTTTATCTGAATATATTTATAAAAAAAGGGAGAGGTACACTACCTCCCCCTAGTAATAATCACTCTTCGCGAGCTTTAATTGCTGCAGTAACTGCTTCTAGAAGCTGATCATCCATTTCAGTCTTGGTTAGTTTGACTGCTTTACCTAGGATAACTAGGCAGATCTCGATCAACTTTTCTCCGAGCTCTTCGTTCTCGGGAATCTTTGCGACAGCATCAGTGATAATCTTTGATGCTAATGGGAGTAAGAATGCGAGCATGATTTTAGGGGCATAGTATACCCAGCTATTTAGTCTGCCTTCTTCTGACTCTTCATTGCCTTAAGAATGTACTTCTTATTCTTCTTATTGTGCTCCTTGTCTTCAGCAGCGCCGTCTTTAATTTGAGGCATCACTTCGACAGTAGCACCCTTCACTTTTTTTCTTCTTCGATCTCCTTGCGAAGTTCTGCCTGCTCCTTCATCTTCTTCTTGGTGTTGATGATCTTGGAGACCTTCTTGCGACGTGCTAGAAGATACTTGTCAGACTTATCGTGATCGCCATCGTTGTCGATGTCCTTGTCTTCCTTGCCTACGGGATCGAGTTTCTTCTCTTGAATCTCTTCTTCCTTAACACAGTTAGGAACAGTCTTACCACCTTTCTTCTTAGTGCCCTGTGCCTTGTAACCTTTCCAGCAGGTGCTAGCACCGACATTCTTACGTGCCTGCTTCATGCTGCCTTCTTCGATCACTTCCTCAAAGACATACTCAACGCCATCGAGTTCAAAGGAAAGTGCTTCTTTCTTAGCAGTCTTAGCAGACTTCTTGAAGGCATCCTTAGCAGGATAGTCCTCGCTACCAGGCTTGGCAGGTGCTTCACCACGCTTTCTCTTGGCATGGATGTTGGCATAGAGACCCTTCTTCTCAGTGATGGTCTCTTCTTTCTTCATTTTCTTATCTTCCTTCTGACACTTGGAGCACCCCTTCCCACCACACTCAGGACAGTCCCCACAGGATTCCCTCGCAACCACCTTCGTGGTGTCTTTAATCTCTGCTCCGTGAGACTGTTTGACACCTGCACCGACACGTAGATCGGTAGCAGGATCAGGAGCACCCGCCATTGCTTTGATATCTTTAGCACCTTCATCACTCTTCTCCTCCTTACCAGAAAGATCTGGGATAGATGTAGAAGCGTCAGCACCACCCTCTCTAGTAGGAGATTCGGGACCTTGCTTCATTTCAGCAGGGATGCCTTCCTCTTGTAGCATGTGGTGTCCAAATCCACCGCCGCTCATCCAGCGACCATAGGATTCAACTAGAGCTTTCGAGAAGTCATCATTATGTTTAATATCAGTCGTTGGTTTTTGACGTTCCATTATTTGTAAAGATACTACTTTTCCTTTCTTTATTTATAGTCTCTTGTACTTCACGTATGTCAGATACCCAAGCACGGAACATATCACCACCCTCAGTAATAGCGATGACATAGTTAGGACCAGCACGATGAACCCTCCCTTTCTCTCCTGTGTTAGTATTAAACACTAGATCTCCTGGTTGATAAACTTCTTTCAGGCGGAACCTTTGTTGGTCTGCCGTCTTCTTAATGTCCCTAAAATCTCTCATTTGATGCCCATTGCTTTTCGGACTTCCATAAACAGTTCCATCTTCTTTTCGATGTTCAATGTATCTGGAATACCAGTTTGGAAAGAAACAAAGTCTGCTTCTGCTGCTGCTTTTCTCATCTTACTCGCTGACATACCAGCGGCACCATCAGCATCGGGATCACGATCACCAGCAGAGACTACATCAATGTTTCGGAAAGTATACTCAATACCATTATACTTTGTCAACATGCCTGTAAAGGAAGCAACACGGTCACTACCCACTACCATGGTGATATCTTCATAAGTTCCCTGTAAATGCTGGAGCACATGGATCGGTGTCTTAATATCTGTGTTGTATTGAATACTCTTGGCATGTTTAGGGAACATGAGTTTCATATACTTCACTTTTATATCAGACTTTAGAGGGTTCTTTTTCTTATCCAGCGAGTGACTGGTAAAAACCATATAGTCATCCGTACCAGCTTGCTTAGCAACTGCTTGGATCAACTTCTCATGTCCGATAGTAGGTGGATTAAACCTACCAAAAGTGAAGACTGCTCTGCTCATTTCCCGTCAACCCAATCCTTTGATACGTTGAAGTTAGCAACACTGAACTGTAAGCGGTCCACCAGTTTGACTGCCGTGGCATCCTCTTGGATAGCAACATATCCTTCTGGAGAGGTTATCTTGTAACCATTCTCACTTCTCAGATAGGTACGAATCTTCTCACCCTTCTCTAGTTTACGAATGAAGAGTAGTTTAGCTTGCTGTAATGTAGTATATAGACCCACTGTCTTGAGAAGAGCAGTCTCATTTGCTTCAATAAAGTCTAGACCATCGTACAGTTTCTTCAGTTTACCTGCCTTTGCTTTTGGGGTCTTAACTTTGTCTGCTGCCTTCTTTACTTCTCCCTCAAAATACTGCTTAAAATCACGTACAAAGTTAGAAGCACTACTAACTCGTCGTCCCTGTCTGACATACGTGTTGAAATAGATCTTGAGTCGGGGTCCTACAGTTAACTGATCGTTTGCTTCGATCTGTTCTGCTACACTATCTAGAAATGATGCTGATTGATTTACTAGAGTAGTAGATGCTCTCTTCATACTCTTTAACTTATTGACTTCTTGCTGTGTCAGCAGCACATCTTTACCCAGTTGGTCAGTCTCAGCACTGAGTACAAGCACATCATCAGATTGATTGAGTCTGGTTATATCGTAACCAAAAGTAGCAGACAGAGAATCAACACTGTTGCCTCTATACGTTGTATGAAAGACAACTCCGATCTTGGCCCTCTTTGCCTTTTCGTAGAGAGCGGAGGTCTCTGGTATGCAATATGTAATTGTGTTAGGAGTGAACGTGATACATCGTTCTCCGTTGATTGTTTCATACTTCTTGTCGTCTGTGAACAGAAGATCCCCTTGTGCCACCCCACTAATACCAAGGGCAGGAAAATACTTAAGGGCATCTTTCAGTTTAGAAACAAGACCAGGAGCATGACCATGATTTACATCAATGTCAGTGTCTCTAAAATTAATCTTGGCATTTTTGTTGAACACCGACTTGGTGCCTACAAAAAATCTAGATGAACCAGGATAGGTGCCACAGAAAATAGCAGGAGCACCATCCCATTTCGTAGTAATTTTGAATGTATTCTTTTGTTTGCCACTGAATGTCTGGGCAAGTTCATCCAAGAACATGAAAGCATCTCTTGCCCCTTGACTACCGTCAAAGAGGATGCTGTCTTCCAAGTGTTCTAGGTGGGTGTTCTTAGACATCAGTACAGTTTTCCGAAAGGTCCGAAGCGGTCGCCCTTCTTCTGGGCAAGGAACGTCATGTCAGTCATGAACTTGTTACGTTCCTCTTCTTTCATGCCCATGAGCATGTCAAGGAAGTACAGTTGCATCATCTTTGACGTAGCAACGTGGGTCTCTGTACCAAGAACAACCATAAGATTGTTGACTGCCTCGTCTTCATCGACAACAGTGTCAACTCCCTTCTGCCTCAGTGACTTGATTATCTTAGCATAGTCATCCACCACCTTGGTGAAGTCAGTCAGACTCTTTGGATACTGTCCATGCCTGTTGTCAAACCTGACTCCATAGTCGATCATCAGTTTTCTTACCATGTCAACAGGTGCCTTACCTAGGCGAGCAGCTGCTGCTCCCTCTTGGGTAGGTTCCCACTTCAGATTAGAGAATCCAGAACTATCGTTGCCTTTGATCTGGAAATTGTATACAGATTTAGGTGCTTTAACAAAAACTCTAGAGTCTTGTGTACCAAATGAGGTGACACCTTTCTTATTTTTACCCAAAGATAAGTCAATCTTGACCTTATCTATCTCAAAATACATCTGTTTGTATGACTCAAACGCCGCTTCGTCTAAGTTTACTCTCTCGTATCTTGCTTCTTTACCTGAGATTTTCTTGAGTGATACTCCAACAATAATCTCATCCCTAAACATTGTTCTAAGGATAGCATTTAGTTCTTGGATAGTTTGACTGGCACCACCATCAACTAGATCCTGAATTTGTCTAATAGTTTTGTTGGAATCCTTGATCAACCATATGTCAGCAGGGTTCCAGTTGTCTTTCTGGGAGATTTGATACTTGGTTCTAATGAGATCAGTGACCCATTTCATGAATCCACCGTCACGATTGAACTCAGTGAACCTAGGATTAGCATACTCAATCAGCATAGTCTTCTGCTGCTTGTAGTAATCATCCAACCATGAGTCATCAAAGTCTAATTGTGATCTCTTCCATATCTTTTGTAGCGCCATGTACGCCACACGATCCTTTCGGATATCTTCTGATGAATTATATCTTTTGTTCTCTCTAAGAACTCGCTTCAAGATATAAGCAGACCCTCTCTCCTGAGCAGCAGTGGTCTTAGCATCAGCAGCACCACCTGCTCCAGTCTTTCCTGTAATTTCAAAGACTATTTTCTTGTTATCTAGATCAATTTGGTACTTGTCTCTGCTAGATATACCACCAGGATTCTTAGCAATGACATCAAGCAACATAGATTTGTTCAGATAGATCTTGTAAGTGCCTTGTCTGTTATTAGGCCACTTGAATCCACTATCTGCCTTCTCTGGTCTCAACCAACCAGTTGTGGCAACCTCTTCTAAGATAGTTTTCAGTGCTGCCTTAGCAGGATTAGGCACTGGAGATACTATCTGAGATATATTAGCAGGTTGTTTTGCCATAAAAAAATCCTCCCCTAGTATTTAGAGGAGGATCTGAGTCTAGATCTCATATTTGTCGAACAACTTACGGATGTTCTGGGTGATAGGCATACCACTTGAGTAAGTCTCAAGCAGGTTTTCGTTCTCATCAATGATGATTAGAACAGGAGTAGCAGTCACACCAAACTGTTTAGCAAGAGCAAGGTTCTCTTCTGGGATTGGTTCATCACTGAAGTCTTCAAGGTGAACTTCTTCAATGATGCTGGTACGTTCGTCTTTAATAGCATTGAAGTAACGCTTAACAAGACCACAAGGACCACATGAGTCCTTGGTGAATAGGATAAATCTAGTTTTCACAGGTCACCTTCCTGACGATTTTCGGAATAGTAGATGTCAAATTGTCCACCTGGATACCTCTTCTCAAGCTTCTTGACATTACGTTCCACAACCTCTTCGAAGGACACACCCAGTGCTTGGGTTGCCTGTGCTACGTACCAGAGAAGATCACCCAACTCAATAATAAGGTGTTCTCGATTGTGGTCGTCCCAAGGTTTGCCTTGGAATACCATCTTCTTAATGATCTCCAGAAACTCACCGCCTTCAGCATTAATCCCAACACCAGCAGTGAGCAGACGCTCAATATTGGCACCCTTTCGATCAAGCTCAACAAGGCGGTCAGAAAGATATACAAAATCTTTTGAAGCATCACTCGTTACAGCGTCAACGAACTTCTCATAACGAGAAAAATTGATAGTCATATTACAAATTGAGAGAATTTATCGAGGCGGTTTTGTTTAGAAGAAGCATCTTCGAATGTTTCAAACGTGTCTTCATCTTCTGTGTCGAGGATGTTGTCAGCGTCTGAATCTTCGACATTATAGAGCTTCATCTTTGCTCTGTCAATACCCACTGTGAAACGTCGATAGTAGGTAAGATCGTTGTATCGGTTCTTAAGTTGTTTAACCATGATTCTGCCAGACTGTTCAAGCTCCTCGGTACTAATGAGAGCAAACATAAAATCTGCTGTGGCAGGTAGACCAAAGGATTCAGAAGTGTCGGTGAGATCAACGTCACTATTACCAAAACCACTCCTAGTAGTTTGAGTTGCTGATACGACTGGTACGTCGTTCTCAACAGCAAGACCCCTGAGTTCCTCGGCAATTGCTTTAACGTATGTGTAAGAGTTGACAATGTGTCCTTTATACCTGGACGAAGCACAGATATTTAGATAGTCCACAAACACGATGTCTGGTTTGAAATATTTCTTCAAAGACAGTTCATTCAACAGTCCTTTGAAGTGACCAGCATGAGCAGAAGCAGTAGGATATTCCTTAATGATCAAGCGACCTTGAGTCTTCCTACCAATCTCAGCAACCCTAGAGGTAAAGATCTGCTCAGGAATAGTACCGATGTCTTTGATGTTGACGTTCAACAGGTTAGCGTCAATACGTTCAGCAATCTTTTCCTCGGACATCTCCATAGTGATGTAGAGAACGTTCTTGCCTTGTGACAGACATGCTGCTGCCATGTGACACATGAACAAAGACTTACCAACACCAGTACCAGCAAGGGCAACGTTCAGTGTCTTGTTAGACAGTCCACCCTTGGTGACAGTATTGAACTTCTCGATATCAAATGGAGTCTTGTATTCCTCCATGTGATAGAACTCATAGCGTTCCTGTACGTTCTCAACGTAGTCGTGTCCTACATGTTCGTCGAACGATACTGCCAGGGCTTCTTGTAGGATACTGGGGATCGCATCCTTTGATACTTTCTGTTCACCTCCGTCAGCAATCTTGATCGATTCGAGTAGAGCGAGATAGATTGCTCGGTCTTTACACCACTTTTCTGTGGTGTCAAGTAACCACTGGTGTTCGACTGGCGTGTCTTCAAACGTCTTGAGCGTTTGTACTGCCAGGTTGTACGCTTCCTCCGTAATGTCCTTACGATCCTGGAGGTTGATGATAAGAACCTCCGAAGTCGGGACAGTATCATACGAACTAGCGAAGTTCCAAACCTCTTCATAGATGATACGTTCATGATGATCTTCAAAGTATTCAGGTTTTACGAAGGGCACCACCTTACGGTAGTACGCTTCGTTGAACAGAAGATTCCTGAGGATCGATAGTTCAATTTTCTCACTCATCTTCTGTGCCATAAAGGAATTCTTTCTGTGCTTGTTTATCTAGTTCTTGGAGCACTTCAGGGGTAAAATATTGTTCTGGATCTTTGAGGATTGCTTTGGCATAGATTTTCTTTCCATCAATCTCATAACGTCCAGCAACGTTTTTCCACAACCCTGCTCGCTCCCCCATCTCAAGTAGTCCATAGTGTCGCTGTAGTCCTCGCTGGTCAAAGAATAGGCGTGTCTCCACCTTAGAACCCTCACGGGTCAGACGGGACTTCTTCGCCTCACATTTAATAATGTTTCCGACCAGATCGGTTCCTTCTTTTTCTTTCTTCTTGGAAAGAAAAACGATGGTAGAGGCGGAGTATTTAAGACCAACACCTCCTCCCATTTCTTTAGTCGGGACATAAGATCCGATAACGTCATAGGTGTGATTGGTAACCAACATTGGAATGTTAGCCTTGCCGAGTTTCAAAGTCAAGACTCGGAAGGCACCCTTAATAAGCTGTGATTTCGTCATGTCACGAACCTGCTTATCATTGGTGATGTCCTCCATCTCCTTAGAAGACGAAAGCATCCCAAGAGAGTCTAACACGAACATCAGTGGTTGACGCTCGTCTTTAGGTTGCTCTAAGTATTTGTCAACAATCCTGATTGCCTGGGTCCTGAACTCCTCAATGGTATCCACAGGCATGATGATCATACGATCCGAGTCGATACCACGACTCTCGATCATGTCTTTAGAAATGGCAGACTCAGTTTCAAAATAGATGACTCCAGCATCAGGATTAGAATCAAGGAAAGAACGAACCACGCTGAGACAAAAGAAAGTCTTGCCCGTGCCCGATTCTCCTGCCAAGGCAGTAATCTTATTGGAAGGAAAACCTCCGTAAATCGAACCACTAACGAGGGCATTAACCATGTAGCTCCCAGTGTCAATGAAAGATTCAATATCCCCAGCAGCAATCCCGTCGCTAACAAATGAAGCGTACTCATTCTTGCTGTCCTTAATAACAGTATCTAGGAATCCCATAATTAGAAAAATGATAAGAGTGAAACAGACCGCTCGTAGTCCCAACCGATACATTCTAGCACGTTCTTCAGCGGTTCGAAGAACGACTTCTCAAACTGTTTGTTAAAGTCCACGTACTTCTCAACGTTGAACTCAGGTGGGAGGTTCTGGAAGAACGAGATTACGTTTTCCTGGATGGGGTTGGGGGTCTTGAGGTAGAGAAATTTGATCTTCTCTCCTTCTTGGATAAGAGGGTACTTGTGAGTAAGTTTATTACGGCTAACGTGGTGATTGTACAGTAATGCACCTCGGACATGAATAGGTGTACCCTTTGAATAGATGTCCGAACCAGATTTGTATTTCTTGAGACCATTTACACCTCGGGGGAAAGCAATATTGACACACTCTTCTTTCTTCGTATCCTCCTTGACCTTATCAATATAGTCAATGAGGACATCATTGTCTTGGTTGATAATGATGTCATATGCTTTGAGAAGTTTGTCTCGGAAGAATGCTGGTGTGGATGATCTAGCGGTCTCCATACCACAGATTTTCATTTTGGGTTCAGCATAGCGGACTCCCTCGCTGTCCCACACGTTGAGAATGTATCGCTTCTTGGCAGTCCAGATGCCACGGTCAGCAATATTCTCACGCTTCATCTTCATCTTCTGCTCATACGCCGCCACGTATGTCGCAAGTTCTTCATATGAACGTTCGATAAAAGGTTCCAGTTTCTCCTGGCAGATCTTGTCAAGTATGGTAACAATTGCTGCTTTGTCGCCAGACTTATTACCAAAAAATTTATCAACAAGAGGTCCAAGGTTAAGATAGATTGAGTCAGTGTCAGATGCAATGACATAATCTTCCTCCTTTGTAGAAAGCAACTTATTTAGGTATTCGTTCATGTGGTTCTGAATCCAACGAATGGACAGCTGACCAGACATGGTGATTGCCTCAGCAATCTCCAAACGATAGTACCTGAAGTGTTCGTTACCGATGGCACCATAGGCAGAGTTCAGTTGGATCTTACGTGCCATCTGAATGTTGTTACAGCGAGCGATCTCTTTCTTGAGTTCGGTGCTGGGATTCTTCTCATACTCCTGCTTCGCCTTGAGCATACGCTTCTTATAGATGGTACGTTCCTGATAGATCTTGTCCATCAGTTCAGGCAGGAACCCACGCTTATTGGTATCGTAGTACGTGCCGTTAGCACATAGAGTCTGACCACACAGATCAAACAGTTCAATCTCCTTGTTCAGTAGACGGTCCACTGTGGCAGTAGGATGTCTGTGATCCTTGAGAGTCTCTGGTGACAGGTTGTACTGCATAATGAGGTGAGGATATAGGGAGTTAAGGTCAAAACTAACAACCCAATCATAGATCCCAGGAGTAGGCTCCTTGACATAAGCACCAGCATATTTGTTGTCCTTTCTGCTTTCATGTTTGGGAGGGATTACTACATTACGCTTGGACAGATAGACATAGATGATGTTGTCCCACATACGTACCTGTGAGTACACATCTTCGAAGTTCACCTTAGCATCATATGCCATGGTCATGGCAAGTTCGATCAACTTCATCTTGTCATCCAGCTGGTCAACCAGGCGAACGTCAATGATGTTGTAGTCCACGAACTTCTTCCAGTTCTTGGTATAGAACTCTTTGAAAGTATCGTACTCACTGTGGTCAAGTTTCTTGGCACCAAGTTCTACCGAACAGATATGATCCAGACGGTAGGACTCTTGGTTGGTGTAAGTAAACTTCTTGTACAGTTCCAGATAATCAAGGCAGGAGATGCCACTGATGTCATAGGCAATCTGCTTACGACCTTTGATGTAGATCTCACGGTAGAGAATACTCTTCCAAGGTGAGATCATCTTGGATTCTTTCTCCCCAATCACACGCTCGATACGTTTGATGATGTACGGGATATCGAACAGTTGTACGTTCCAACCCGTGATCACATCAGGGAAGTTAGAGATCCAGAAGTGGAGGAATGCCTTCAGCAGACCAACCTCAGTCTTGAACTCAAGGTAGTCCACGTCAGGGTCTGTCGCCTCATAGGGGCGAGAACCAAACACAGTAATACGACCAGTGTGAGAGTCCTTCAGGGAGATCAGCAGGATCTCCTGGTCGGCAGTCTCGATGTCAGGGAAACCATTTTCAGCACCAGTCTCGATGTCAAGCGTGAAGATACGAATCTGATTCATATCAAACTTCATCTCATCCCAAGGATACTCCTGGAGGATGTACTGGTTGTTGTATCGTGTCTGACCATACACAGGAAAGTCTTCCATCTCCTTGTGAGTGTCAACGAACTGACGTGCATCTTTGATCGTACCCTGAAGAACAGGGCGAACACGTTTGCCATCGAGTGTCTTCCACTCGGAGGGTTTCTCGGTAGGCAAGAACAGTGTCGGGTTGAACTTTACCCGATCACTGAACTGCCGACCATGATCATAACCACGAACTAGAATAGTGTTCCCCGCTTGCTGAACACTGGTGTAAAACTTCATTCCGTCTCTTTGTCTTTCAGGTCATAATAAAGTGCCATGAACATGTCGTTAGGATCACAGATCAAAGTAATGTCGGATGATCTAACAGCAAGTTCACGGTCGCTGCTGTAGGCAGGAAAGGGGAATGCCCCATCCTGGTTCACCTCACAAGGGTATTTTAGCACACAGTCGGGGTCACCGAACTCGACGCCAGGGATCTCCTCAATCTCTGCTACGAGCCAGTGCCCGTCGAACTTGAGGAGTTTAATCATACTACCTCAGGTTCAACAGCGGGTTCCTCGGACTCGACTGCCTCAAACGGCGTGGCGATAGGATGCTCATCGGCGTTAGCACCGACACCAGCAGTGTTAGGGATGGCAGTACCAACTGCTTCTTCAACCGCTGCTCGCTGTGCTTCGGAGTTCTTGTCCTGCTGCTCATCGATCTTTGCTCGATATGCCTGAGTCAGACCAGGATCAGGTGCTCCGATAGTCAAGATACCATCGTAAGGAATACGATACGTATTATCTACAGAGTAAGGACACCACTTGCTGAACTTGACCTGGAGATCTCTAGCAGGATCTTCTGGATTAGGAACAGAGATAAGTTCCAGTTCATAAGGGTAGTTCATAACAAGGCAGACACCTTTACGATCTTCACCCTCTCCTTCAAATACTTCTTGAAGGATAGTAATTAGTTTGTCACCCGTCTTAAGAACTACGATAGACGGATTCAATGTTGCTGCTTCTTCACTCATCGATTAATCTCCTTTTTAAATGCCTCAAATTCTTCTGGTGTTAGTACAGGATATACAGGTTGGTTGATCTCAACGTATGCCGAGAGAACATTGGGGAGGGGATCACCTATACTAATGATCTTTTCGAAACCAATCCGAAACTCCCTGGTGCCACTGAAAGGACTCCAAGGGAACAGACTAATTTCTTTTTCTCCCTCCTCACTAGGAACCAAGTTCAGTGCCATAGGCATCGAGAGCAAGAAGCAGAAGGGTTCACCTTCCTTATCTCTCAACTCGGTAACCTTAGCAATGACTTGCTCACCTGAAACCAAATGAATAATGTTGATAGACTTCATAACCATAGTTGGTTTCCAATATTATATCAAAAAAAGACAGGACCGACAAGCGGTCCTGTGCCAATATTTATTCTGTCAGGAATTGTTTGTTTGACGTTCTTTGTCCAATCTCATACACAGTTTTCTTCTGGTGTTCTGGGATGATTTTCTCCAGCGAAACACGTAGTAAACCGTCCACAAAATCTACATCAGTTACTCTTACATCATCTCCCAGTTGCCATGTTCTAGTGAAAGATCTCTTCGAGACGCCTTTGTGGACATACTCGATCTTAGGATCTTGTCTCGCATGTGTTGTGGCAATTCTGAGAATGTTTGATTCAGTAGATACTTCGATCTCCTCTGGTTTAAATCCTGCCAGAGCGATTTGAACTTCGTAGTTACTGGTGTCATACTTGATTAGGTTGTAGGGAGGATAGTTCTTATCATGTTGAGTCATCGAATCCAATCGATGAAACACATCACTCAGACCTACAGCGTGGGGTAAGTAAATGTCCCAAGTATTTGTCATGGTTGTTCTCCTTTATTTAAGCGAGAGTTTAGTTGAATTGGACCCCGAAGGCATCCAATATTATTTAACCAAGACACAAAAAAACCGCTACGGTAGTAACCGTAACGGTTTGGTTCGGTTTACACTTCAGTCTTCTTACGACCGATATTGTATTTACTTTCCAAAGTCCACTCGTCTTTCTCTTTGAAAGCGAGAACTTTAATTTGGTTGAGTGGAGCAACGTCAGAAATTTTTTCGCTGTCCACTACAGAAACAAGACCCCAGTCAGAAAGAAGTTGGATAATCCTGTTACGTCTTTGTACATCATTCAGTGAGAGATTTGTGCTCTTGCCATCGAGAGCGAACAACTCTTTGAAGTGAACGATATAATACTTTCCTTGTTTGTGAAGGATATGACACGACTGATATAGCTTTCTTTCTTTCCTAGATGCTACACCAATACGTGTGAGGGTTTCTCTAACCTTGAGGAAGTCGTCAGGTTGTCCCAGGGTAACCTCTACCATGTCGGTAGGTTGCCAAGTTACTTCAATGTCTGTACTCATTTCATGCCACCTTTATTCAATGTCTTTCTTATAGAATCAAGTTCCTCTTTAGTGAGAATATTCAAAGCTTCTAATGCTTTATTATGACTGTAACCATAATATTGCTTTACAAGTTCTAACTCTTCAAGAGTTTCCTTGCGTAACCAGGGAGTGAAACGTTTCCTCGGCTTCAAACTATTTATAAAAAAGTCATACTGTAGTCTTTTGTCGAGATGAGGGTTCTTGTTCATCTCGTTAGCATACAGAATGGTGTCGGTAAAAGATGACAGACACTTGTTTACAATAAAAGGCGGATACTTTCGCTCCGCCTCAGGGTCATCCTTCAGGATGTTCTTCTTAGATTGATTGATGCTGTACAGGTAGTCTTTGAGTTCCGCCATTCCAGTGTCTGATTACTCCACTAATAATAAAAAGGTTAGTGACCATGTAAGAAACAAATATAAGGGTGCGTATGCCAGCAATAATATCTGCCTCTCGGTCTGTTCGTCCATCTTTCTCACCTAATGCTTTTGCCCAGAGTCTCCACAACTTAGAACTTAGCATTGACTCCGATAACTTTAGCATTAGGGTTACGTGCCAGGGCAACCTGACGTGCTTCCTGGTAGTCACGGGCATAGACTTCCTCGGTGAAGACCTTGCCAGCAACAAAGAGTTTGACTTCACACTTCATAGTTCATAAGGACCAGTTCAGTCCTGCTTGCTTGATCTGTATTATAAGACCCTACGGATCTCATGGTGTAAGTGTGTGCAAATTCTGCTACTGTCCACCCTTCGAATCTCTCTTTAACAAGTTGAGACGAATTGTAAGATACGAGGTGAGGAGAGACGTACCGATCGCTAGCAGCAGCAAAATCATCGTGGGAGAACCGCTTGTGCATACTGCCCCTTCTTCCATAAAGATTAGCTTTAATGTCGTAGGGAGGGTCTGAGTAGACGAATACTCGTTTGGAGTCCGTAAATAGCTCTTCATAATGTAGGTTGGTAAATTTCCAGTTGCCGATCAATGCTTGGTAGTCAGTCAGTTTCTCAATTCCATTGAGGGAGAAGTTACTGTCACTGGCTGACTTCGAGAAAGAAGAAGACTCAGTGAGACCAGAGAAAGAACACTTATTGACAACATAGAAAGAAACAGCGCGCCAAATGTTTTCATTGTAAGGCGGGAACTTGACAGTTGTCTGAGATCCTGCCAGGTATTCTTTGGCATCCAAGAATAGTTTCTTGGCGGAAGTGGGGTCAGGGTGCCTTTGTTTAAGCTGGAGGAGTATGTCTTTAATTTCACGTCCGTGGTCCTGTAGTTCTCTCCAAAAATTATACAGTGGTTCATACAGATCGTTGACCCATATGTCCAAATGAGGATATCGTTTAGACACTTCTAGTGCTACAGAACCGCCACCCAAAAATGGTTCACGATATTCATCGTAGTCTTTCAGATCAGGGATGTACTGAAAGATTTTACTCAGGGCACGACTCTTCCCCCCAGGATAGCGAAGGGGAGTCTTCAGGGATTTCAAAGTCTGGGGCATGATATTTAAGGTATTCCCAAAAGGTTAACTTCAATTGTTTCTGTGTCATGCCACAGTGAGCGGCAGCAGCAGGTAGATTCATTGTAGCATGAAACAACGCTTCATGTGCTTCTGCTACATTCTCTGGTGTAGTTTTAACTGACAAGTTCAATACCATCAATACAATCAACAGTTACTTCGTGTTCAGCGACACGATACCAATGTTCACCTTCACGTTCTCCAAGATACTCAACATCATCACTACTATTTTCTCTCAACCACGCTTGGAGTCGGTGGTGCATCAGTTCACTTTTACTAATCATTTGAATTCACAACTCATCATAATTTCAGTTAGACATGCCAAGAGGTTGATCTCCTGGTCAGGAACAATGTGAATGTCCCTAGAATATTTGGCAATGATCAAGACTGCCTCAGGAACAGATGCTCCCTTGAGGTTGTCATACAAGACATCATAGAGTTTCCTCATCACAGTAGTAGGATCGTTGTTGATGTTATCAACCACCCACTTACGAACGATAGTAAACTCTTTGTTCTTGAGAGAACGAACCAGGGAGTCTAGGTTAATGTCAGCAACATCAGCAAGGATAGCAGAATCAATACTGCCACTAGCGGCGAATCGCTGACACTCATTAATGAGACGACGCCAATCAGGATAATAACGTTTAACAACCTTTGCCAGAACTTTATCTTGGTATTCGACACCTTGTTCACCCAAAATCTCTTTCAGTCTAGCAAAGAATGCTCCCTGTAGCTCAACTGCTTGATCTGTAGTAATCTTGAAGTCCACCACAGTACAGCGACTGTGAAGAGGTTCAATGATCTTGTTAGGGAAGTTACAGGTGAAGATGAAACGACAGTTGTTATGGAACTCCTCCACAGCGGTCCTGAGAGACAGCTGAACGTCGTTAGTGGTGTTGTCTGCCTCGTCAATAATGACGACCTTGTGAGCGCCTCCAGCGGTCAGTGAGACCGTTGTAGCAAACTGACGTACACGGTTCCTCACAGTGTCTAGGAAGCGTCCTTCGTCCGATCCATTGATCACGATATAAGAGGCACCGATCTCGTCACACAGTGCCTTAGCAACGGTAGTCTTACCGATGCCAGCAGTCCCAGCAAGGAGAAGATTAGGGATCTCTCCCTGATCTACAAATCCCTGAAAGGACTTCTTGATATTCTCAGGCAGGATACAGTCAGCAATCTTGCTGGGACGATACTGTTCTACCCAAAGAAATTTGTTCATAATCAAATAAAGTTAGCGTTAATAAGAATACGATTCTTATGTTTCATAGGAGAGTGACCAGTATGGTAGTGAGAACCATCAAAGACACACAAGCGATTCTTCTTGGGTGAGATAGTTTTCATGACAGTATACTCGTCACTCTCCTCAGTTTCATTATACACCACTGTGTCACCATCTGAATCAGACACGTAGTAGATAGCAGTAGTATGTTTTTCACCAAACAAATCTACATGAGGTGGATGTAGAACTTCCACACCATTTCCTACAGTCATATCACACCGAGCACGTGCTAGATTTTTCTCCACAAGACTTTCTAGTTGTGCTAGGAAAGGTCTCATAAGAATAGAAAGTGGGGTGTTGGTATACCCACCTTCATCAGATGAATGGAGAAGAAAACTAAACCCATACTGATACAACTCACCATGAGGATAGTGATCACCAGAACTACTACCCTTGAAATACCATTCTTGCTGAGGTGATTGAAGTTGTTGTTCAATCATGTCAGCATAGGATGGTGTCAGAAAGTCATCAACAATCTTCAAGGTTCCAGAGCAATGTAGTAGACAAGATCGAGACTAGAGTGACGCCACTCGGTGATCAGTTTGCTAGAGATCTTGACATCATAGTCACCAGGGAACAGTTTCAGATTCTCAACCTTCAGGAACAGTTCATAAGCACCAGTAGCAGTGCCTTGGATCTCCTGGGTGTAAGCATTAGCAGTGTCATTCTCCTTGTCACACAGGTTCAGACTGATAGTGCCGTCTTCAGTAGAGACAAAAGAAAGATCGGGGAGACTGTAGACACCAGATGCTTTCTGAAGTTGAACAAGATCTTCGGATGACAGGGAGAACTCCATGTCAGCACCAGGGAACTTGACATCACGATCAGGAGCAGACTTCAGGGTGATCTCAGGATCGGAGAAGTAATACTTAGCAGAGCGACGACCACCACGGATGGTGACATACTCATCGTTGTCAAAGTTCAGACCAGGATCCTGAAACAGACTCAGACCCATAAGGAACTGACCCAGGTCATAGATGCCACAAGTCTTAGGAAACACTTCGGGTGAAGTGTACTGAGCAATCATGTTCTCACCAACACTGATTGTCTTCAACACATTACCCTCACGGATCATGATAGATCCATTGATTGTCGAGAAGTTCTTCAGGACAGATGTAGTTTGGGGCGTAAGTGAAAGTTGACTCATCGATTAGGATACTCCTCAGTAACGTTGGTTTTGTCAGAAAAATGTAGTAGGAGCAAAGCGTAGTGAAGAATCTTGATGATGTCACGACGGGCAGTGCCCTTCTTATCATAGCGTGAAGCGTACTTCAGGATGTTGGATCGGCAGAATGCCTCAGCATCACCACATGCTTCGATAAGATCCAGTGTTTGGATGTTGTTGTTTCCAGCGGAGTAGTGCTGGTTGTACGTACTCGAAACGTAATCACGAAGCTCCTTTAGAAGCTCGTCTTCATTATATTTAAAACTCATATCAAGGGTTGAAGATGTACTCCAGTTCATCATGATAGCATTCAAAGACGCCTCCGTCAATATCTTGGCAATATAGTTTGAGACCTTTGCCGTCGAGAATTTTACCAGAGCGCCCATCTTTGAGATGGGCAATCGATCCACGATAACCATGGAACTCTTCTTCCTGGTATTGGATGTATGCTTCAGCGTCTTCAATCATCTCGTCCAGAAATCGATTGTCTTTAAATTCGTCTCTCATGCTTCCTCCGTGGTTTCTACGTGGTCATCAATTTTTTCATAAAGGGAAAGGAAAGATTCCTTGGTCTCGTCATCAAAGCGATTGACACAAGACTGGATTGCTTTCATACGTTTGCCAAAGATCTTGTAAGCGTTGATGATGTGAACCAGGCGTCGGGTGCTGATGATCTCATCAATACCACCGTCATTGAAGGTCTTACGGATGATGTCTGCCCAGTCAACCAAGCGGGTGACGAACTCATCATCATCACACATCTTGCTGAGGATCTTTGCCTCAACAGAAGGGGTGGGATACTCCTGTTCAAAGGTGAGGGCGAAACGCTCAAGGAATGCTTCGTTCAACACGTTGGTGCCGATGAAGCGACCATCATCAGAACCCTTACCCTTGGTGTTGGCGGTAGCAACAACAGTAAAACCAGGGGCAGGAGTGATGTACTTACCAGTCTTCTTCAGGTAAACACCCTTGCCCTCAAGGATGGACTGAAGACACAGGATCTTGTTAGAAGCGAGATCCACTTCATCTAGAAGCAGCACAGCTCCCCTCTCAAGAGCTTCCACCACGGGTCCGTTATGCCAAACAGTGTTGCCATCAACAAGACGAAACCCACCAATAAGATCATCCTCGTCAGTCTCAATGGTAATGTTCACACGAATCAACTCTCTATTTAGGGTGGCACATGCCTGCTCAACAGAGAAAGTTTTACCGTTACCTGACATACCAGTGATGAACACAGGGTAGAAGATCTTAGAACTGATGATCTTCTTGAGGTCAGTGAAGTTGCCGAACGGGACGAAACCAGCGTCTTTCTGAGGGACAAGGGTCTGCTGCTCAGGAGCAACCATCTCTTCCAGTTGCTCACGGGTTTCTTCGATGGTCAGGTTCCACTTGCCACGACCAGTCTTGTAGGGTTCCATACGGTTACAGATGGTAGCGTAGGAATAACCCATGTGCTCAGCACCTGCCTTGATAGCAGCGGTGCCAACCTCAGTGCCAAAGTTCTCTTCGATGTAAGCGAAGAGTTGAATCATATCGATGTGAGCGGGACGGGGCATTGTGCTTTGTTTGTTGATGAATTAATTATAGAGCATGGTGGGGTCTTGGAGACCCCCAGTGGACAGTTCAAGAAACGACTGTGGCAAAAGAAGACAGGATCTTTTTGTTGGTGGTCTTTGCCTTGAGCATTGAACGGAAGGACTTGCTGATCTCAGTCTTCTTAGCACCTTGTTCAACATCAAACTCAACGTCAGAAGACAGTGTGGTTTGACCCAGAACATAGAGAGAATCATATCCAAGACCATTAAGTTCCCAGGACTTCTGCTTCCTCCACTTCTTCATGACAGCATCATGATCGTGCTTCCAACCGTGGATACCTTTGTACAGAGAACTAAAGTCATTGCCGTTACCAATTCGGAAACCAATGAAGTTCACTTGTGAAAAAGTATCCTTCAGATTCTCCAGAAGAATAGTGGTGAGACTGTTCTTCTGATCAAAATCAAAGTGACGGTAAGTCCGACCAATCTTAGGGTCACGAAGGAAACAGTTGTGAGCAATACTACGGTTACCCATGTAACCATCCAAGTCAACATCGTAACTCATGTTGTTGCCTTCACCATCAGTGAGGATACAGACATTGACCTTCTGGAGATTGTTGTTGCTCTGGAACTCAGGGATGAGAGTCTTGAGAGTAATCAGACTTTCATTGAGAGGAGTGCCAGACAAGTCCAGACCCATAGGGTTGTGGTAGTAGATAGCGTGACGACTGTAGTAGTAAGCAAGACGATACATGTGCTTCATGCTCAGATCGAAACCTTTGCTGTTGCTACGTGAAGTAATCAGGTTCAGCAGAGAGAATCGTTTGTGGACAGAAAGCATGTTATGCCCACGTTCGTAAGCATATTCATGTGTGTACTCCTCAGTCTCACCTTGGAAGATAGCATCGTTCCATTCATAGGTGAAAGCATAAACCTCAAAGGGAATCTGAACCTTACGGCAGAACCAGCAGAGGTTGAGTAGTTGCTTGACAGTATCCATGAGCACGGTGCCCATCGATCCAGACCAGTCGAGAATGAAGATCATGCCGTGGTTCTTACCATCAGGCAGGACAGTCACTTTCTTAAAGATGTCATCATTATACTTATAAGTATGAAGCTTAGAAGTATTAAGAACACCAGTCTTAGATTGACCAGCACGAGCGTAAGCGTCAGCAGACTTACGGCACTCAAACTCCTTAACAAGATAGTTAACCTCCTTCTGAGAAGATTTCTTGAAGTCGTTGAAGTCGGAATCAACTGCTTCGAAGATGTTACCCCACTGCTCAGCACGTTGCTCAGCAAGTTCTTTCCAGTATTTACTCATGTAATCCTGGAGTTTATCGTAATCAGCGATAACTTTATCGAGATTGACCTTAGGAACCTCAACATATACAGGTTCTTGAGCGTAAAGACGTTGGTTAGTCAGTTCTTCTGCTGCTTCGTCAAAAGCTTTCTGAGTTTGTGACTCGAAGTCTTCACCACCCTGCTTACCGTATGAAGGAGTGTCGAGATCGGCTTCATTACGTTTGCCGTGATCATTGCTGTCGTTGGAATCATCTTCTACCTCGGATTCGGTTTGGGATTCTTGCTGTGCTTGTGGTTCAACAGAGGTAGACTCTTGTCCTTGCTCAGAAGACTGAGGCAACTCAGTAGGAGGAGTGTCTTCTTTCTGTTGCTTAAGGAAATCTTTGATCTCACGGCACCGTTTGATAACTTCCTGGAACGTTTCTACACCTTCTA
>BCSF01000302.1_pt1 | contig 20653 bp, 31 predicted proteins | sample 1016431 | NCBI WGS metagenome assembly BCSF01 (sample SAMD00045685;SAMD00045686;SAMD00045687;SAMD00045688;SAMD00045689;SAMD00045690;SAMD00045691;SAMD00045692;SAMD00045684;SAMD00045690;SAMD00045691;SAMD00045692;SAMD00045684;SAMD00045685;SAMD00045686;SAMD00045687;SAMD00045688;SAMD00045689, study...
AAACTGTTGACTTCAAAGATACAATTTAGTATAATAGTATCATATTGAGGGAATACTCCCCACCGGATAGGGAAAGAGTCTGAAAGAGTGGCTCGCGTCGGTGAAGAAGTTGAGGTGATGAACGGTCTTACCAGCCGAGAAGTCTCAGAGTGTAGGAAGTAATCTAACCCTTGCCGTAGCTTGAGGAGGACGGTCACTGGAAAGTGAGGTAACTGTAGGGTAGAACAAGGCAATATAGACTGCGCGGATTGGCAGGTCATGAAGAAACGCTTGATGACATAGTCACCAGCTAGCGAAGGTCTTAGGACTGAAAACTAGAACAGGTGCGCAGTAGGAACGAGACAGTCCTAAGTTGATCACGCGATCAGAATTGGAAACACAAGACGGCGGTCTGGGGTCTTTTGGAAATGGGAAAGATAGTAGGTAACCAATCCTACCTGGACGATTGACATTAACAAGTACTACATAACTCCTGGCCAATGGGAGTCGAGAAAAAGAACCTTTAGGGGTTCTTTTTTTTTGCGTTGACTTATAAATAGTTTAGTAGTATATTACTACATATCGTTCATCTCGAAAGAGACGGAAGTAGGTAATGGTACCGAAGGAACGCGCTGATTACCGAAAGGTGGGAGGCGTCATGACTAAGTACGAACAAGTGCTCCAAGTTAGAAGAGCTGTTAAAGCTCAGACCAACAAGGGGTATAAGGCGGATACTAAGAAAGTCAAATGTGAGAGTTTACCTCAATACATAAAAGACAATCCTTTTTATCCATAACTGTGAGAGGGCTAAGCCCTCTCCTTTGACATAACACACACACAGGAGGAAAAATGTCACAAGGAAAATCTGGGTACGAGATACGTGCCGATCTACTAAGCCTTGCAGAAGGTATTTTAATCAACAACATCGAGAATGAGAGGCAGACCATTTATATGTGGAATGACAATCATGCTGAATCTAAAAAGGAATTACCTTTAAGGACTTATTCAGTGCAAGATGTTATTGACAATGCAAAACAACTAAACGATTTTGTAAATGAAAAATAACTGATTAGAGACCTTCGGGTCTCTTTTTACACGTTGACTTTAAAGCGTTAATTAGGTATTATAAATACTGTTATGGCAGGAACACAACCAAAAACTACACAATTTTTATCACCACTAGGTGGTAATTTTTCAATTAAGAAAATACCAACTGTAAACTTCTTCGTGCAGTCAGTTGCTATTCCCTCTATAACAATGGGAGAGACTCCCATGCCTACACCTTTCACCAAGCTACAATTGCCTGGTGACCAAGCTGTATACGGTGACTTAGTCATCACGTTCAGAGTAGATGAGAACTTAGACAACTACTTAGAACTATACAACTGGATGAGGAGTATATTGAGAGTCGATGAATTTGCGGATGCGACAGCATGGACGAATGAAGCTACAAGCCCGATGAGTGACGAGAGAGTGTATAGTGATGCCTCACTGATGATTAACAACAGTGCAATGAATCCTAACAAAGAAGTAGTGTTTACAGACTGCTTCCCTACCTCACTATCAGATGTACCTTTCATGACAACTATGGCAGATGTCGACTACGTGGAATGTACCTGTACATTTAAGTACAGGAAATTTGAAATAGTGAGTGTATAAATGCAAGAACCAGCAAAGTTTATTAAAGAAGCACAACAAGGAATCGTAACTGTAGAGTTCACCAAGATTAATACTGGTGACACAAGAGTTATGCCTTGTACCTTAGCACCAAGTCTAATTCCTAATAACATTGAGATCAGAGAGATTGATCCAAACAGTGACCACTTAGTGGTGTGGAGTTTAGATAAGGACGCATGGAGGTCCTTTAGAGTGAATACAGTTACATCATGGTACAAAGGAAAGCCGAGTGAATCTACAGAAGAAATTAGCAATCAAGGAAGCGATAGTTGATACAGCTATAGGGACTGCCATCATGGCACCTCTAAACTTTATCATTATCTCTATATGTTTCTCGTTGTCTTTTAATGCGTTACAGACTACAATAGCCTGTACAACAGTACTATTTTTTATTGCGGTAGCTAGAAAAGCTACTATTAGATTATATTTTGAGAGAAAGAATGACGCTAGAACAGATACAAGAATTATGGAGTAAGGATTCTATTATTGATAGAACCGAGTTGGGTAACGAGGCTATTAAGATACCTCAGATACACAGCAAGTACTTTAAAATATATTCCTCAGAAAGACTTATGCTTAGAAAGTTAGAGTTTGAAAGTAAAGCATTGTACAAGGACCTGTGGTCATACTATCAAGGTCACTTAGACTATGAAGAACTTCAAGAAAGAGGGTGGGAGCAAATCAATAACATCATACTTAAACAAGATATGGCTGTGCACATTGATAGCAACCAGACGTGGATAGATAACAATCTAAAATTAGCATATCAAAAAGAAAAAGTAGACTTCCTAGAAGCAATCATTAAGTCTCTAAACAATAGAGGGTTCAATATTAATGCGGCTGTGTCTTGGGAAAAGTTTAAAGTCGGAATCTAATGGAAACATTAATTGCTCAAAAAGTAAATGAAGTTTACATGACCGTTGATTGTGACGGAGGGTCTTGCTGGGAATTGCAAGACTACTTTACGTTCACAGTACCAGGCATGCCGTTCATGCCACAAGTAAGAAACAAAATGTGGGATGGAAAGATTCGTCTATTCAATCCTCAAACAAAAAGAATTTACAGTGGGCTGCTTAAGCACGTAGAGAGATTTGCAGAAGAGAGAGGATACAATTTAGTATCGGATCCTAAATTTGCAGATGATGAATTCTCTCTTGCTGAAGCTCAGACCTTCTGCAACAGTTTAGGCTTACCATTTGACGTCCGTGACTATCAGCTAGACGCGTTCTGCCATGCCATAAAGAAAAGACGAGCAATGATGTTGTCACCTACGGCAAGTGGTAAGTCTCTTATTATCTACCTCATAACCAGATACCTAAAGAAGAAGACATTAGTTATTGTACCTACAATATCATTAGTACAACAAATGGCTGGTGACTTTGATTCGTATGGTTATGATAAACCTATGCACTGTATCACTTCTGGTGTAGAGAAAGAGACAGAACATGATGTTACTGTTAGTACTTGGCAATCAATATACAAAATGCCTAAGACGTGGTTTAAGCAATTTGATGTAGTGATTGGGGATGAGGCTCATCTATTCAAAAGCAAATCACTTACAAGCATTATGACTAAGTTAGACACCACGAAGTATAGATATGGATTCACTGGTACATTAGATGGATCCACTACACACAAATTAGTATTAGAAGGATTGTTTGGTGCAGTAGAAAAGGTAACGACCACAGATGAGTTAATTAAGAAAGGTACGTTATCTAAATTCAACATCAAATGTATTGAACTCCAGTATCCAGATCAAGTGAGACAAATACATAGTAAAGATAACTACCAAGACGAAGTAGACTTTTTAGTACGTAACGAATCAAGGAATAGATTTTTACGTAACCTATCAATAAGTCTAAAAGGTAACACACTGATGTTGTTTCAGTTTGTAGACAAACATGGTAAGCCTTTGTATGCAGATATTGTAAAGACTCTTAAAGATTCTGTAGACAAAGATAGAAAGATATTCTTTGTAAGCGGAGAAGTAGATGGCAAGTCGAGAGAAGAGATCAGGCATATTGTTGAAAATGAAAACGATGCTATCATTGTTGCTAGCTTTGGTACTTTTAGTACAGGCGTCAACATTAAACGATTACACAATATTGTATTTTGCTCCCCATCCAAATCGAGGATTAGAGTATTGCAATCTATCGGAAGAGGTCTTAGAACGGGAGACAATAAAGAAGTTGCTACCTTGTTTGATATCGCAGACAACCTTACCTGGAAGTCAAAGAAGAACTACACTATCGAACACTTCGGTGAAAGGTTGAGGATGTACAATGAAGAAAAATTCGACTATAAGATGTATAAGGTTGCTTTGAAATGAACTACGCAGTTGTAAAATTATTAAACGGCGAGGAGCTGATTGCGATGGTAGAAGAGTCACCAAACCCTACAGAGATAATCCTCCATAAGCCAGTTCTAGTTAACCGAAACAATACAGACATTGGACCGTATATGCAAGTATCGCACTGGTTAATGTTCACAAAACACAATAAAGCCACAATAAAAAAGGCAAATGTCGTTGCATTAGAATACGAATTAGAGGATAATGCGATCAAGAGTTACAGAGATTTTGTTGATAATAAGACGGAACAACTCACTCTGAACGACAGACAGAAGCTCGATCAACTATTGAAAGAGCTCCAAGATGCCAACTATAACATGGAGGATGAGCTGTTAGATGATGTGCAAACAGATGCTAACACCACAATACACTAATGCCAAGAGCAAAATCAGAACACTATGTAGACAATAAGAAGTTGTTTGCAGAAATGAAAGCGTACCTTGATTCGGTAAAAGAAGCAGAAGAGTCTGGGGCAGATAAACCAAGAGTACCTGAGTACATTGGAGAATGTCTGCTTAAGATATCTACAAGACTGTCTACTAAACCAAACTTTATCAACTACACGTATAGAGATGAGATGATCAGTGATGGAATAGAAAACTGTATCAACTACATCGGAAACTTTAACCCTGAAAAGTCAGATAATCCATTTGCTTACTTTACTCAGATAATTTACTATGCCTTCTTAAGAAGAATACAGAGAGAGAAGAAGCAGCTTTACATTAAGCACAAGTCACTAGAGAGAAGTTTGATTTTAGATCAGCTAGCAACACAAGGTGATTCAGGACCTGACTCAGGTGACCAGAGCGCTTATGTAAATTTAGAAACTCCTTACATGATAGACTTTGTAGAGAACTTTGAACGTAAAGAAGAAGAGAAGAAACTTGCACGTAAGAAGAAAAAAGGATTAGAGAACTTCGTAGAGGAAGATAAAGAGGACGACAAGAAGTAGATGGCGAAGATTGCATTAATAACAGACCAACATTTTGGAGCAAGAAATGACTCAAAGAAAAACCAAGACCACTTTGAGAGATTCTATACTGACGTATTTTTTCCGACTTTACGTGACCGCAATATTGATACTGTCATTGATCTTGGTGATACCTTTGACCGTCGTAAGTACATTAGTTTTACAAGTCTTAAAAGGGCTAAGGAAATGTTTTTCCAACCTCTTTCCGACAATAACATCAAGCTGCACGTCATCGTTGGAAACCATGACTCAGTATATAAAAACACTCTTGAAGTAAACAGTATTGATCTTTTACTGGAAGAGTATGATAACATTACAACCTATGTTCAACCAGAAGTTATTGAAGTTGATAACACAGAGATTATGTTGGTGCCTTGGATATGTGATGCTAACGAAGAAGAAACATTTGTAAAAGCAGATAAGACATCTGCACAGATTCTATTAGGTCATTTAGAACTTGCTGGGTATCAAATGTATAAAGGTGGCTTCATGGATCATGGTATTAATGATCACTGGCTGAAGAAGTTTGATTTGGTTTGTAGTGGTCACTATCATCATAAGAGTACAACAGGCAATGTTAATTATCTTGGCTGTCCTTATGAAATGACCTGGAGTGATTACAATGACCAAAAAGGTTTCCATATCTTAGACACCCTGTCAAGAACAATTGAGTTCGTACCTAATCCGCATACGTTGTTTCATAAGGTGTGGTATGATGATACAGATTTAGATATGCATGGATTGTTAGCTCAAACAGATACATTCAAAGAGTATAACGGTTGTGCAATTAAAGTAATTATTAAGAACAAAGATAACCCTACATTGTTTGATTTGTTCATAGAGAAGTTAGAGGCGGTGGATCCAATGAACATACAAGTCGTTCAGGACCACTTACATTTAGACTTAGAAGACGATGAGGACATTGTTGATGAGGCTGAAGATACTCTTACCATATTAGATAACTATGTCACAAACTTAGACATCAAGAATGACAGAGTTGATCTACAGAGATTATTAAGAGAGTTATACTCAGAAGCATTACAAGTTAGTTAATTATGATAATATTTGAGAAGGTTCGTTTCAAGAACTTTCTGTCTTACGGGAACAACTGGACAGAAATAGAACTAAACAAAAGCAAAGACACATTGATTATTGGTGAGAACGGGGCTGGTAAGTCCACGTTCTTAGATGCGTTATCATATGGCCTGTACATGAAGCCATTTAGAAAAGTTAACAACCCGCAGCTAGTCAATAGCATCAATAAGAAACACCTTGTGGTTGAGGTAGAGTTCACTGTAGGTGGTAACTTTTACAAAGTAGTAAGAGGCCACGCTCCGAGAAAATTTGAAGTGTATCAGAATGGTGACTTACTTAACCAAGATGCTCACACTAAGGACTATCAGAAAGTATTAGAGACACAGATACTGAAGATGACATATAAGTCATTCACTCAGATAGTTGTTTTAGGATCCAGAAACTTTGTACCATTCATGCAGTTAAGTACTGCAGATAGAAAGACAGTCATTGAAGATTTATTAGATATACAGATCTTTAGTACAATGGCTGCGTTGTTGAAGGATAAGTTATCAGATAATAGATCCGAATTACAAACTATTGAATATGAAATAAATCTAATTGAAGAAAAAATCTTGGTTCAAAAAGACTATATACTACAGGTCAATCAAGATAAGCAGCAGCACCTAGATAAAATTCGTGATCAGATAACTGATAAGAATAAAGACATCCAACGTCTAACAGAAGAGTTGGATTCTGTAGTGCTTGAGTCAGAAGAACTATACGAACAATGTGAACCACTTGAAAGTGTTTCTAATAGAGTTCAGCAATTGCTTACCCTCGAAGGCCAGATAGAGACCAAGATAAAAAAACTAAGGAAGCAATTAGACTTTTATGACGCAACAGACGAATGTCCAACCTGTGGACAAGACATTGACGAAGACTTCAAGAAGGCGGAAACTGAATCCACCTCGTCCACTATCAGCGAAACAACTGATGGTCTTAAGGAACTTGAGCAGCAGATCCAATCTAACTCGGCTAGAGTTTCTGATCTTAAAAGAGTACAAGAGCAGGCTCGATCATCAGATGCGCGCGCAGGAGCAATTCGAGCAGAAATTTCTTCAATCAAGTCTATTGTCAGGAGTATGGAAAGCGATATCCAGACGAGTCAAAGCGGTGCGGCTAGCATTGGTGATGCGCAAGAAAAGTTAAATGATCTAACGGTGACGTTAGAGACCACACAAAAGCAAAAGACCCACCTAAGACAGAAGCAGCAAATTTATAACACTGCTCAAGTCCTACTTAAAGACACTGGTATCAAATCCAGGATAATTAAACAGTATGTTCCAGTGATGAACAAGCTAATTAACAAGTATCTTGCAGCCATGGAGTTCTTTGTAGACTTCCATCTCGATGAAGAGTTCAAGGAAACTATCAGGTCACGTCACAGAGATGACTTTGCATACGCATCATTCTCAGAAGGCGAGAAGATGAGAATTGACCTATCGTTATTGTTCACATGGAGAGCAATCTCTAAACTCAAGAACAGTGCGAGCACTAACTTACTAATCATGGACGAGATATTTGACTCTAGTTTAGACTCAGGTGGAACAGATGAGTTCTTAAAAATAATAAAAGAGTTGACTTCAGATACAAATGTCATTATAATAAGCCATAAGACTGATCAACTTCTCGATAAATTCTCTAACGTATTGAGATTCGAGAAGCATAAGAACTTTTCAAGGATAGCAGAATGAGTGATGAAAATTTAGTACTGAATACAGATGACGCTAAGGCTGGCGGATTTGCAACACCACAGACTGATGAGACTATTGAAGTCAATCAGACGTACTTTAAGAAGAAGTACGACTTGGTTCCACCAAGCGAGATTGTTCTCAATGAACCGCTTGAGCAATTTGACTTTAGTAATCCTCCTACGGATCCAAAAGAGTTAGCACAAGAACTTGTAGGTCATATGAGACACTATGGTGGGATTGGTCTATCAGCTAACCAATTAGGATTGCCGTATAGAGTATTCTGTATGGAAGGTGAACCAGCAATGGTCTGTTTCAATCCAGTGATTACTGCAACTGCTGGTGAGGACATAATGTTAGATGAAGGATGTTTGACTTATCCAGGATTCTATCTTAAGAAGACTAGACCAAGTATTATCAGAGTCAGGTTTACGGATCCATTTGGAGACGCATCAGTACAAAAGTTTACAGGAATGTCTGCTAGAGTATTCCTACACGAGATGGAACACATGGAAGGTAAGAACTTTATGATGGGCGTCAGTGACTTTAAACTAAGAAGAGCAAAAGCAGCTCAAGATAAACTATTAAAGAAATTGCGTCAGAGACGAAATGCAATTATCAAGCAATCAAAGAGGATAAGATGAAAGAAGGAAAACCAATAGCATACTCAGAAATATTTCACTCAATACAGGGTGAGGGTTATTATACTGGAGTACCAAGTACGTGGTTGAGATTCTTTCTATGTAATCTTCAGTGCGATGGGTTCGGTCAAGATGATCCGACCAATCCGGATACATATGATCTACCATATCAAAAGATTGATGTGGCAGATATAACTAAGATCGAAGACCTGCCAGTATGGGAAAAGGGTTGCGACTCTTCATACTCATGGTCTAAGAAGTTTAAACATCTACAGCACAAGCATACAGCAAGAGAGATATCTGATCTACTTGACAATGCTAACAAAAACGAATTCAATCCAGAAGGATTATGGACACATCCAGTGTCAGGTCGAACAACCCACTTATGTGTTACTGGTGGTGAGCCACTAATGAAGCATGCACAAAAAGCATTTGTAGATATATGGGGATCATATTGGAGAGGTGCATCAGTAGGTAAGAAGCCTAAGGACGTAACGTGGGAGACTAATGGTACACAAGAGCTTACAGATGAGTTTTTTGAATATGTTGGTAATCCAGGTTGCTTTACAGCTAGACCATTTATATCATGTTCTCCTAAACTATTTACAGTATCAGGTGAAGAAGCAAAGAGAGCTATCAAGCCAGAGTTTGTTAAGAAGTATGACATGATGGTGGCAAAATCTTATAGGACAAATACAGATCTTCCACATGGACAGCTCAAGTTTGTACTTGGACCTAAGAAAGAACAGTGGGAAGAATTAGATGATGTTATTAGCCAGTTTAGAGCAGCTGGCGTGAACTGGCCTGTATGGATCATGCCAGTCGGAGCAACATTAGAAGGACAAGCAATGTGTGATGGTGACGTAGCCAAGATGGCTCAGTCAAGAGGATATAATGTTTCTGCTAGGGTGCACACATACCTGTATGGAAACGAAATAGGAGTATAATATGCCAGTTAAGTATACAAAAAGTGGTAAGGTAAACAAATCGACCAGGAAAGGTCAATCAAGAACACAAGCTCAAAAGAGAGCAAGTAATGCAAGGAAAGGTAAGAAGATAAGATATGTTTAGTCCATTATTATTAGTTAGCAAATACGTTACACAGCTTGATGGTATAGATAACGATCAAGTAAACGAAGATGTATTGGCTAGACAAAGTATGAAGTTAGATGATGATCCAGGTCATACGTTTGCAGAGGATAGCTACTATCCAGACACACCTGCTTGTAAACAATTACTCAGTCAAGTGGACACTTGCATCAGGGAAAATATTGTAAAGAGATTTGAGACATACAATACCTGGGCTCATATATTAGAGCCAAACGAATCAACAATGATTCATACACACGACAGTCCAGGCATTGCTCCTCACTTGTCATGGGTGTATTATAGTAAGACGTCGCCAAAATGTGGAAACATTGTATGGCAGACAACAATTCATAATCGTATCGTTGTAATGGAGGAGACTCCAAAAGTCGGTACACTAATTGTATTCCCTAGCTGGATGCCTCATTTCACTAAGAAAAATATCTCTGGTGATACTAGGATATCTATTAGCGGTAATGCTAAACCTATCAACGATGATTATGCTGCTGTCGGGAATGACCCTGGACAGTTATTTTCTGTCATAGGAGTGACGCAATAATGAGATGCCTACAAAGTTAAGACCAAGTGTAAAGAGAGTAGATAGAAATACAAAGAAGGTTACTATCGAACATAGTTATATCAAACAGACACCAAAGAAGGAGTTGTTTGAGTTATTAAACAAGGGTACGACAGTACCAAAAGTGAAACAAAAAATTCAGAATGAATTAGTTAGAAGAGGGATAGAAATAGTATGGGTAGCAAAAGATACTTAAGCGGTAAGACGTATGCACACAACACAGGACACAGTTGTGCATTTAGACAATGGAGAGCAGATAGTCATTGCAATTTAATTCATGGTTATGCTCTACAGTTTGAACTTCAATTTGGTTCAAAAGATCTCGATGAGAAGAACTGGGTAGTAGACTTTGGTGGGTTAAAACCTCTAAAGGAATGGCTCAAACATATGTTTGATCACACATACTTAGTTGCTAAGGACGATCCGGAAATGGATACTGTTCTACTATTGGCAGATAGAAACCTTATTGATATGCGATTAGTAGATGCAGTTGGCTGTGAAAGATTTGCAGAGTTGACTTTTGATAAAGCATCAAGTATAATAGAGGAACTTTACGGAGATAGATGTTGGGTAGAAAGTGTTACAGTTAGAGAACATGAAGCTAACTCAGCCACAGTAATAAATATGGAGAAACCTATTAATGCCTAATATTGATTATTCAAACAAGATGCCAGATACGATCTTTTCGTATGACAAAGACTTTTACACAGATGACTTACCGGATCCTCAAATCGATCCTGTGTTACCTGGTGCAAGGGTTCCACTTAAGAAAGTAGGAATTGCTCCTGTAGACTTACCAGTGAAACTTAGAAGCCGTAGTGGTGGAGAAGATAAACTACTACAAGCGGAAGCTAGTCTATACTGCTCTTTAGATGATCCAATGGCTAAAGGACTTAACCTTTCAAGACTATATCTCATCATGCATGAGAAGATCAAAGATCAACTATCTTTAGATGGTATGGAAGCAGCAATTAAAGAACTAGCTGATAAGCAAGGTTCAAAGAATGCATATTGCAAACTCAGGTTTAAGTATCCAATGTTCCAGCAAGCACTAAGAACTAAAGGCGTGAGAGGACACATTGCATACAAGACAGAATTAGAAGGACAATATCGTGATGGGGATTATAGATGGTTTCTTACTATCGATTATGTGTATAGCTCTACTTGTCCTTGCTCTTTCGAATTGGCGCATGACGCTCGTACGAAGAGAAAGGCAGCGGCTAATGCGCATAGTCAAAGATCAATTCTTAAAGTTAAAGTAGCATTCGATAGAAAGAATGATAACCTTGTATGGATTGAGGACTTAGTAGACTTATGTAGAGAGAACATTCCTACAGAAGTACAGATTGTTGTTAAGCGTAGAGACGAACAAGCATTCGCAGAGCTTAATGGTGCTAACCTTCTCTTCTCAGAAGATGCAGTTAGAATTATGCACGAAGCATTAGATGTGTGGGTAACAGACAAGAAGATTAACGACTTCAGTATTGTTGCATCACATGAAGAATCACTACACCCATGGAATGCTATTGCAGTGTCCGTAGGTGGTTACGGGATATTAGATTAATGGCACAATACAATAGTAAAAGTTTTATATGGGTTACGTTTCAGAAAGAGGGTATACACAAGTACCCTCAAGCATTAACGGATCCTAAACTCAAAGAAGTTGAGTTCTTAGGATATCCTCATAGGCATATGTTTCACTTCAAAGTGAAGATCCAAGTGTTCCATGATGATAGAGATTTAGAATTTATTTTATTTAAACGTGAGCTAGAAGGCCTGTATAGTTCTGCAGGTACTATGTCTCTGAACCATCAATCTTGTGAAATGATAGCTAGAGAGTTAGCTAAATACATACAGAGCAAGTACCCTAATCGCGAACTGAGTATATCGGTCGCAGAGGATAATGAGAACGGGTGCGAATTGACATGGGACTAGTATGCAAAAATTCACTGACTTTCTTGAACAGCAAGATTTAAAACCAAACACGATTGTCTGCAAAGGCAATTCTTCCGGTAACCAATGGGAAGTAAAGCAGTGTGGAAAAAACGCGATGGGTTTTTTGAGACCTGGAGTTAATCTGACGCAAACTCAGGTCGACGAACTCAAAGGAAAGAAGTGGGATGTCAGATATGCTGATAACATTGCACCTAAAAGTGATGGTCCAACATCATCAGGTAAAGCTGGAGTCCCTCAAAAAGATTAATTATATTATGGAGAAATTATATTATGAAGTTTTGTCACATCTCACCGATCCCTCATCTTGAGGAATTTGTTAAAGGCAGAGACTGCCACCTTACGCTAGCTCATCTAGTAAAAGAAGATCAAACCAAAGCTACTGGCTACAGTAAGTTTTATCAGCAAGAAGCAAGATCTGCAAAGCAGCTTGGTACGCCTTATCTTAACATTATGGATAATAGTGCATTCGAATTGTACAAAGCACAGATGCCAATGTTTCCACCAGAAGAGTTAGTAGACCTTGCTAAGCAAGTAGATGCTACTCATATTGTACTACCAGATCATCCAGCCATGCCATCAATGGTAGGTATTGATGATGCTAAAAGGTACGCTCCTATATTTAAAGAGAATGGTTTCGGTACGTTCTTTGTACCTCAGAGTGATATAGGTGACCTTGAAGATTTGATTACTTCATTCGCATGGGCTGCATCAAGTCCTCTTATTGATTACATTGGTATTAGTATCTTAGCTGTACCTAATGCATACAAGTGTGAGAAGGGTAACAAACTTCAAAGATACCATTCCAGATACAAGTTTATGAATGAGCTGTATGATAGAAACCTTTTACAACTTGCAGCACAAAATGGTAAGAAGATCCACTTCCTAGGTATGGTAGATGGACCTAACGAGATTTCATTGGTCAGACACTTCCACATCGCCACTTGGGATTCAAGTGCTGGTCTGTGGGCAGGCCTCAAAGGTATTGGGTTCGACGATTCGCCAACAGGATTAACTAATGGTAAATTCGAGACTCACGTTGACTTTGAACACAAAGAGGTAGATAATTCTCTCATTGGACTGGCAAAGTCTAATATGGATTACATCGACAATTTAGTTGAGAGATACAACAGGACCGAAAGACTATGAAATACAGATTCAACGAAGACAAAATTCTTAACGAGATAAGCAGATACATTGCGAGCACATACAAAGCTCATTATGTAAATGAAAAAGCTGGTACTAAAGATGAAGAGATTCAGACCATTGATGTATGGAAACAGATTGGTCATGTTGAAGAAGCGTGTCATTCAAACATAATTAAGTATGCAATGAGATATGGTAAGAAAGATGGTTACAATAAGAAAGACCTTATGAAGATCATTCACTACACTATCTTATTGTGGCATTTCACTCAGGAGGACGATAAGTGAGTATGAAACATATCTTATCACCATCATTGCCTCAGGATTTACTGACCAATGTTAAAGAAGGTGATAGTCAACCAAACGCCGTTGACTTAAGAATACAGGATGTATTCAATCTAAGAACAGCAGAGTTTAGATTAGAAGGCGATAAGAAGGTCCATAGAGGATCAGATAAAATTAATGTCGATGAGCATGGAAACTGGACTTTGTTGCCAGGTATCTATGAGATCGTCATGGAGAACATTGTAAAGATTCCAGAAGGTTATGCTGGATGGGTAATTACAAGGTCAACGTTGAATAGAAATGGGTTGTTTATTACATCTGGACTATATGATTCTGGGTACCATGGTGTAATGGCTGGTCTGCTTCACGTTAAGGGAGGATCTGCTGTACTGCAAAGAGGTAGTAGAGTTGGTCAGTTCTTATTGTTTGAATCGGAAACACTTTCTAAGTATGATGGAAGTTACGGAATCGGAAAGGAGCATGACGAAAAGTATGGAAATTAATATCCCTATTGAAAAGCTACAGAAGAAGTCATTGTTCATTGCAACGCCTATGTACGGTGGTCAATGTGCAGGCATCTATACAAAGTCAAGTAATGACTTATCTGCATTGGCTATGCACTACAAGATCAACCTTAAGTTTTATTACCTATTCAATGAGAGTCTAGTAACAAGAGCTAGAAACTATTGTGTAGATGAGTTCTTAAGATCTGATTGTACACACATGATGTTCATTGATAGTGACATTGGATTTAATCCTAATGATGTTATTACAATGTTAGCATTGCAAGATGAAGAGAGTGAAGAATGTCCTTACGACATCCTTTGTGGTCCTTATCCAAAGAAATGTATCTCTTGGGAGAAGATTGCTGCAGCAGTAAACAAAGGTGCAGCAGATGAAGATCCAGAAGTACTAAGCAAGTTTGTTGGTGATTATGTATTCAATCCTGCTAAAGGTAAGAATGAAATCAAGATCAGTGAGCCGGCCGAAGTGCTAGAAGGTGGTACAGGGTTTATGATGTTTAAGAGATCAACGTTGGAGAAGTTCCAAGCTGAGTTCGAGAATATGTTCTACAGACCTGACCATGTAAGAACTGCTAACTTTGATGGTAGTAGAGAGATTATGGCATTCTTTGATGCTGTAATTGATGACAAGCAATTGTTTATGAAAGATGAAGTAGCGGCATTCGTAGAACAGAATCCTAAAGCTACACATGAAGAAATTCTAGAGTTCATTGGAGATAAAAAACTCAGTGCACTCAAAGATAGAGATGGTAATGAGAAGGTCTATTCAAATAGATACTTATCTGAAGACTATATGTTCTGCCAATGGGCTAGACAGATTGGTCTAAACATCTGGCTGTGTCCTTGGATGGAACTACAGCACATTGGTTCGTTTGTCTTTGGCGGATCTCTTAAAGACCTAGCTTCGGTGGGTGCAGCTGCAACAGCTGATCCAGGGAAGGTAGGAAAATTAAAGTCAATGTAACAAGGATTATATATTATGAAACTAAGTGAAACTACAATTAACATTCTCAAGTCATTCAGTACTATCAATACTGGTATTGAATTACAACCAGGCAATACATTGAGAACTATTTCTCCGCAGAAGTCTATTATGGCTAAAGCGGAGATTGATGACTCAATTCCTGGTGCAGGATGTTTTTATGAGCTGCCAAGATTCTTGGGAGCACTTACGTTGTTTGATCAACCACAGTTAGACTTCAATGAGAAGTATGTGACTATCAGAGATGCTAAGAGAAGTTTGAATTATACTTTTGCGGATCCACAGATGATTGTGACTCCACCATCAAAAGAAGTTCAACTTCCTGCTGTCGATGTCGAAGTTAAGATTACTTGGGCTGACCTAAACAACACTATGAGAGCTGCAAGTGTAATGTCCTTACCGGAGATTGCAATTAGTAGCGAGGGAGCATCTATTAGCCTTGAGGCTATCAGCAGTAAGAATCCGACTGCTGACAGATACACTACTGTAGTTGATAGTAACTCTAGCGGCAAGTCTTTTAAGGCTGTGTTCAAACTAGAGAACCTCAAATTGATGAATACGGATTACAATGTTGAACTATCAAGCAAAGGTATTGCTAAGTTTACATCACTAAACAATAAGACGTGGAAGGATGATAAACAAGAAGTACAAAGTGGACCAACGCTAACGTATTGGATTGCAACTGAGCAACACAGTTCAACTTTTGAGTAAATTATATTATGGAAAACTTTTTGTGGACGGAGAAATATCGTCCTAGCACGCTAGCGGATTGTGTTCTACCAGATGAACTAAAGAATACATTCCAGAAATTTATTGACAACAAGAACATACCTAACTTATTGTTAAGTGGCTCTGCTGGAGTTGGTAAGACAACTGTAGCCAAAGCTATCTTAGATGAGCTGGGTGCTGATTACATTGTTGTAAATGGTTCTCTTCACGGTAACATTGATACCTTGAGAACAGAGATAATGAACTTTGCAACGACTGTTTCATTTAGTGAAGGTCGTAAGTATGTTATCCTAGACGAGGCTGATTACCTAAATCCACAATCAACACAACCTGCATTAAGAAACTTCATGGAGGAGTATTCTTCTAACTGTGGGTTCATCCTAACTTGTAACTTCAAGAATAGAATCATAGATCCACTACATTCAAGATGTAGTGTGATTGACTTTATCTTTCCTAAGAAGATGGCTCCAGCATTGGCAGGCACATTCTTTGGTAGAGTTAAAACTATACTTGATGGTGAGAACGTAGGATATGATGAGAAAGTTCTCGCTGAGATTATTCAAAGACACTTCCCAGATTGGCGTAGAGTTCTTAACGAACTTCAGCGATATTCTGTTAACGGGACTATTGATACAGGGTTGCTTGCAAACTCCTCTCAGAACGCGTTTAATTCGCTTATAGCCCTGTTAAAAGACAAGAAGTTTACTGACATGCGTAAGTGGGTTGCACAGAATATTGATAGTGATCCCACAAGCATTATGAGACAGCTTTACGACCATGCAAGTGAAAAGGTAGATGGCAAATCTATTCCACAGCTTGTACTACTAATTGGTGAATACCAATACAAAGCAGCCTTTGTTGCAGATCAGGAGATTAACTTAGTTGCATTCCTGACTCAAGTAATGGCTGAAGTGGAGTTTAAGTAATGCCGTACATAGACAAGACGCCAGTTGAAAGATGTAAAGAAGCTATTGACCTATGGGAGAGTGTAATGCACGATCCAAATATAGATGGGTTCAATGGTCTAAAATGTAAGCAAAAAATACGAGCAGTAAGAGACCATGCAGATAAAGCATTAGCTAATGCAAAAGAGTATCATGAAGAAGAGCGTTGGAATTGGTATGGTCTAGCAGATGAGGATGAAGAATGAAGGTAGCTATTTTAGGTAATGGTTTTGTAGGCAATGCCACTAATCACTTCTTAACTAAGTTCTGTAACAATGTAGAGATATTGATTGAGGATCCAGCTCAAAATAAAGTGATAGATGATTGGACTGATGTTGAGTATACATTTGTATGTGTACCTACTAACTTGCAAGGAGGTAAGTTAGGTTTAAATCATGTGCTCGAAGCATTTACAAGAGCTCGTGGTACTATCATTCTTAGATCAACTGTAGGACCAGATCAGATTAAGACATTGACAAATGCAACTAAGTTGAATATGATCTACTGGCCAGAATTTCTAAGAGAGAAGTCTTGGAAAGAAGATGTAGAGAATCCAGACTTTCCTATTCTTCTTGGAGGTGACGCTAACAAGTTTCATCATGACGTATTGCCCCATGACTTTAAGAACATAAAGAGAACGAGCAATACAGAAGCGTCCATGATAAAAGTTTCTAGGAATGCCATGCTTGCAGCTAAAGTAGCTCAGTCAAACATGATATTCGATATGTGTGTAAAATGGGGTGCCGATTATGAAGTGATCCGTAACTTCTTAATTGAAGAAGGAACACTAGGCAAGACTCATTTCAATGTACCTGGGCATGATAATAAAAGAGGGTTCGGAGGTAAGTGTTTACCAAAAGATACTACTCATTGGGAATCTTTATTTGATGAAGATAACTTATACACAAGGCTACTAGATTACAATGAAACCCTTTGATTATGTAAACAGCATAAACTTCACTAAGAAGAACATGATGCGAGACACAGCTAATGATGAGCTCGCAGAAAAGTCATATGTTCCATACTTAACTAACAAGTCTCTGTCTTACTTTACAGACACATTACTATACGCGAATGAAATGAATTCGTTACATCATCTTGATAACAAACTACAATATGAGTTTTATCTAAATATACTTAGAAAGAAGAAACGATTTGCGAAGTGGGCGAAAGCTGATAATAGTAATGATTTAGAAATGGTACAGAACTTCTACAACTATTCAATCACCAAAGCTAAGATAGCTTTATCCATTTTGTCAAAAGAACAACTAGACATTATTAGGGAAAAGTGCACACGCGGTATAGACAATGATTGATATTAACACTCTAGTCCAGATTACATTAAAAGAATCTGATGACTTTTTAAAAGTAAAAGAAACCCTCACAAGGATTGGTGTAGCTTCCAAGAAGAACAATACACTATATCAATCTTGCCATATATTACACAAGCAAGGAAGGTACTACATTGTACATTTCAAAGAACTATTTGCTTTAGATGGAAAGCCGAGTGACATCAACGAAGATGATCTATCACGAAGGAACACCATTGCAAAGTTGTTAGCAGAATGGGGATTGTTATCAATAGTCAGTCCTTCTATAGTAGAACCTGCTGACAGTATGAGTTCTATAAAAATCATCCCTTTCAGTCAAAAGAAGGATTGGAACTTAGTAGCTAAGTACAATATTGGCAAGAAGATCAGATAGCAATGGGTCAGAAGATCCCAGTCCTAGGCATTGATGATTTAGACGAGTTCAATAAACAGCATCACAAAGCACATAGCGTCACTCGAGAAGTGAGCATACAAGCTAAGGTTGCTTTAAACCAATTCACTCAAGAACATTACAGTGTACCAAATATTCCAGGTCGTGGAATTATGATGGGACATGACCTTAAGCTAAGAGGATTAAAGATAATAGAATTTAATCCTACAGAGCTATGTAATAGAGTCTGCCACTTTTGTCCAAGACACGATCCAGAAGTATATCCAAACCAAAATCTACACATGACAGAAGAGACTGTACAGAATGTAGTTGATGATCTAGTTAAACATGACTACGCTGGGCAGATAATGTTCAGTGGGTTTGGTGAACCATTACTTAATAGGGATATACTAAAGTTAATTAAGATATGTTCTGATGCTGGAATCTATACAGAGGTTACTACTAACGGAGATAAGATATTACAAGGCAAGTGGTACACTCTACAAGATTTTGTTGATGCTGGATGTACTGCACTTCATATAGACGTATACGATGACGTGGAACAGTATGAGGCTTGGAAAGAATTGATTAAACCATACATAGGAAAAATCAGAATGAGACTGACTCCTAGATTCGTACAAGTAACGGAAGTGTTTAACAATAGAGCAGGTAAGTTAAGTCACATTCCAGCTATTGGAGAAAGAGGAGGCGATAGACCTTGCTTTGCTCCTTCTGTAAAAGCATTTATAGATTGGGATGGAACAGTGCAGATGTGTTGTCATGACTGGGACAAGACAGGAAACTTTGGTAATGTAAATGACCAGCCATTCCATGAGATCTGGAACAATGATAAAATGAATAACATGAGATCTCAGTTAATGTTTAAGTCAAGACTTCAAGCAGGTAGTCCTTGTAATAAATGTAACACAGGCGGTAATCAAAAGGATGCACCAACAGTTAAGAAGACTTGGAAGACACATTACATGAAAGACAAGCCACAATTTATTGATAAGTTTAGATAGGGGTTGCTCTAGCCACCTTGGCCGGCCTGCAAGCGCTTTTGCAGCCCCGACTAATTAATTTAAGGGTTGACTTTAAATACAATAAAAAGTATTATAAATACTATTGCAATGCTCATAAGAGGTTGCATATAATAATCTTCGCTTTAGATAAGGAGGAAACTATGACACTATACGAAGAACCATTCGGTCGTCTAAGACCATTCGGAGTCGGGTTTGATGAGATGTTCAGAAAACTTGACGCAATCCACAATCAACCACAAGGCAACTATCCGCCGTACAACATTCTGAAGTTGACGGATGACGAGTTCGTTATTGAAATTGCTGCAGCTGGTTTTAAGAAAAAAGACTTTGGAATCAATCTTAAAGATGGATCCCTATTAGTCAAAGCTGAAACCAAAGACAGTAGTGACAGTCTCGAATATCTTCATAAGGGTATTGCAGCCAGATCATTTGAACGTGTATTCGCATTAGCGGATCATGTTAAGGTCAAGGACGCAACATACGTGGATGGTATTCTAGCTATTAAGCTAATACGTGAAATTCCTGAAGAGGAAAAACCTATTGAGATCAAGATCAAGTAACGTTGACCTTAAATAGGAAATAACTTAAACTGGGGTCACAATGTGGCCCCTTCTTTTATGGGGCATATATACTATTAATATACCGTAAAACACACATCGCATACAAAAGGAGATTTATATGACGTTTAAAGAAATACATAAATTTATGAAATCTGGAAGAATACAAAACGTATTAAGAATTTTCGGACTAGAAAGATAGGAGACTAACATGGCAACAAAAAATATAACAGACTTAAGTAATTTTGATTTTGGGTTTTCTGTTGTCGATGAGAACGAACTTGCAGCAGTAACAGAAGTTAAACAAGAAGTTGAAGCAGCTTCTTCTACTGCTGCACAGTGGCAGGCACAAGCTGATGAGTGGAAGTCTAAAGCTGAAGCTATCTATGACTCTGTAATCCCTTTACTTAATAATCTACAATCAAATGAGGACAAAGAGTATATCTATTGGCCTAATAGGTCTATCAAAATAGACCAATTCAAACTGAAGCTCCAACAAGTACTGAATGATTAATCAACTAACATTCGCAACGTCATTAATGGTGGCAGGTGTCGCTGCCTACTTTAGTGTGATAGGACTAGCAACTATCTTTGCTGGATCATTTTGGCCTGTAGTAATTATGGCAGGCGTCCTAGAAATCGGAAAATTAGTCACAGCAGGATTTCTGCATTTACGTTGGAGTGACATTAACAGAGCTATGAGATATTATCTTATGTCAGCTGTTCTGGTATTGATGATTAT
>BCSF01000303.1_pt1 | contig 20603 bp, 27 predicted proteins | sample 1016431 | NCBI WGS metagenome assembly BCSF01 (sample SAMD00045685;SAMD00045686;SAMD00045687;SAMD00045688;SAMD00045689;SAMD00045690;SAMD00045691;SAMD00045692;SAMD00045684;SAMD00045690;SAMD00045691;SAMD00045692;SAMD00045684;SAMD00045685;SAMD00045686;SAMD00045687;SAMD00045688;SAMD00045689, study...
ATAACATCACAGTTGAGATCGTCGGCAGCGTAAGAGTGTGATAAGAGACAGGAGTATGCTCAGGAGATTCCTAAAGATGAAGTTTTAGAAATTTTCCACGAAGCAGTAGAGGAAGAAAAACCAAGCCTTTGGCAGAGAATAAAAAGCAAGCTAAAGTTTTGGCAAAAATAAACTTTATCTTTTAAGTAAAAAAGGATAAAGTTCTTATATTGAGAAAGGAAGTCAAATGAATATTTTTTACTTGGACGACAGTCCGAAAGAAGCTGCTATGATGCATTGCGATAAGCACTGCGTCAAGATGATACTCGAAACTGCACAGTTGCTTTGTACTGCGCACCGAGAGCTAGACGGAGACTATTGGGCTGACGAGGTTGGCTTGTATAAGTCAACTCACAAGAACCACCCATCAGCAGTTTGGGTGCGAGAAAGCTCCGAACATTATTGGTGGACATTAGCATTGTTTGTGCACCTTTGCAAAGAATACACAGCTCGTTACAGAAAAACCCACAAAAGCGAACAATTAATTAGTTTATTAGGAACAGCACCTATTGCAATAAAACAAGATGGTTTTAAAGAGCCACCTCAGTGCATGCCTGATGAATATAAATGCGACAGTTCAATAGAGGCATATCGCAATTATTACTTAGGCGAGAAGATGAGCTTCGCAAAGTGGAATTATAGTCCAACTCCGGAGTGGACTTATGCTTAAAATAAGAGGAAATGACATAGAGCTTAACGACAAAAAAGTTGCTAGGCTTTTCGACCTTAACACTTTTGACAGAAGAGACTTAGAGGCTCTTTTCGATAAGGCTAATAATTATGAGCGAGATGTTCGCAACTCATACGAGAATGGGAGAGACGAGAGTAATGAGCGATATTAAAACAATCGGGGATGTTGTTAGAAAGCATCGTAAAACAAAGTCACCAATAGATTGCATGGAAGAGGCTCTAGAAACTTTTAGAGAACGCAATAAAATATATGGTGACAATTACCATAGACATGGAAAAGTGATGATGGCTTTATTCCCCAAAGGAGTTAATCTTTCAACTGAGAAAGAATGGAATAGATTTGGCATTGTAAATATGATTGTTGCTAAAATGACTCGTTATGCAGAAAACTGGCCAAAGTCTCATGAGGACTCTGTACATGACCTTGGTGTTTATGCATTTATGTTGCAGTCTTTAGACAACGAGGACAAGTAATGATAATATTCGACCTTGAAACAACAGGCTTGCCCAAGGCTGAAGGTTCTGATTTAGATCTGCAACCCAGAATAATCGAATTCGGTGCTATTAAGTACAACAACGATCTAATCAAAAAGGGAGAGATGAAAGAGGAAGCAAGGCTGGAGTTTTTCTGCAATCCTGGACATCCGTTAGATCCGAAGATAATTAAGATAACCAATATAACCGACGAAATGCTAAAAGATGAAAAGCCATTTATAGCTAAAGTAAATGAGCTCACTGATTTTTTCTTAGGGGAAACAGATATCGTTGCTCACAACTTGCCATTCGACCGAAAGGTTTTAAGGTTCGAGCTTGAAAGGCTGGATAAAGTTACCAAGTTCCCTTGGCCACCTAATCATATCTGTACTGTTGAAATAGGGCAAAAAGTCTGGGGCAAGATGCGTAAACTTGGAGACATATATGAAGAGCTTTTCGACGAGAAGATAGAAGGTGCACACCGATCTATAAATGATGTTGAGGCAACTGCCAGAATTGTAAACTGGTATATTGAAAAAGGAGAGATATAATGACAATCGCACTAATAGGTTTTATTGTTAGCTATGCCATTGTTGCGGTGATTATGTAATGCTGCACATAAGAGCTCGCACAGAATATTCTTTCCGCAAAGCATATGGTCCAATTTCTAAAATAGTAGAAACTGGTGGGGATGCAGTAGGAATAGCCGACACTGGGACTTGGGGTCATGTTCCTTTTAACAATGCTTGTAAAAAAGCTGGAAAGAAACCAATATTCGGAACTGAGATAGCAGTTGTTACAGACTCAACAGACCGAACTAGGCAGACTGCAAACATGATGGCTTTTATTGCCAAAAATAATGATGGCTTGTCGGAGATTTATGACCTAGTTACAAAAAGCACAAGTAAGGAAAATTTTTATTATTTCCCGAGGCTAAGTTATTCCGACCTTTTCGATGTCTCTGAAAATGTAATTATCCTCAGCGGAACTCACCCAGAATGGGGACTGCTTCCTTTGACCAGAAAAGACGATCTTTACATCGAGATAAATCCTATGAGTTCAAAGAAGGCTTTAGAGTTTTGCGAGCAAAAAGGTTTTAAACCAGTAGCAACTTCTGACAACTTCTATCCTAAAGTTGGTGACCGAAAAGCTTACGAGGTTCTGGTTGGCATGAATAGGACAGAGCGAACCAAGCCAATGCACTTGTTAAACGAATATGAGCTTTTAGATTGTGTTCCTTGGATTCCTGATGAGGCTATAGAAAACACATACAAAATAGCAGATATGTGCAATGTTGATTTACCTGTTGCTCAGATGATATCTTTTACACCTGAGAAAACTTTAGAGCAGATGTGCATAGATGGTGCTCCGGAAAGAGGAATAGATTTAGAAGATCCTGTTTACAAGGCTCGGCTAAAGCGTGAACTTGATATGATAGAGTTGAAGCAGTTTCACGATTATTTCTATGTTATTGCTGACATGATTAATTATGCGAAGCAACATATGCTTGTTGGTCCAGCTCGTGGTTCGTCAGCAGGATCTTTAGTTTGTTATTTAACAGGAATTACAGATGTTGATCCGATAAAGTTCGATTTACTATTTGAAAGATTTATTGACGTTACTCGTGCAGACTTACCTGATATTGATATTGACTTTCAGGACGATCGCAGGGAAATGGTTTTTGATTATTTGCGTCAAAAGTATGGTGCTGAGAAAGTTGCTCACTTAGGAACTGTCAGCAGATACAAAGCCAAGAGCACAATAACGGAGGTTGCCAAGGAACTAGGGATTCCAGCTTGGGAAGTAAACGACCTAAAAGGTGCAATCATTGAGCGGAGCGGAGGTGATGCTCGTGCAGCGATGTGTATTATGGACACCTTTAATGACCTAGACATAGGCAAGCAAGTTTTAGCTAAGTATCCGCAAATGAGAATAGCTGAACGGATGGAAAATCACGCTCGCCATTCAGGTGTTCATGCTGCTGGAATTATCGTTACTGAAGAACCAGTAAGTAAATATTGCTCAGTAAGTGCACAAACAGGTGCAGCTCAGATAGACAAAAAGGATGCTGAAAATCTAAACTTGCTGAAGATAGATGCTTTGGGTTTACGAACTCTTTCCGTTTTGCAGGATATTTTAGATCAGGTTGGTTGGTCTAGGGAAAAGCTCGTCAATTTCCCTCTAGACGACGAGGCATCTTTCAAAGTATTAAATGATGAAAAGTATGCAGGAATATTTCAGTTCGAAGGTTATGCTTTGCAGTCTTTAACAAGGCAGATGAAAATAGCGAACTTTGAGGACATTTGTTCTATTACTGCCTTGGCTCGTCCTGGACCATTAACCTCAGGAGGGACAACTCAGTTTATTAAAAAGAGAACAGGTGCTGAGCCTGTTTATCATTTCCACGAGATGACTCAAGAGGCAACCGAAGTTACTTATGGCATTGTTGTTTACCAAGAACAGGTGATGACGATAGCTCGTGAAATAGGCAAGCTGACTTGGGAAGAAGTCTCTGAGCTCCGCAGAGCCATGAGTAAGTCTTTGGGTGAAGAGTTTTTCGATAGGTATTGGCAAAGGTTTAAAGTTGGTGCTGAGGAAAACGGACTTGATGAAAAGAAGTCTCGTGAAATATGGGACAATATTAACACAATGGGATCTATGGCTTTTAACAGGAGTCATGCAGTTTCGTATGCAATGGTCAGTTATTGGTGTTGTGTTTTAAAAAGCAGATATCCTTTAGAATTTGCTGCTGCTTGTTTACGAAATGTTAAGGACGACGACCAAGGTGTTAAGCTGTTGCGAGAAGTTTCAACGGAGGGACTTGGATACAAGCCATATGATAAATACAAGTCTGAGCTAAATTGGTCTGTTCAGGATGGCGAGTTGATTGGTGGCTTGATAGGAATAAAAGGCATTGGTCCAAAGATGGCTGATGATATTGTAAAACGTAGGGAGCTCAAGCAACCTCTAACACCTAGACAAGAAAAGCTCTTAGACAACGGAGAGACGCCATACGACGACATCTTTGAGTGCGAACGTAGGTTTGGGCATATTAAGAAAGATCCAGCCTCCCACAACATAAAAACACCGATAACAGATATTCACGACCTAGAAGCTGACAATCCTGGAGAGTTCGTTGTATTTGGTAAGCTCGTCGAGAAAAACCTTAGAGACTTGAACGAGGCTGTAAACTTAGCCAAGCGAGGTGGTCGCAGAGCCGAGACGCACAACCTTTGGCTGAACATGAAGTTCGAGGACGACACTGGTCCAATCCTAGCAGGAATAGACAGATGGAAATATCCGAAGCTCGGCAAGCCTATAGTTGAGGAAGGCAAAATTGGTGACTGGTATCTTCTAAAAGGCAAAATAAACAAAGGCTTTAGGAAATTACAAGTAGATAAGTGGCGTAAACTCACATAAGCTATTGTTTTTAAAGTGAAAGAAAATACTTTACTTCTCTGGTGAGATAAGATACAATGACTATATTGATTGAGAAAGGAAACAAATCATGGAAAAGCATAACCCTAAAACACGTCAGATCATTTATTGCGACACAGGCATCAACAGAGTTACATGGTGTGGTCCATTCGCAGTTGCTACTGTAGCTGGAATTGAATATGAACCAGCTTACCAAACTCTTCGTAAAATTCGTGGCAAGCGTCATTGTAAAGGTGTTAGCAATGGCAATATCGCAACAGCATGTAAACAGCTCGGTCTAAAAGGTAAATGGACAACGCTCGAGAAAAAGCGCAAGCTGAGCAAGTTCGTTCCTGAGAGTCTTGAGCAAGGTAAAGTTTACATCATCCAAATTACTCGCCATGTTCTTGTTATGGACACTCGTGACTGGACTACAATCGACAATCAAGTTCCTGAGTGGAGAGCAATGGATGCTTCGCACCACTGGGGCAAAAAGCTTGTAAAGGCTTTTTACGAAGTTGAGAATCCTAAGTTCTTAAGCCAGTGCGACGACCAATTAACTTTCGATTTCGATTTGGTGGCGTAATGTTAGAAACAGCTCTCATGTGTCTAGCCTTGAACATATACTTCGAGGCTAGATCAGAACCGATACAAGGTCAAATAGCAATAGCTGAGGTCACTCTTAACAGAGTGGCTTCACCTAATTTCCCGAATGATGTTTGCTCAGTTGTTTTACAAGAAAACAGCTCTGGTTGCCAATTTAGTTGGTGGTGCGATGGTAAGTCCGACAAACCTAGAGAACGCAACTCTTTACAAACATCAAAAGCAATCGCCAAATTGATGCTGGAGGAAGGACAATACATAAGTGTTGTTGGCGAGAATGCAACTTATTACCACAACACCGATGTTAATCCTTATTGGGCAAGTGAATTCGAGGAAGTAAAAACAGTTGGCAAGCATATATTTTATAAGAAAAAAGGCAAAGAATGGTTGCGTCCAATGCCCAGACCAAAGGATCTTTTTGAGTAAAAAGCTGTAAGTCATTGTTTTTAAACAGATCAAAGTTCTTTACCTTTCTGTCTAAATAACATAGAATACTTGTATAAACTGAGAAAGGAAATAATTATGGGAATATTCATGCCTTCATACTCTGGATACAGCAGACCTTGGACTCAAGAGCAGATCGTTGCTCGTGGAATACAAAAGAGGAAATTTGCAGCACAGCAGAAAGCAAGACTTATGGCTCCTGAAAATAAAGCTAAATTTGAAAAAGAGAATCCAGGACTTATAGATGCTCTTAGAGAGTTGACTTCTTGGAACAGCTTTGCTGCTTCTTTAGTAGAGCAGTTCGACGATCGTGGTTCTCTTTCAGAAAAGCAGACTGGTGCTGCTGTTGCTATGCTTATGAAAGTAAAAGCCAACAAGGCTAATAGAGCTGAGGCACCAACTGTTGATCTTGGTAATGTAGTTGCTATGTTCAACAAAGCTCACGAGGCTATAAAAACTCCTAAGTTCCGTTTTGAGGACTTAGTTATTTCTCGTGCACCTGACAATGGTGCTAATGCTGGTGCTTTATATGTTAAGGTTGATGGCGAGTATGCTGGGAAAGTTAAGGAAGGCAAGTGGTTTGGTTTACGCACCGCACCGCAGGACACACTCTCTAAGCTTCAGCAGATAGCCGAGAGCCCACTTAGTTCAGCTGTAGCCTATGGACGTAAAACAGGCAACTGTGCGTGTTGTGGTCGTGAGCTTACTAAGCACGAAAGCATCGAGCGTGGCATTGGACCAATATGCGCAGAAAGGTTCGGACTATGACTTGTCCTGATTGCGATGGTTGGGGTCGTTGCGAATATGAGAAGCCTGTCGTTGATTATGTCAACGGTGGGTTCCTCGACACTGTTTGGGACACCTGTGAAAAATGCGATGGCTCAGGCGAGATAGAACAGGAAGAAGATGAATGATAATAACTAAGGCAGATTATGGAAAGTATTTAGTCATCAAGTCAAAGCTTGATGGCGATACTTTTGAAAAGCTATCTACACTTCCAGGATTTAAGAAGTGGATTGGCAGGGATCTCCTGTTCGATCCAACAGGTGCGAATATAGATAGAATTCATAAATACTTTCCTAATGCTGATTGGGATGAGTCTGCTTCTCCAGCACTCGATAAATATATTAGCAACCTGAAAGAGATGGAAGCTAATATGAAAATGAAACACTCCGAGTTGCCAAGCAACGACGACTATGATTTTAAAACCAAACCTTTTGACCATCAGCGCAAAGCTTTTTACATGAGCCGAGACAAAAAGGCTTTTGCTTTGCTAATGGAACAAGGCACAGGGAAAACTAAAGTTATCATTGACACTGCTGCATATCTTTACGCAAAAGGTGAAATAACTTCTATTGTTGTAATTGCTCCTAATGGAGTGCACCGAAACTGGTTGAGGGAAATAGACATACACATGCCAGACTGGTGTCCTAGAAAGTCTTTCTATTATTCTTCCGGAATGACCAAAAAACGAATAGAAGAATATGAAGATGTTCTAGGTGCATCTGAATGCCTTAAAGTTTTCACTTTTAATGTCGAGGCTTTTACAAGTCCCAAGGCAATATACTATATGCAGAAAATATTGGTCAGCAATAAGGTTCTGCTTGTTGTAGACGAAAGCTCTAGGATTAAACGTCCAGGAGCCAAGCGAACAAAGATAATAACCAAGTTCGGCAAGCAAGTTGATTACAAAAGGATAATGACTGGAACTCCAGTGACCAAAGGTCCAGAGGATGTTTATTCTCAGTTCAAGTTTTTAGATCCACAAATATTAGGATATGACAGCTTTTATTCATTTCGTGCCAGATACTGCGTTATGGGTGGCTTCGAGAACAAACAAATTATATCTTATCAGAATGTAGAGGAACTGACCAGAAACATAGAAGGTCACAGCTTTAGAGTTTTAAAGAAAGACTGCTTAGACTTACCTGATAAAATATATCAGCGTCATTATGTCGAGATGACTCCTAAGCAAAAGAAACTTTACCAGACTATGAAAAAGTCTTTCGTCGCTGAGCTAGAAGGCAACATGATAGAAGCACCCGAAGCAATAACTCGTTTGCTAAGGCTTCAGCAGATACTTTGCGGTTGGTTTCCGAGCGAGGAAGGTGGGCAACAAATAGACGACAAAAACCCTCGAATCGAGGCTCTAAAAGAGATACTCAGTGACATCGACTCTAAAGTTATCATTTGGGCACGTTTCAAGGCTGATTTAAAAGCCATAGAGAGGGCATTAGGAGATCTAGCAGTAAGTTACCATGGAGATGTTACAAGTGACGCTAGAGAGGTTGCAGTTGAGCGTTTTCAAAATGACCCAAGTATTAGATATTTTATAGGTCAACCGCAATCTGGTGGCATAGGTTTGACGCTTACTGCTGCAGATTATGCTATTTATTATTCCAACAGCTTCGATCTAGAGCAACGGATGCAATCGGAAGATAGATGTCACCGCATCGGAACTAAAAATAACGTCACTTATATAGACATCGAAACACGCAAGTCAGTAGACAGTAAAATAATAAAAGCTCTGCGAGAGAAAAAGAACCTCGCTGATGTTATAACAAAAGACCCAATATCCCTATTCATGGAGGAAACCAATGAGTGAAAAGAACTTCTGGACACTAATAAGAAACAACTTGCCTTTAAAAATGTATCGTGTTGAGAACAGAGTTGCCCAAGGCATGCCAGATGTTCATTACATTGGTAATGGAAACTCAGGATGGATAGAACTCAAATACATTAATAAATGGCCAAAGAGACGTTTCGTTAGTGGTCTTAGATTAAATCAAGCAATGTGGGCAAATACATATATTTCCCATGGAGGTAATAGTTGGATATTAATTCGTGTCGACAGAGACTTTACAGTTCTTGTTAGTGGCATTCATGCTAGAAAACTTTTCGACAGACCATCGAAAAAACATCTTATGGAAATGTCCTCTTGGAGCAAACGAGGAAATTTAAGCACAGAAGACTGGGAGTCTCTGGCGAAAACTATTTCTCTTTCTCGTACTGAATAGATGCTTTGTTTTCTGATTTAGCAGAGTAAGCATTGAAACCCATAAATGCAGCCACAACACCAGATGCTGCAATTACATAAACGGATGCAATGTCCGTGATAAGATTTGCTGCTTTATCGAAACCGAGAACCGAAGCAAGTAAAATTATAAATGGATAGATCAGCATTCCTGCTAATGCGAAACCAGTAAATCGTCTTTCGGCATTTCGTTTAAGATCACGATCGATCATCTCTAGCCTTCGGTCTTCTAAAGCCAATTTGTTCCATTCGTTTTTCTCGATAACACCATTTCCGTTTGTGTCAGCTTTTTCAAATTCTGTCATTTTATCGATCTCGCATATGCAATTGCAGCTTTTTTATCTCGTGTCATTATAATAAGCTTTCCTTGTTTATTATACACGAAATATTTTCCATTACGCTCTATCAATATCACCGTTCTATTTTAATGCAAACTATTTTCGAATTATTATTTTTCACCAAAACTTTGGCTTTAGAATAGTTGGCTTTGCACTGCTCTTCTGTTGAATAGCTTCCTATGTGATAATGATCTAAATTTCCATTCAATAATTGTAACCAAAGCAAAACCCACATCACCAGCGTCCTTGATGTTTGCCCCACAACCATCCCACGAAAGCTAAAAATGCTGCACTAATTAAAAATATAACAGAACCAATAGCAAAATTTATCATAGCATCAATTTGTGCTTGCTTTCTGTACAGCTCTTCTTTGCGTCTTTTGCGCATACTTGCTTCAATCGCAAGAACCTCATCCCATGCTGACTTGCCATAATGCCAAGTTATGTGTTCTTTTATCTCCGAACGCATTTGTTCCATTTTCTTTTTGTTAGCAAAGATCTCAAGCGCAGTTTCTTCATCAGATCCTTTGAATGTCTTTTTCCAAAACGGGGGATTCTTTTCTCTTTCTTCAAGATTAGTGAAATCGGAGAAGGCTTTGCCCCATGTTGCGAGCTGACCCGTCATGTCTTGAAGATCTTTACCTGCTCCAATGGCACCTTTAAGAGCCTTAAATGCTCCTGTCGCCATTGCTACACAACTGATCGGGTCTACCATGTAAACGAAACCTCTTTTAAGTCAAAATAGAAGTGACGAAATAATTACTGATTACCTTCAAAAACTTGCTGAACTTTATTTGAAGTTGAAGTAGAAATGTTCCCTATTATATTTTCTAATGAATCAGACTCCGATTCAGAATCGTCGCTGCCAGATTCTAATATTAATATATCATCTAGACGCTTTAGCAACTCCGCTTCTTGTGGGGAACCAGCACTTACTTTAGGGAGCTTAACAAGAATGTTTCTCACAGCAGGAGACTCCAATATTCTAGCAATTCCACCTATACTAGCAACAGCAACCGCTCCACCTCCTACACCTCCTAGAGATTGCATTAAAAATCCACTTATAATAGGAATTTGCAACATTGCTCCAGTTGGTGGCAAAACATTAGCTTCTGCACCTCGCCTTGTTAAAGATAAAATTCTTCCTAAGCCTTCAACAGCATTCAAATCTTTTTCATTAAAAAATATTCCTAATTGTTCTGATCTTTTTTTAATTTGATTTTTAAAAACATCTGGGCTGATAGTTTCATCCGCATTCAAAGATTTTTTAAACATGTCGGAAATTATTGCTGTTCTTGCATTAGCTCTTCCTGCAGCATCAAGATTTTTATAAAGCAATTTAACATCAGAAGGTTTTTTGCTAAATAAAATTCTATTTACATTTTCTGGAGTAACTTCGCCTTTTTTAAGAACACTTTTAAATAATGAATTATCAAGGTCTCCTGCTAGTTCAGCCAATCTAGCATTAGACACATCAAATCTTTTTATATCATTTTTGCTCCCAAATTTTGCAATAAACGACCTCATGTCTTCTCTTAAAGGATTATATATTCTGTTGAGAGATTGTTGTCCAATTTGTTTTACTGAAGCCAAAGAAGGATCTTCAAAGCTTTGACCTATTTGTTTTCTTAACAGCTCTATATTTTCTAAAGTTTGACCTTCACGCAATATTTTATCTTTGCCATCTGCACCTTTAATTGTTTTCTCTCCAAGGATAGCACTTCTCCAGTCTTTGAGTCTCGCTATAACAGGTGCGAACTCTCCAGACCTCAATCTTGATAATTGGTCAATTTCTTGATCTATTGCTGCGACAGTTTTCGATACATCGACAGTTCCTGAAGATCTAAGAGTATCACTTTTTATTACTGAGCTTTTCAAATTTGTGTATTTAGTTAAGTCTGAGCCTCTTTTTCTTAAAAGATCTTTTGCGACTTCTGAAATTATATCAACATCATCACCTAAATTAACGCCAAAGCTTCTGGCTAAATTTGCAACAGCCTCTGCTCTTAGATCTTGTTGTGCTGATCTTGTTCCTCCTGTTCCTAAAACAGGAATGCTTTCGGAGGTTCTTTGTAACCATTTACCAGCAAATGTTGTTGGAGGTCTGACGTCGGAAGTTAAAACAGGCAAACCAGCATCTTCAGCTTTTTTTGCAGTCTTTATAATTTCATCTGGTATTGGGTCTGTTTTTACATTAGCAACCTTGCCACCAGCAAGTCCACTTCCCAAACCTACAACAGTTTGTAAAATTGGACCACCACCCATCTCATCAGTCACCTGTACACCAGCCCCAGCAGAACCACCTGCTGCAACCTGAGAAATTGGACCAGAAGCCATAATTGTTGCAACTTTTTTAGAGACTCCTGATAAAAAATTCGCTAAACCTTTCGCAATCGATGCAGTTCCACCACCACCAACCATTCCTTGGCTCACCATGTCTACAACTCGCTCTGTTGCATTTTCAGGCTCTGGAACTCCAAGGTCGTCTAAGGCTTTAGAAACCTGAGATCTATATGAAGGTATGTCTCCTTTTCCACCAGCTATCTTAGAACCTGCATTTACAATTACAGCAAGTGGATCATATACAATACCAATTAAACTACCAAGACCCTCACCACCAGCACGAACAGTTAAACCTAAAGCACGAATAGTTTCATCTGTGATTTCTTTAACATACTCATCTTCTGTAAAGCTCTCAATTTGATCCGAAGCCCAACCAGCAATAGGAGTTACTTTAGCCATTAAGTCTTGAGCAAAAGTTAATTTTTGATCTTCAGGCAAATCAGAAGAATCAACTATTTCAGTGACTTTTTCTTCGGTCGACTTTTTGTCTAGTTTTGCTGCAGCTGCTGCGATCTCTGCTAATGTTCTGTCTGTCATGATTAATCTCCCGTCTCGGAATATCTTGCTTTCTCGCTGTCAGACATTGTAAGCCACATAGCAGTCGGTGTAATTCCTGCTTCTTTTGCTGCATTGAAAACTTCTTCATCCAAATAAAATAATGGTGGTGCTATTTCTGAACCAAAAATATTAACAGGATTTAAGCCATAATTTTGAACTTGAAGTCCTTTATCAAGTCTAATTTTAGCCATATGTAATCTGCCTGCATCTAAAAACTTTTTAGAAAGTTCTAGGAAATTCTGTCTTTGTGGTTCTGAAAGTAAATCACCTTTTTTGATGCTTTCAGCTGCAACTTGTAATTTTTGTATAAGTCCAGCTGTATTTTGTGCTGCTGAAAACTCACTTTCACGAACAACAGATCTTGGATCTAACATTTTCATAAAACTGAAAACCATTGCTAAGTCACCAACACCATCTTTAGCATTTCTAGCTTCAGCTAATTTATTGTAAGCAATTTCAGCGTTGACCAGTTCTTCTGTTCTTTCAGTGTATTCTGCTAAAATTTTACTTTCAGCTTCAAATAATTCTTTGTCAAATCCGGATTTAGTTATCTCAGCTTCTATTTGTTGTTGAATCGCAGCTCTTTGTTCTGAACCTACTTGAGCTTTTTCAAGATCAGCATAAAGTTTTGCTAATGTTGTTTGTGGTCCATCAGATGTTGTACTTTTGTCTAGAGAGGACATCGGAGAATGCTTCTCAGGATCATAATCTTCTCTTAATATATTTCCAACTCTTTCATCAATATCTTTAGTTAAAGGATCATCTACTGCACCTTTAATAACAACATCCATGCGAGTTTTATCTTCTGATCCAGAGGTTGGAGCTGTGTATTCTATCAATGCTGCTGGGTCAGCTTTAATTATGTCAGCAGCACCAGCATTCGTTAAAGTAACAATGTCGTCTTTTTTACCAATGCCTTTAATGTCTTTTTGCAATTTGTAAGGTTTATTTGTTAGTCCCCCAGTTGTTTTGTCTGGTTTAAGAGAGGATGCCAAAGATATAGCTGTCTGGGGAATTGAGGCATCTAACTTGCGATTGTATTGCTTAACATCCATCAAGTATTGTGCTGGGTCTGTAGCAGCAGCTGCAGCTGAACCTAATAGAGTCGCTCCTGGTTTTGAGGCTTCTCTCCCCAGTGCTGTAAAGTATTTTAATGCTGCGATGGCTGGGTCAAATTTTTCACGTTCTGGAGAAAGTGCTTTAGCAAGTGCCATGGCTTCTTGAGCTTGTTTAGATCCACCTGCTAGGGTTGTAATAGCATCTAATGCACCACCAGTAAACATTGCTGGATCTGAACCTGATGCTCCGTATTCCCTTCTTTTTAATTCTTCGTCAAAAATATTTACCATCATTATCACCTACTAGCATAATATGCAGCTGCAGCACTTCCACCAGCACCTAGAAGCTGACCAAATAAGCTAGGAGCTTGACCTGTTTGCGAACCAACTCTATAACCCATTGTAGAAGTTTGATATGGAACACCTTGCAATGCACCGAGCGCAAAGTTAAGAGCTTCTCTTTCTCTAAATCTGTCTTCCATGTCTTGCTGATTTGCAAGGTCGAGTGCAGCCTGATCTAATCTTCTTTGAGCTTCGCCACTGGATATTAGTCCTTGAGCTGCAGCTTCTTGTAAGCTTTGCGTCAGAGGTGCTAAGTCTCTAAAAGACTGCATTTGTGCTAGTCTACTTGCTTCTTCAGCTTGGTATCCTGCTCTTGCTGCATCTTCAGCTGCAAATCTAGATGACCTGTCTGCATCGAATTGGCTTCTGCGCATTGACTCTGTGTCGAATCTTGAGGCTCTGTCTGCTTCGTATTGTCCACGCAACATACTTTCAGCATCGAACCTAGCACCACGATCCCTATCGAATCTGTCTGCTGCAAAACCTAATCCCTCAGCTGCAGCTCTTGCTCTTAGGTCAGCAGCACTTTGCGCACCTTCTGAACCAAGCATCGCCTCCGTTATACCTAAACGAGAACCACCGAAAGAACCACCTCTTGCAGCTTGAGAACGAGCCTGAACTTGGTTTCTTAAAGTTTGGTTTTCTAGTTCTCTAATCGATGCGTCTTGTGCACCTTGATAAATATCTAGAAAAGGTTGTGCTTGTTCTAGGCTAAATCCACCACCCAATAATTCGTCACGAGTTGCACCTTGATAAGTTCCTTGCAACTCTTCGTTCGTCATTCCGGAATACGGATCACCCATAAGCTCTTCACGAGTTGCTGAATCATAACCTTGACCTAAAGTGTCAGAAATAGTTTCGGCTTGATCTATAAAAGGTTTGTAACTAGAAGCTCCATCTCTTAATATCTGGGCAGCAAGCCTTTCGTCAGCTGTTAGCCTTTCACCATCGTAAGATGCAAATTGAGGAAGTGTTGGGTCTCGTCCTGGATCTGTACTTGCTATTCCAACAGCTTGGTCAAAAAGAGCTCTTCCTCCTGCTGACACCCATGCTGGTAAATCTGAAGATCCGAACTCTACTCCATACTCAGGAAGATCCAGTGTCGCTGGAGTTAAACATCCTGTACCCATCTAACTTACCTCCGTAAATAAAGAACCAGCCTTTACAAAGCCAAGCCTATTGAAAAAATTATCTTTACGATCCATGTCTCCAGAATAAACGTGACCCAGTTTAACTTTTACCTTAAGCTCTTTTCCGATTTTAATAAAGCATTTTACTAATTTTATTGCTGCTCTTGATTTTCTATTGTTTGGATGTACAAAAAACCACACATCCGATAAAAATTTTTCTTCAGACCACCAGTCGGAAGCCAAGTTTCCAGCTTGCGAACCAATGATCTTTCCTTCTTTTTCTGCGACTAGAACAATGCCTTTGTCTATCATATGTTTTATCATATGTAAAACTTTACCTTCACTCATAGGCGAGGTGTATGTTTCAGTTCCATCATGCATAGCAATTAGCAACTCATATACCTCTTGAATATCATTAGCATCTGCCCTTCTTATTATCATCGCATCCCGCCAAGTGCTCCCATCTGCTGTTGAGGTGCTGGCTGTTGCTGTCTGTTTTGACCAGACGCACTTTCGATTTGCTGAATGATTTGCTCTAATTCTGGTAGCAACTTTGCTAAAACCCTTGCACTTTCAGGAGTTATAGCTTTATCAAGCGTTCTAAGCTCCTCTGGAGACATAAGTGATAGTCTTGCTATAAGTACAGCACCGATCTCTTGGGAAGGTTGCATAAGCCTCTGCTGGGCTTCAGGAGGCATTTGCCTCATTGGGTTTTGCATATCCCCACCTTGCATCGGTGGACGCTCACCCATTTCATTTGGATTCATTTCTTCAGCCATGTTGTATCTCCTTTTTGTTATAAAGCACTGACCAATTTGTTTCTTTACAGAACTTCCCTACAACCCAACAAGTTGGCTCTAAAATTTTCCTGTAAACTTTACCTAAATAGTCAGGCTTGTCTCTTTCACCATATATGTAGGCAATCTCATTTGCACGATGCCCAGCAACGTGTTTCCAAAATTTAACGAATTTTCCTTTACGCATCTGCTTGACCATCCATACAGCCCAAACATGATAACCATTAACGTGGGTTGGTGTTAAATAATCACGAGTAAACCTATAATCTAAAACAACTTGTTTTCTGGTCAATAAACCTTGTCTCATAAGTTCGTTACAAATAACTCGTCCACCGATAATACTTCCTAGTGCACCGCCAATAAATCCACCAATTGGACCACCTATAGCTGTTCCGAGAACTTTACCTATCGCACCTGCTCCTGCAGACTTTGCAGCTTTAACTGGATCTTGACCTAAAAGAAGCTGAACACCGAAGTTCGCAACAGCACCACCAGCAGCACCATATATATTCTGCTTACCAGCTTCAGTTGTTGGATTTAAAAGATCCCCGAAGCTTGCATTTTGAGTAAGATCTCTGCCAACTGTTGCACCGAGATTAGTTAAATCCTCTGGGCTGTCTAATTTAAGAGCTTCTACAGCTTGCGTAGTATCAACATTGCCTGATCCTGTTAATGAAGGGACTGTTTTTAAAGCTGTTAGTTGTTCTGTATTTAAATTTTTCAAAGCTCCAGGACTGAAACTTGTTGTTCCAACAGCTAAATCTCCACCACTATCTATAAATGGCAAGCCTTCCATAAACGTGCCACCAGTTGCTAGGCTTTCACCAACATTCATAGCAATAGGAGCAACTGTTGATCCAATCTCTTGCATGATAACTTTAGGGTCTGGCATTCCAGACTTAGCACCACCAGCAGCTTCATAGTCTTCGATGTATTGCTCCATCATTTCTCTGTCAGCAGCACTGGTGTCTGTATAAGTTCGTTCGCCAGAAACAATCGCATTTACAAAGTTAAAAGAAGGAATACCACCTTCAGCAGCAGAGATGCCGTAAACATTTTGCAGCTTTCTGCCATCCAGCACATCACCTATAGGATTCCTTTTTAGAGTAAAAAGGTCATATGTAAATGTTTGCGGATCGTCTGTTCCATCGTCTACTGGATTCGCTCCGTATTCACCATGTCCTGCAATATGTGGCATTGTTTCCTCCTTTAGCTTACTTCTAGCAAACTGGCCACAACGTGTAGTCTATTTGCAGTTGCTGCAGTTACCTTTAAAATTTCATTTTCTTGCACCACTAGAGGTGCTGTTAATAATTCTACTGTTGTATTTGCTCCAACAGCTTTTACTTTAAAAAGACTAAATGTTGCTGGAGTAGAAGCAGCATCTGTAATAGTTACAGTAATTGTGTCTGCATTCCCTGAGTCTTCCGAAACAAGAATAGATTTTACGAGACCAGTTGTGGCATTTGGGCATGTGTATAGCACAGTTGCATCTGTGGTTGTTAAGTCTACTTTTTTATTTTTGTAGTTATTTGCCATTTATGCCATAAACCATGCTGTTGCTTCTGCTTGCTGTTTTGAATTGTCTAACGCAGAATCCGCTGAGAATAAAGTCGTTTGTTTGTCTAGCTCCAAAGTGTTCATCAAACGAGCCATATATCCTTGGTCGTATTCTGAAGGTGGACTAGGTAATCTTAGCTGACCAACACCGCTCATCTTAAACCATCCTCTCTTGCGTTAATTCTAAATGTTCCTAAACTCCAGTCGTCTAAAGTCCCTGAGCTTTGCAACTTCAGGCTCATCTGCCGACCTTTAGCTCTTGTGCTAACTTTTGTTGTTGAGTTAGTTATATCGAATGGACCTTTAGTGACTTCGGTCGCATTCGGATATTTTCTTGTATTTATAAAAAGAGACAAAGTTGTGTTAGAAGTCATAGTTACATCCGGAATAACTTTGTCGACTAAATATAAACTGTTACCAGTGTTCGGTATTTCTCCTGCTGAACTTTCTATAAACGATGTCATTGCTGAACCATCGTCGCTCGTCCCTGTTTCATGATTGTAAAGTTTACCATCTGGATCAAAAGCAAAAGGAACTGTCCTAGAGCCAAAAGAATCAGACCAAACTGTTCTGCTCATAGAGCCAATAGACCAAGCATTCTCTGCATAATTAAAAGTAACATAGCTGTCTGGCTCAGGGTTTGTTGCTGCTGTGTTTTCATTACTAACGTAAAACCAAGTCACTTCTTTAAATTCTTTATTGTGTCCAACAGAAGTTTTGTCAATGTAACGAGTTTGCATTCTGTCAAATACATAATACTGAACTGAGCAAGGAAGTTCTTTAACAACACCATTGTAAACGAAAAAGTTTCGCTTACCCATCCAGAAAACATCACCATCAACATTCATCATTGTATGTAAACCAGCAGCACCAGAGTTAGTTGCTAAAAGTCTAAAGCTAAATATAAATGGTGGTCCAACAAACGTCATGCCATAAATAGCTTCGTCTGTAGAGATAATTGTTTCTTCACGAGATGGAACCATAGCAATTATTTTAGTCCCAATTTGCAATCTTTGATCACCTGCTGTGTTTGTAGATGTTGGTCCAAAGTCTGCGAAGTCCTCTTGATTAGACCAACGAACGAGCATTGGATCTACATCCCCACCACCACCAGCAGCATATGCTTGAGCACCACCAGCAATAAAATGCCTATCAGGAAAAGAAACTGTCGAAACTAATGCACTGCTTGGAACACTTAATGCTCCGGAAAGAGAAGAGACTAAAACTGCTCTGTTGTTAACAGTGCCAGAAGTGTCCCAATAATAAATACCTCCACCACGAACAGTTGCTATAAGATCCTCTCCCCAGAGATTTAAAGTCCAGTTAGAATTTGTTAGACTAATATCTGACTCAGCCTCGGATCTCGCAGTTCCCCAAGTTCCAACATTCCAACCACCAACACCCCAACCTAATGCTGGGTCTGAGCTTTGTGTTCCTAGTCCGTCATCTATTCCTATAAGATAACCAAATGCTGCTGCATTACCACCACCTGCGGAAACTGTTGAGGTTGCAGCAGTGGGTGAGGTTATTGTATATGTGTTTGTTGCAACAGAAGTTATCTGAAATCCAGCCTTCCTATTTAGCGTGTCAGCATCAATACCACCTGTTTGAGTGGCTCCTGTTATTACAACAAAGTCCCCTTCTTTAGCACCATGACCAGCATCTGTTATTGTAATAGTTGTGCTTCCGTCAGTTGTAGCAATAGGATTTATTAAAATTTGAGTTACAACAGCTCCAGTGTTGTGCGTTGCAGCTGAGGTGCTATTAGTTCCTCTTGTGCAACCTGTTAAAATTAAACCGCTGATTCCTGTGTAAGTTATAATCTCACTGTCTATTTTTATAGTTCCAGCAGTTTTAAAACCCTCGACACTTACAAGGTCGATCTCAGTTTCGCTGGCATCTAAAGCCTCGTTAGTTGTAGTCGCATCATTAGACTTGTCTCTAAGAGGTGTAATGTCGTAAAGAGACTGGTCTTGTATTATGTAAAGGTGGTTGTGTGTACCAACAGCAATTCTGTCTTCTCCATCAGTTATTGCTCTCCAATTAACCATTGCACGAGCAATGCCAGTAATGGTTGTTTCTGTGCTTGTAGTTGTGCCAGCAGCATCAACTAAGTTTATCTGGTCTTTCTCCCAACCACCTATTTTTGTCGGATAGCCATTACGGAAACGCACAAGATCACCATCAACCCAAAAAGGTCCAGTTTTCCCAGCAGAATACTCTGTTATGTCTTTAACAATTCCTGGATTAAATTGTAAAAGCTGAAGTGCCATTTATATTTTCACCCATTCGTAAATTTTATTCGTTTCTTTTATTCGGTGGTCTAAACCAGTGTATCCACCATTTATTCGTTTTGTTAGTTTTTTAATAACATCATCGCTGACACCTTCGTCGCATATTTTCCAAAGGTTGTTTTTTCTAAAAAACCAAATAGCAGTTTCCATCGCATAATCTTCTTCTAGCAATGTCGGATTGCTTAAAACTTCAGGAACACGCATGTCTGATGCAAATGACCTGACATTGTTATACCCTGTTAATTGTAAAAATCCTCTGCCAATATATAGGCTTGCTTTTTCTTTAGTGTCGTTGCCCATTCTGTCGAAATAAACTTTTTCAGCTAATGCTTTTGGATTTTTAGCATATGGTTTTGCACTTTCCTCAGTTGGGAATCTGCTTGGCCAAACACGCATCATAGCTTCAACAGAATAATTTAAATTTTCTCTCGTTAATTTAAAAGATGCACTTTCATGAACGATCTGCCCGAGAAGATGAGCACCACGCTCTGGCGAAAGCTCATAATATTTTACAATGCCACGAGCTGTGTTTGGTCCAAATGAACCATCAGGAGAGCATCCGCATTTAGTTTGTAGTAATTTAAGAGCATTGCTCATATATTAAACCTCGAAAAATTTATCAACCTCGTCAAGAAGATCATCTTTGCTTTTTCTTCTATCCAATTCTATACCTTGTTCTCGCATAAAAAGCTCTAATTCTTTTTTCGTCATGTCGTGGTAATTTTTACTAGCCTCAGGGATTTTTTCTGCGACAACCTCTGTTCCGTTTATTTTTGCTAGAGCTTCTGCTTTTGTCATGCTTGGAGTTGGTAAGCTTTTGCCACCTTTTACATATCGGAGATTGTAAAGCTCTTCTCCTTTATCGTTCTCCCCAACATGAAACATTTCTATTTCGCTCATTTGGTAAGTCCTTTCTGTTTCTCATAGGTTCTCAAGCCTCCAATGCCGAGCATGCCTAAAAGAACAGTCATTAAACTTCCCATGTCAAACTCAGGCAGAGGTGGTATTGTTGTGCCTGTTAATGTTACAATAAAAATAATTAATGGAGATAATATAAAATGATAAAGCAAAGCGAATCCGCAGATCCAACCAACGAAAGGTCTCCACCCACCTTTAAACAAACTGCCACTTGCAGCTTCTGCTTTGTTGATTTCTAGTTGTGCGAGCAAAGCCTCTTGTGCATGTCGCTCACCCATCGTTGCAATCTCGTGTGCAAGTGCAGCTTTTTGATCTTTGTCTTCGATAAATTTATCTAGCAATCCTGTAACTGGACCAACTAAAGATGTGATTAAACTCATTTACATTCTCCAGAGCATACTTGCCAGCAAAACGATTATCGTGCCAGCTCCACCAATTAGAATAGCCTCTATCCTTTTTATTCTAAGGATTGTTTCTTTCCAGCGTTCTTCTAATTGAACTTCTACAACGGTCAATCTACGACTCAGCTCCTCTAGATTCATGATGCTTTTTCAGTTTCCTTTTC
>BCSF01000304.1_pt1 | contig 20602 bp, 28 predicted proteins | sample 1016431 | NCBI WGS metagenome assembly BCSF01 (sample SAMD00045685;SAMD00045686;SAMD00045687;SAMD00045688;SAMD00045689;SAMD00045690;SAMD00045691;SAMD00045692;SAMD00045684;SAMD00045690;SAMD00045691;SAMD00045692;SAMD00045684;SAMD00045685;SAMD00045686;SAMD00045687;SAMD00045688;SAMD00045689, study...
TGGCCTATGGGCCTCTTTTTTTGCTGGCAACGAGGCAACGGTTGGGTTACCTTTCTGCGGTGAAGTCGGTTTTCTGGGTTTTCCCGACAGATCATTTACCGCCTCAGCAGGCTCCATCAACCACTGCAGAGGCACCCAATTCACAACTAAATCAAACATGGGCGCACGCACGCTTTACCCTGTCCCGCCGTGTCCGTACTGCGGGGAATGTGATGCCCGTGTTCACAACACGGCCTACACCAAAGACGGACGCATTCTGCGAAACCGACAGTGTGACTGGTGTGAAAATTCTTGGTGGACCCTGCAGACGCCAGAGCGCAGCATCAACCCCAAAAAATTTCAAGTTGTGTTGCCTACGTCATTCAGAAACAACAAACACCTTCCCGCACGAATTTTGAATCTTGAACCATGCACACCATCGCAATCATCCTCTGCCTGATCACACTGCCGCTGATCCTGCTGCTCTACATCACGGCAACACCGCAGCAGCACGCCAAACGCATGAGATCCTCAGGCTGCACCTACCGTGTCATTGCGCAACGCCTAGGCGTCTCTCAGACCACAGCTAGAAACTACTGCCTAGCGTGAAATGCTTGACCTTCACGCTCTGGTATGCCATCATATCCCTGGGAGAGATCTCACCACTTCGCAAGCTCTGGAATGAACGACTCACTAGCACTTGGCCTGATCATCGCTGATTACGGCCGCCGTGATGATTTTGAAGGTATGTGGGATGACTTGATCCTCACCTACCGCCGTGGCAGCAGCCTTCAGGAACTTGCATCAGAACTCATTGAGGCTGATGAAGATTTCCGTGCAGAACAGCGCAAAGCAAGCTAAGTTACGCACGGGGCGAATGTTCACGTCATGGAGGCTTAGGCCTCCTTTTTTTTCACCATGCCTGATAACGTCAATCACCCGGATCACTACCAAGGCAGCTTGGAGTGCATCATGGCTATCCGTGCAGCCTTGACCCCTGAAGAGTTTCGCGGCTTCTGCAAGGGCAACGTGCTCAAATACGCCTGGCGTGAACGGCACAAGGGCCAAGACGAATCCCTGGCTAAAGCACGCTGGTACATCGATCAACTGATCAGCCCAACCTGATGCTTGCATTCCTGTCACGGGTATGCCATACTTTGATCAAGCGGGAGACCGCACCGCCTTTCACTCATGTACTACCACCACGAATCACTGCTTCAGTACGAAGCACGTCAGCGCTACGAAGCACGCCTAGACGCTGAATACGAAGCCTCACACCGCCCTAGCTACCGCGTCACTACACCAGACTGGTTTCAAGACGCAGACAACGATCAAGAGCTGAAACAGCTGCTTGATGACGCTATCCTTTGCGGCTTCAATGACTCTCAGGTCACCGTAGAAACTCTGCCTTTTTGAAAACTTTGCCGGGAAGCCTGATGCCGTTTGGTCCGCGGCTGAAAGCCATAAAATACCGCGGTGAGGCGGAAAAGCAGGGCGCGTTAGTGGTCGCGATCCATCTCCCGGCAGCAAACTTTTAACTGCAAACTCAAGCCTAATTTTGTGACTATCAACCGCCCTGAATCCAGCAGCCTTAATCTCAAAGAAGTTTTTAATGAAGAGCGGGCAAAATCGCGATCCATTCTGCTAAAAGTGCTTAGCAAAAAGCAAGCTGATGACCTTTTTGACCGGATAAATAATTCTGCGGCAAAAGAGAGCTGGTTTCAGACTTTTGACCTCTCTGGCCAAAGGCTGCATGTTTTTTGCTGCATGGGTTTTTTGACTCTTCTAAGCTCAAAGCTAAACACCGCTCCAGATCTTGATAAAATGCTCAACTACTTAGCTATTCGCGCTTCAATTGGTCAAGCGTTCCTTGATGACTCTATAACTAAAGAGCAGGCCATAAATCTTCTTTTTGGCCCTGATGGGTATTTTGCTCCCGTCTGTGTGTAACAGATTTCATGTTTCTGCTGCTTGCTAATCATGGACAAACAGCAACGCCTACGCCAAGCTGAGCAAAGCAACATCAGTAAAGCAATCACTGATTACGATGCAAGACTCCAACAGGCCTTCAAAAACGCAGGCATCACCAAAGCCCTTCACAACACCCAAAATCAGGAACCTTGGCAATGGGTTCGTACTGCTGACGGTTGGTCCATATCAAGAAACCATCCGCCCCAACGAAATTCATCAGACAACAGCTGACCTGCAACGTCGCTGTGAACTCAACTTTTTGCCAGAATCAAAGAACTGTTATATTTTGGCTAATCGGAAAAATTTCCTTGAATGCCTGCACACAGAGGCACAAAAGCTGAAACTATAGTTCGTGCTCAAGAGTTTGCACGCATCATCGCCAATGGTGGTAGGCGCTCTGATTGCATCCGGTTTGCTCAAGAAAACTGGGGGGTAGGCGAAGACGCTTCCTATAAGTACCTGAAGCTTGCACGCGATCAGCTCAAGGCTGATTGGGACATTGAACGCCCCCAGATGGTTGCTGACCTACTTTCTCAATGTGCAACTCTGCAACAGGAAGCTAGAGCAAAAGGCCAATACCACATAGCCTTAGGGGCAATCAATACCGCCGCCAAGCTGGCTCAGCTGTGTTCGTGACTGACGAAAAATTCTGGTATGAGCACCTGCCCGAAACTGACATGTATCGGGTTTGGTTGAGCGTTGATGGTGTCAGTTCTCACTGCCACGTCAGCAGCATGCACCTGATTGAAGAGAAGCGCCCGCAACTGCGTGATGCGTGCCTGCGAAAGTCTTATGAAGCGTTTGACCGTTGAGCATCCTTGATCATGCACCGGTTGGCCATGTCCTGGGCGATGCGTCAGGCCTAGACACTGATGAGCTATTGGCGCGGATGAAGGCAGACTTGCATCCTGGCCAACTAGCTTTTGTTGATGATGAAGAATCGCAAATCCTGGCGATCTCTGCGGGCTACGGCGCGGGCAAGACGCGCAGCCTTTTATGCAAAGTGGTATCACTTGCAATTGCTAATCAGGGCTTTGTGGGCTGTGTTATGGAGCCCACTGGACCGCTGATAAGAGATATTTGGCTGAATGATTTTGACGCGTACCTTGAAGAATACGAAATCCCGCATACTTTTAGGGCCTCACCATTGCCTGAATATGTGCTGCATCTGCCAAAGGGTGACACCAAGATCCTGTGCCGCAGCTTTGAAAATTATCAACGCATCATCGGTTTGAACTTGGCGTTCTGTATAGCTGACGAAGTGGACGTTGTAAATTATTCAATCACCTCAAAGGCGTTTCCGAAGATTCTTGGTCGTCTTAGATCCGGTGTAGTAAGGCAGTTTGCGGCTGCATCCACGCCAGAGGGCTTCAAGTGGCTTTACAACGAATTTGGCAGCCCTGATGCACTTGCGCGCACGGATCGCAAGCTCATCAAGATGAAGACAACGGATAACCCACACTTGCCTGATGATTTCGTTGAACGCTTAAAGGCTAATTATGATCCAAGCCTGCTCAAGGCCTATTTAGACGGTGAATTTGTAAACCTGAACACCGGCCAGGTTTATGACAGGTTTGACCGTGAAAAGCATGTCATTGACGGAATCAATGCAGGGAATGAGCCGTTGCACATTGGCGTTGACTTCAACGTTGGCAACATGTCCGCTGTAATTGCGGTAAGACTGAATGAAAAGTTAGTCGTCATTGATGAAGTAAGCGGCAGCCATGACACCGACACCTTGGCCCAAGAAATCAAGCGCCGCTACCCAGACCGCCGCATCTACGTTTATCCAGATGCGTCAGGCGGAGCACGATCAACAAACGCTTCGCAGACCGACATCCAGATACTTGAAACCTATGGCTTCAGCAACCAATCAGGCCGGTCAAATCCTCCCGTGCGTGATCGGGTGGCTGCTGTTCAAGCTGTGTTGGAAAATGGGAAGGGGCAAATAAGGTTGCAGGTTGCAAAGGGCTGCACGCGCACTATTGAATGCCTTGAGTTGCAAAGCTACACAGACAAAGGTGACCCTGATAAGGATGCAGGATACGATCACATGAATGACGCATTAGGTTACGCGGTTTGGCGTTTGTTCAACCCATTGCATGCAAGATCAGGACGCGGCACAGGCATCAGGTTGTACTAGACAAGTTGCAGCATATTTGTTACCTTTACTGTGTTCTATTTTTCAACCATGCTTACAGGTAACGAACTGCTTGAGCAGGTCCGTCAGATGAAGGACTGCAGCAAGTCTGACATTGTGCGCACTTGCGGCTATGTCTCCCAAAAGGTAGATGGCAATGAGCGTTTGAACTTCACTGCTTTCTATGAGGCGTTGCTTGAAGCCAAGGGCGTTGAACTGGGCCATCCCAAAACCCCAGGCCGCAACCTTACTTACAAGGCCAAGCTGCATTCAGATGGCAAGGTCATTGTTGGCAGTGCCTACATCAAGAAAATGAAGCTTGACCCTGATACCGTCTTTGATATTGAGGTTGGCCGCACTAAAGTAATCTTGACGGCAAAGTCTGCGCTTGACGCTACTGCAGCGGCCTAAACTGTCGCTATAGACCTGTGAGACTGCGCCGTGTATTCCGGTTTTAACTTTTACGACCGCCAACGTGCGGCAAACGTTTCACAGGTCAACGATCCCAACGCGGCTTGGGTAAATCAAGAGCCGCACTGGGTGCTGATTGAAGATTTACTGGGCGGCACTTATGAGATGCGCCGCAAGCATCGGCGTTATCTGCCGCAAGAGCCGCGTGAGCTTGATGAGGCTTATGACAACCGCTTGGCGCGCTCTACTTGCCCACCTTATTACGTAAGGCTTGAGCGCATGCTGGCGGGCATGTTGACCCGTAAGCCTGTCAGGCTCAACGATGTTTCAGACACCATCCGTGAGCAACTGTTTGACGTTGACCTGCAGGGAAATGATCTAAACGTCTGGTGTTATGAAACTGCCCGTAAGTGCATTCGTTACGGTCACGTTGGGGTGCTTGTTGATGCCCCTACCGCTGGCAGCAACGGCCGGCCTTACTGGGTAACTTATACGCCGCGGGAAATTCTGGGTTGGCGCACTGAGCTTATTGATGGCGCACAAAAGCTTGTTCAGCTTCGCCTGCTTGAGAAAGTGATTCAGCCTGATGGCGAATATGGAGAGAAAGAAGTTGAGCAGATCCGTGTTCTGACCCCTGGCGCATTTGAGATTCACCAGCGTGATGACAAAGGTGAAATGCGGGTGATTGATGAGGGCACCACTAGCCTTTCTGAAATTCCCTTTGCTGTTGCGTATAGCAACCGGGTGAACGTGATGGAATCACGGCCGCCCATGGAAGATATTGCAGAGCTAAACCTGAAGGCGTATCAGATCCAGAGTGATCTTGACAACATCATGCACGTCAGCAACGTGCCGCTGTTGGCGTTCTTTGGTTTCCCGTCTGCTGCTGAAGAGGTTACTGCAGGCCCTGGTGAGGCGATTGCATTCCCTGCTGATGGCCGTGCTGAATACATTTCCCCGAACCCTGCATCATTTGACGCATCGTTTACACGTCTTGAGCAGCTTGCCGGGCAGATCAATGAGCTTGGCTTGTCGGCTGTGCTTGGTCAAAAGCTGAGCGCTGAGACTGCTGAGGCTAAGCGGATTGACCGCAGCCAAGGCGACTCAACAATGATGGTGATCGCTCAGAACATGCAGGACATGATCGACAACTGCCTGCAGTATCACGCTGATTACCTGCAGGAACGGCAGGTTGGCAGCAGCTTTGTGAATCGGGACTTCCTGGGCACACGCCTTGAGCCGCAAGAGATCCAAGCTTTGCTGCAGCTTTACACTGCCGGGACCATCACCCAAGAAACTTTGTTGACACAGCTTGCGGAAGGCGAAGTGCTTGGCGATGATTTTGAAGTTGAGGCCGAACTTGAGGCAACTCAAAACGGTGGCTTGATTGAGATGCAGCAGCCTGAGCCTGAAGCATCTCCTGAAGTGCCTGAAGCCTTGGCTGAACCTGAGCAAGAGGATGAAATCCCGGCATGATGAAGTGGTTGCGAAAGCTGTTCGGAATGAAGAATGAGGATCAGCATCAAGACGAACGCCAACGCCTTTTGTTTGTAAGCAAGCGACAGCTAGCTGAAGACACGTTTGCGATTGTGCGCCTTTCTTGGTTTGATGAAGACGGCGTGCGCAGGATTGATGAAGTCAATCTGATCTATGAAGATGAGACTGAGGAAGACATGATCCCTCAGTTTGCAATGATCGTTGCTGATGCTTTGCGTGGCGGTGCTGATGTTTCCGTCATAACTGAAATCGAACCTGCGTTGCTGGGGATCATTGACTAATGACCGCCCCTGCAAGCCTTTATAGAAACGCGATTGACCTTAATCGTTACAGCAACAGTGTTGCCAGGAGGCTTATCAATGCTTACAACGATATTGTTCTGGACGCTGTTAATCAGCTTCGTGCAATTGAGGGTTTGGACGAATCGGCAAAGGCGGCAAGGCTGAGGTCTATTATTGCCCAGGTGAAAAGCTCTCTTAATACCTGGGCGGGTGATTCAACGGAGATTACTGCGCTTGAGCTGCAGGGTTTGGCTGAGCTGCAGTCTGAATTTGTAGAGGAACAACTGCGTAAGGTTTTGCCTGCCGGAAGCCGCAGTCTTGTCAAGACTGTGGAAGTTTCACCGCAGTTTGCGCAAGCTGTTGTGACGACTGATCCCACGCAGATTGGTGTTGTCACGTTGTCTGACGATCTTGTCGCAGCAGTTCAGGGAGCCCCGCAAACGTTCAGCTTGACTGCGGCGCAAGGCGCAACGATCACGTTGCCCAACGGTCAGGTTGTGACTAAGGCGTTTCGCGGCATCGCGGAAAACCAGGCAGACCTTTTTGCGCAGGTTGTGAGAAACGGTCTTTTGACTGGTGAGACCACGGATGAAATCGCCCGCAGGTTGAAGGGCCGTCTGAACTTTGGCCAGCCTGGCAGCGTCAAGCAGATTGCAGCTGCTGGTGGTCAGGCTACAACTGTTGCCAACAATCAAGTTATGTCGCTTGTTCGCACAAGCATCAATCAAGTGAGCAATGCTGCATCACAGCAGGTGTATGAGGCCAACCAAGACATCACGGAAAAATATCGGTACGTTGCCACGCTTGACACAAAAACGTCTGCAATCTGCCGTGCGCTAGATGGTCGTGAGTTTGAATACGGCAAAGGCCCGACGCCACCGCAGCATTTTGGTTGCAGGTCAACAACGGTGCCGGTGATTGATTATGAGGCACTTGGGTTTGAGCCGCCAAGACCTGGCAAACGTGCGGCCCAAGGTGGAATGGTGCCATCAACAGAGTCTTATGGGCAATGGTTGAGCAAGCAATCAAAGGCTGTGCAGGCTGATGTGCTTGGCCCGAAGAAAGTTGCTTATTTCACAAGGCTTTCAAGGAAATATGGGGCAAAGGATGCCATTGCCAAGATGGTGAGGGATGACGGATCAGAGCTAACCTTGGATCAGCTCCGCCGCAGATACGGTGCCGTTAAAGAAAGGTAAGTCACAGGAAACGATTTCAGAAAACATTCGCAAGCTGATCAAAGAGGGGTATTCACCCCAGCAAGCTGCAGCGATTGCGTTTTCCAGGGCTGAAAAAACGCGCAAGCGTAAGCCACGTCGTTAGCCTGAATTGGTTGGCTTTAGTGCAATGCCCTGTCACGGTTCAAAGCCCATGCCCAAGGGTTACAAGAAAAAAGGCGGCAAGAAATGAAGCGCGGCGATCGGGTTAGCTGGACCTACCAAGGCAAGCGCACTTATGGCGTGATCACCAGCATTGTTGGTGAGCGTGGAACAATTAAAGGGCCAACTGGCGGGAATGTTGTCCGTGTTGGCACCAAGGATGACCCTGTTGTGCGGATCAAGTCTGAATCAACTGGCAACCCTGTTCTCAAAAGGGAATCACAATTGCGCAAAGCTCCAAAGCGCTAAAAGTGATATTATTTGACTGCAATTAACTCTACGAGTTATTCATGTCTGAAGAGCAAAATCAGCAGGCTACGCCTGTTGAAGGCGCCAGCCCTGATGAGATCGCAAAGCTGAAGAACAGCATTGAATCTCTGGAAAAGAAAAACTTTGAGCTGATCGGCAAGCTTCAAAAGAAAGAGCTGATTGGCGAAGTGCCTGACGATTACCAAGCGCTAAAGGATTTTAAGCGCCAGGCTGAGCAATCCAAGCTTGAGTCTGAGGGCAAATACTCAGAGGCGCGTCAAGCGCTAGAGAAGCAGTTTCGTGAGGCAGTAGCTGAAAAGGATCAGCGCATTGCTGAGCTTGAAGCCCGCGTCAAAGAGCTTGAGTTGATTTCACCTGCCGTTTCTGCTTTGGCAGATATTGTGCATGATCCTGATTTGGTGCTTAAGACCAAATTGAACCGTGATCAGATTCAGCGTGAAGCTGATGGCACGGTTGTGGTAGTTGATGGCTACCAACGCACGCCTGTTGGTGATTGGGCCAAGCAATCGCTGCCCAGTTGGATGCAAAAGCAGCCCAAGCCTCAAGGTAGTGGCGCACCTGTTGGGCGTGGTTCAGGTGAAGTGCCGGCCGGCATGAAAAATCCGTTTGCGGCGGAATCATTCAACCTGACAGAGCAATCACGACTGTATAAAACCGATCGTGACTTGTATGAAAGGTTGAAAGCTGCGGCGGCACGTTAATATGAACTGACGGCAAAGCTACGCGGCGCCAGATTGGGTTACGCCCACACCGTAAACATCTTTCTTGAGGATTTTTTGTCATGGCCGCCACTGTGCGTTCTGACGTGATCATCCCCGAGGTATTTACGCCTTACGTCATTGAGCAAACCACTCAGCGTGATGCCTTTCTGGCTTCCGGTGTGGTGCGTCCAATGGCTGAGCTGAATGCCACCGAGGGCGGTGATTTCGTAAATGTGCCTTTCTGGAAGGCAAACCTGTCCGGCGACTTTGAAGTGCTTACCGATAGCACCTCACTGACCGTTGGCAACATCACTGCTGACAAGCAGATCGGTGTGATTCTGCACCGTGGTCGCGCTTTTGAAGCACGCGATCTTGCTGCTCTGGCTGCAGGTTCTGACCCCATGGCCGCCATTGGCGCCAAGCTGGGTGAGTACATCGCCAACCAGCGTCAGAAGGATCTGATCAACTGCCTCAGCGGTGTGTTTGGCTCTCTGAATGCCAACACCAACGCCAGCGCATTCTTCGATCTTTGCATCGATTCCGCTACCGCTGACACCCCTACTGCACTGTCTCCCCGTCACGTTGCAGAAGCCCGCGCACTGCTGGGTGATCAGGGTGAAAAGCTGACTGCAGTGTGCATGCACAGCAAGGTTTATTACGACCTGGTTGAGCGTCGCGCAATTGATTACGTCAGCACCGACGATGCCCGCGGCACTAGCACCACTCAATCTGGTGGTTCTCTGGTTAGCGCTTATGGCAATCCTTCCGTGCCTACCTACATGGGTCTGCGCGTGATTGTGTCTGACGATGTGGAAACCGCCGGCTCCGGTGCAACCACTGAGTATGGCACTTATTTCTTCACTGAAGGCGCTGTTGCCTCTGGTGAGCAGGCTGGCACTCAGATCGAGACTGACCGGGACATCCTGGCCAAGTCTGATGCTATGTCCGTTGATCTTCACTACTGCTACCACCCCGTTGGTGCTAAGTGGGGCGTCACTACTGTGAACCCCACCCGCGCACAGCTGGCAACCGTCGGCAACTGGGCCAAGGTGTATGAGCTGAAGAACATTGGCATGGTTCGTGCCACCAACGTCAGCAACATGGATTGATAACCATGGGAATGTTCGCCTTCAGGCGGATGCAGGCACAAAAGGAAGCAGCTGCCAACGCGGCTGCTTCTGTTCCTGCAGAAACGCCAAAACTTCAGCAAACTTCTGAGACGCCCGATGGCAATCTCAATAAACGCAACACCGGGAAGCGCAAGCGCCAACAGCTATCTGACGCTGAGTGATGCGCAGGCCATCATTGATGGCTTGGTTGAAGATGATGACGTGGTTGCCTGGTCTTCTGCTACGGAAGACCAGAAAAACCGCGCTCTCTACACAGCAACGCAGCGACTTGATCGTGAGCGGTATCTTGGCGCAAGAGCAACTGACACGCAGGCACTGCAGTGGCCGCGCACTGGTGTTCGTAAGCCAGATACATACATCAACACTTATGCGGTTGGTTTTCCGTTCCGAATAACAACGGATTACTTCACCGATACAGAAATTCCTGATCAGATCAAAAGCGCGCAGGCGGTGCTTGCGGTTTATCTGAACAACAATAAGGATGGCTTAGGCCTGAGTGGCCTTGATGACTACAAGAACGTCAAGATTGGCAGCATTGACGTAACGCCAAATCAGTTTGGTGCTGTTGGTGCTGATCGGATCCCGCCAATGGTTGAGCGTTATCTGATTGGCCTTAGAATCAGTGGACCAGGCAACATTGCCGTTAAGCGGAGCTGACTATGGGTTACAAGTATCCTGGCGCTGAATACATCAGCGACACTGCAGCCCATACCGGCAGGTTCGGCAAGGTTGTTGCTCTTGAAGATTCTGTGATTGCCACTCTGGCCGCAGAGGATATTACGGGCAACGCTTTGACCGCTGTTGTGTTGAAAGCAGACTGTGAGATCTGCGGTGTGATCACTAGCGTCACGCTGACCAGCGGCTCTGTCATCGCTTATAGGCTCTGATCATGCCTCACAACAGCGTTGTAATTGACCCTGCTTATAGCATTGGCGCAGATTTTGTGAGCGACACAACGGCGCGCACTGGGCGCTGGAATCGAATCACTGTGCTTAAAAACAATACAAGTTTTGGTGCAATCACGGCAGAAAACTGGACTGGCAACAGTATTGTTGGTGAAGGTTTACCGGCTGGGTTTGAAATTCAAGGCGTGTTCAGTGCTTTCACTTTGAATGCTGGCGGTGCTGCTATCGCTTACAAGATCTAACCATGGCTAAATCTTTTGGTGGAACAAGCGCAATCAATTGGTCACTAGGCGCTGAAGTCATTAACGACACGGCAGTGCATACGGGAAGGTTCATGCACGTTGACTTTTACGAAAGCAGCACGATCACTGCAATCGTCAGCAAAAACGTGATCAATGACAGCTTTGGTGGCGTGAGCGTGGATCAAGGCGCTCACTTGACGGGTTACTTCACGTCAATTCAGCTTCAGAATGGTGCTTGTATCGCTTACCGAATCTGATGCCACTTGCTAGCTCACTGCAGAAGACGGCGAAAAAGCTGATCCGCAAGTTTGGCGGTGACGTTACTTTTCGGGTGATTACCGTTGGGGCTTATAACCCTGCAACGGGTGAGGCTGGTGAAACTGCTTCTGACGTGGCGATCAAGGGTGTTCTAGAAGACGTGAATGAACGTGAGGTTGGTGATCTGATTCAGTCTGGTGACAAGCGTTTGCTTGTGGCTGCGCTTGACCTGACAAACCCGCCCACTGTTGCTGATCGGGTTGTGATTTCAAGCGTGTCATATCAAGTAATCTTTGTGAACACGGTTGAGCAGGACAATCAGGCTATTACGCATGAGCTGATTTTGAGGGGTTGAAATGGCTATCAGCATTGAGCTTGGGGACATAGGCGACTATGCCAAGGATCAATATGAAAAGCTTTTGCGTGCCACTGTTTTAGAAGCTGACAAGCGTTTGAAAGAGGCCAGCCCCACTGCCTCCGGCCGCCTTAAGGCTAGTTGGCAGATTGGACAAAACACAGAATCAGGGGGCAACAAGCCTGAGGGCAAATATCCCAATTTGACGCTGCCGCCTGACCGGTTGAATTATGAAAGGGAGACCGTAGGGAATGTCTACAGTGTTCATAACAATGTGCCTTACGCTGAGCCTGTGCTGATGGGTGACAACCTTCCGCGCTCTTGGCAAGGCCGTTGGCGTTCAAAGGCAAATCAAATTCAAAAAGGTTATCCGCTTGTGATCGCCCAGGATTTGAAGAATTTTGTGCGCACTAATGCTGACCGTATTGGGAGGTCATCGTGACTAGCACTTTTAACGATGTTCGTGCCGTCATTGAGGGCCGGATTGCAACGGAGATGGCTAATTCGCCTTCATATCCCGTTGCTTATCAGAACGTTCCGTTTGTGCCGCCAAACACAACGCCTTGGATTGAGACTAACGTCAGCTTTGGTGAGAACAGCTATGCCACGCTGATGGGACCATCAACGGGGTTCAACCGTCAAAGCGGTGTTTTGATCGTCAATGTTTTCACGCCAATTGGTGTAGGCGCGCACGAACATCGTTAAAAGTGCTAGTCACGATGACCTCCCAACGATAGATTGCGACTTAGCGGCATCATTTTTGAGGCTGCTTCAGGGCCGGCGCAAGTCCTGCCGGCTGAGCCTGAGTCTTACTTTCAAACACGCCTTAGCGTCGGGTTTGAAGCATACTTAGACTGACTTTAGCCATTCAAATTTCCTTTTATCATGGCCGCAACCGTTCTGTCGGGTACTTCCGGCGCTCTGTACTACAAGCCAGCAGGAACCACCGGCACGTTCGGTGAAACCAATGTTGACGCTTCCACTGACATCATCACCCTGCCAGCTTTTTTGAACTTAAAAGTTGACGACCCGGTGAAATTTAGCGTGGTCAACACGCAAACCGGTGGCGCCGGCACTGGCACCTTGCCTGCTGGTCTGACTGCTGGCACTGAGGTTTACATTCTGACCTACAACGCCAGCACAGGCGCAACCACCGTTTCTGCTACTGCAGGCGGCAGCGCTATTGACATCACTGATGATGGCACTGCTACCGGCAACAATGCGTTTCAGATTGCCTATTCAGATTTTGAAGCTGTCGGACAGGTTCAGAACTGGAGTTTTGAAATCAATCGCGCAGAGATTGACGTAACCACCATTGGCCAAACCCCAGGTCAGTTTGCACCTTTCCGTGCTTACATCCCTGGCTTTGCTGATGGCAGCGGTTCTGCCACCATCTTTACCACCGATTCTGACACTGCGCTGTCTAGCCGGATGGTTGAAGACGTGCTGCAGCGTCAGCAGGTTGGTTGTGCGTTCAAGCTCTACATTGACCAGATTTTTACTGGCGGTGCAGTGGACAACACCCAAAGCCGTAGCATTGCAATGAACGCAACGCTGCTGACTGCAAGCCTTAGCGTCAACCCTGATGACGCCCAGGTGGTTGAGATTACCTTCCGTCCTACCGACACCCCCACCTTTGACCTCAGCAAGAGCGCTTGATTCTTGTCAAACAGAAACCCCCGGCTTGCGCTGGGGGTTTTTTCATGCTTAAACTAACAACGAAGACAGTGCTTTTTTATGCCAGCCTCTACACGTTCCGGCAGTGCGCTTGATCGGCTCAAAAAAGCCGCCAATTTGGCGTCAGTGAGGAAGGTTGTTGTATTGAACAACGGTGAAGAGTTTGAGTTTTGGCGCACACCGCTGACGATGGCAGAGCGTGAACGCGCTCAAAAGGGCACAAGCGATGACCCAACTGCTTTTGCTTTGCAACTGTTTGTGCAGAAGGCAACTGATGAGACTGGGCAGAACCTGTTTCAGATGGGGCAAATTGCTGAGCTAAAGCATGAAGTGCGTGATGCTGATTTACAGGCGCTGATGCTTGCGGTGATCAGTGAGGACTCTGATCAGGACTATGACCCAAAAAACTAAAACGGGAGCTGAAGCGGGATAACCTGTTGCGGCTCCAGCTTGGTGTAGCCAAAGAGCTTGGCTACACGCTGAGCCAGCTCACTCAACTGATCACATTTGATGAATTGATTTTGTGGTCAGTTTATTTTGAGCTGTTGAATGATGAACAAGAGGCAGAAATGAAGCGCGGTCGAAATCGGTAGACTGCGCACAGGTAAGCGTGAAAGGCAGTGGCTGCAGTTGCAAACGTTGCGGTTAAGGTTGACGCACGCGATGCGTCGCAAAAGCTGCGCGATTTTGCAGCTCAGGCAAAGAAAACTGACACTGCCGTCAAGGGCATGAACGGCGGGTTGAGCAAGGCCAAGGGGGGCCTTGTCTCTACCGGTGCAGCAGCTAAAACCGCCTCAGCTGGCGTCAGGGGTTTGGGTGCTGCGTTTAGTGCGGCATTGGCGCCAATTGCTGCGATTACCGCTGCAGTTGGGTTCTTTACCAAGGCCATTGGTGTTTCATCTGACCGTGAGGCAGACGTAAGAGCGCTGGCTGATTCGCTTGGCCAAATGGGCAAGACAACCAAAGACTTGAGGTTGTTGCAGGAACAGGCCGATAAGTTTGGAAATGCAACGCTGTTCAATCAGGAAGACTTCACCAAGGCGTCAAAAAACCTTACAAGCTTCACCGATATTGCTCTGAAAGATTACGACAGAATTATCAAGGCATCTGCAGACATTGCAACCAAGACGGGCGGCAATGTGCAGGAAGCTTCCTTGCAGCTTGCTAAAGCGTTGAATGCCCCGTCTCAAAACTTGAGCGCATTGAGCCGCTCTGGCATTCAATTTAGTGAAGCGCAGAAGGCTGTTATCAAGAGACTTGAGGAGACAGGCAAAAAGGCAGAAGCGCAAAATTTAATTCTTGCTGAGCTTGAGAAGCAATACGGCGGCGCAGCTGAGGCTGCTGCTGGCGGCTTTGCTGGATCACTTGACACCCTTGGCGAACAATTCAGGGATTTTCAGGAAGGCGTCGGCAAGATTGCTCAAGGTGTTCTCAAGCCTTTTGTTGATGGACTTGCTGCAATCTTTGGTGCGGTCAAAAAAGTTCAACCAGCATTTCAGCTATTTCTTGAGGGTATCGGCAAGATTGTTAGTGCTTTTGCCCCTATCGGTGAGGCGCTATTTGGCAACGCCGATATTTGGGGGATGTGGGGCGATGTTTTAGTCAATGCTTACAAGATCGCGGCAGTTGTTGCAAGTGACGTTGCCGTGGTGGTCAGGGCCATGGCAGAAAAACTTGCCAGCATTTTGAAGCGTGTCATGACCTTTGTCAGTGACACTTTCACTTCAATTAGCAACGGTCTGACAAGTTTCTTTGGTGGCGCTGCGGAGTCATCTGCAACAGGAATGAAAGCGATTGTTCAAAACGTTGCCAACGGCATTCGCAAAATTCGTGATTTAATTGCAACCCTGATCAACCTTACTGGGCCCGGTTTTGTCTCAGAGAAGCTTGGCTTTGATGCCGGTAGGTTTATGACTGGTGGCCTTGGCGCGTTAGCGGGTGGCATTGAAGGTGGCTTTGATTACCTAAGCGGCCTTCAAGCCCGTGCTGACGCATTAGAGCTTCCTTCTTTTGAGGTTGGCGCTGGAACTGGCGTTGGCGGTGTGTTTGGTGGCGCCGATAGCAAGGGCGGCAAGGGCCGCAAGGGCAGAACAGCCGGCAGGTCTAAAAAGAATAAAGAGCAGGAGGAACACAATCGTTTAATGCGTGAAGCGCTTGGAATTGCATTGAAGCAAACAGGCGCATTTACTGAACAACTAAGAAGCCTTGATGATCAGAAGGCAATTCTTGAGGCCAAGCTTGTTGGCAATGAACGTGAGGTTCGCCTTGCTCTCAAGATTAGAGATGCAACTAGAGATCTTGCCCCTGAATTTGCCAACGCAATTGAACAGAAGTTGCGGGGCGTTGACGCCCTTGAAAAGCAGGTTGAGGCAGCCGAAAAGCTTAAGAAGAAGACCGATTTGCTTGCTGATGTTTGGAGCGGAGTTGGCAATGAGGTGAAAGGCATCTTTGATGCGTTAATCTCTGGCACTCAAGATTGGAATGCAGTCCTGACGGACACCCTGCGTTCATTTAGCCAGTTGTTGCTCAATGCTGGTTTCAGTGCTATTGGACAAAGTGCAGGTAAGGACTCACTGCTTGGCAAACTGTTTGGCGGCTTTAGAGCTAACGGCGGTCCTGTAAGCCCAGGCAAGTCTTATATGGTTGGTGAGCGCGGGCCGGAAATGTTCGTGCCTTCTGGTAAGGGCAGCATTGTTGCCAACAGAGATCTTGGCGGTGGCACTGTTATCAACATCACCAACAACATTGCAGAAGGTGGCGCACAAACCAATGCAAGGGGTGAAGGCCAGTCGGCAGCCGCAATGAATCAGCTATCTAAGATGATGGTTGCAGTCATTCAGCGTGAGCAGCGCCCTGGTGGCGTTCTTTCTAGGAGATAATCATGGCTCTGCCCTATTTCACGCAAATGACCTTGGGCACATTGCAGCTCACGGTTGAGGCAAGCAAAACCACAAGCATTCGTTACCTTGAAACTCAATTTGGTGACGGCTATAGGGCACGGCGTGTTGATGGCATCAACCCTTTGATGGAGCGCTGGGCAATCTCAACGCCTGTCATGCCGATTGACAAGCTTGTCACCCTAGAGGCTGAAATTGAGACGCTTGCTACGGGGCATTTTTCTTGGCAAGCCCCTGACGATACGGCCGCTAAGAATTGGGTGCTTGACCCAATTGAATGGCAGCGGTCTTACGCTTCACCTGACCTTGGCTCTGTCTCTTTTTCGCTTAGCCGCTATTACGTCTGATGGCTCTTGATCGCTCTTTTGACAACAACGCTGATCTGCAGGGCCTGAGCGGTGACGCAATCATTGACCTGTATGAATTAGACCTGCTTCCAATTGATCCGACTATTCCAGCTGCAAGCAGGTTTTTTCGTTTTGTCAACTGGGTGATTGCTGACGGCATCACTGACATCAGCTACGGCGGTGAAGTTTACACGCCATTGCCTGTCATTGCTAATGGCTTTGAATTGCGTGCTGAAGGCGTGCCGCCAAGCCCTGCAATCACGATTGGCAACATTGGCCTTGAGATGACTGCGCTTGTCAACACTTGGGATGACCTGGTAGGGGCAAGGTTGCGCCGCCGTCGTGTGTTGCGGCGTTATTTAGATGATCAGTCAACGGCAGACCCTACCGCGCATTGGCCAGATGAGATCTGGGTTGTGCAGCAGAAAGACAGTGAAAACAAGTTGGCTGTCACGTTTAAGTTGAGCACTGCGTTTGACCTTGATGGCGTCAGGCTGCCTGGCCGTCGCGCTTTGCGGTTTACTTGCCCTTGGGTATATCGAGGCACTGAATGTGGGTATTCAGGTGGACCAGTAGCTACGGCAAAAGACGTGCCAACGGCAAACCTTGCTAATGATGTTTGCGGCAAACGTTTGAGCAGTTGCAGGTTGCGTTACGGCAACGGTGACTTACCTTATGGTGGTTTCCCAGGCCTGCAGCTTTGACATGAATTGGCTTTCTGAAGATCAGAAGCGCCAAATCAAACAGCTAGCCGCACAAACCCCTGAGCAAGAGGCGTGCGGCTTCGTTTTGCCTGATGGGTCTGTTGTTGCTGTCAAAAACAGCTCACCCAACCCTGCCGAGCAGTTTCGGATTGAAGCCAACATTGTTGCCCAGCATGCTGATGCTGTTGGCTGCTGGCATAGCCATTTGGTTCTAGATGGCTTCAGTGTTTTGGATCAGATAGGCATTGCCGCTGATGGTGCAATGCCTTGGGCGGTTTACACCTTGGCTACGGACAGGTTTTGCGAATGTGACCCGTTAGCTCAAGCGCCTTACGTTGGCCGCCCATACGTTTGGGGCGTATGGGATTGCTACAGCTTGGTTGCTGATTGGTTGGCGCGTGAGCAGCAGATTGTTTTACCTGAATGGGAACGTGGCCAATGGGGTGAATGGAACACGCCAGGCTTTAGGCCGTTTGATGAGGAGTGGCCAAAATTTTGCAAGCGTGTGTCTGACCCGATGCCAGGTGACATCCTGCTTTTTAACGTTGGCGATCATGCCGGTCATACTGATCACGTTGGCGTGATGGTTGGCACGCGTGATTTTTTGCATCACCCGGCAAACAAACAAAGCCGGCAAAGTCGCCTAGGGGGTCACTGGCTGCGACGATTAAACTGTGCAGTAAGGGTTAAGGGGCCATGCAGCAGCTAGTCACCATCAAGTTGATTGGCGCTGCAGGGCGCAAGTTTGGCCGTCACTTTCGCTTGGCTGTCAAGTCACCGGCTGAAGCTTTTCGCGCCTTGTGTTCAATTTTCCCAGAGCTAAAAGGCTGGGTGCTGTCTCAAGCTGAAAAGGGCGTTGCGTGGCGTGTTGTTTCTGATGGTGAATTTCGCGATGAGAATACACTTGAGATTCAATCAAGCCGCGTGATTGTGTTTGCCCCAACTGTGCAGGGCGCTGGCGGCGATGGTTTTTCAATCGGAAAAATTATCTTGGGTGCCGCTCTTGTTGTGGCCTCATTCTTTATGCCAGCGACAGTGTTTGGCTTGAGCAGCCTTGGCATTGGATTGTTAGGTGGTGGCCTTGTCTTAAGCGGTGTGGCAGATCTTCTTACGCCAACGCCCAAACTTAGCGGTCAAACGATCACAGGCACTTCAGGCGGCACAGAGGCAGCAGAGACAAGCACCCTTGAATCAAACCTGTTCACACGAAATCAAGGCACCGGAGGTCAGGGTGAAGCCGTGCCGGTACTGTATGGGCAGCGTCGCGTTCAGGCTCCCAGGGTTATCAGTTTTGGGTTAAAAAACCTACCAAGCAGCCGCAGCATTTCTTACAACAGCGGCACTGATTTGATCGGCTATGTCAACAAGAAGGGAGTTTGATTTAATGTCTGACACAAAGATCATTCAGGGTGCAGGCGGCGGCGGTGGCGGCGGCGGTGGTGGCAACAGAAAGACAGTTGTTAAGCAGACAGTTGTTGCCGACACTTATAAGCCGGTCAGGACTGATGATGACCCTGCGCTGAGATCAACTAGCTTTGCGCAAATTCAATATCTGCTGTGCGAAGGTGAAATTGAAGGGCCAGCTGAGGGCAATAGCACTACAGGTCTTGAAAAGAGCGTTTACCTTGATGACACGCCAATCAGGGACACCAATAATGTTGCTACGACGCAACCAGAGGATCTGGTTTTAAGTCTTGGCACGTTGGGTCAAAGCGCCTGCCCAGGTTTCTTTAATGTCAGCGACATTATCGGTGTTGACACAACAGTCAATCAAGGCTCACCGGTTTCGCAGGCTGTCACGGCGGCTGATCCTTCAAGCACTTATAGCGCACGGGTTTTGCTTACCTTTGCGTCTCTTGTTTATCAAAACCAAAAGAACGGGGACATCAAGGGCACGAAGGTTGCTTATCGCGTGACCTACACAGACAGCCTTGCTGTTGTGCGCACTGCTTTTGATGGCACAATTTCAGGCAAATTTAGTTCAAATTTTCAGCGTGAGCATGAGTTTGAGCTGCAAGGTACTGCGCCTTGGACGATCACCGTTACGCGTGTCACGGCAAATGATGTAGACCGGAACAATGCAACAGACCTGTTCAATACGCAGTTTGCGTTTTCAACGGTTGTCAGGACGCTAAATCAAAAGCTGCGTTACCCAACCAGCTCAGTTTTGTCATTGGGTCTGCGGGCTGACGTTTACAGCAACTTGCCTGAGGTCAGCGTTGAATTGCGCGGCCTTCGCATTGAGGTTCCTACAAACTACAACCCGGTTGCGCGGACTTATTCCGGCACCTGGGATGGAACCTTTAAGACTGCATATAGCAATAACCCGGCCTGGGTCTTGCGTGATCTAATCATCAATGATCGCTACGGCCTTGGGCAGTACATCACAGAAGACCAGATCGATAAATGGTCTTTGATGGAAATTGCGCAGTATTGCGACGGTTTAGTTGATGCCCCTGGTGGTGGCAGTGAGCCGCGCTTTACCTGCAATCTGATCCTGCAAACGGCAGAGGAAGCTTGGACGGTTCTGCAACAACTCAGCAGCATCTTCCGCGGCATTTTGTATTACGCAGGCGGCACCATTGTTTCCGTGCAAGACAGGCCGCTTTCGCCTGTGTTTACCTTCAACGAGGCAAACACTATTGAAGAGTTTTCTGAAGACGGGCGGGTCAGCAGAGGCAATTTTGAGTATGCAGGCAGCGCTAAGCGTGCGCGTCATACGGTGTGCCTTGTTAGCTGGGATGACCCTGCAGACAATTATCAGCCGCGTGTTGAATACGTTGCGGATGAAGACGCTATTGCGCGCTTTGGGTATCGGTCAGCAGATTTGCGCCTTGTTGGCGTAACTAGCCGCGGTCAAGCGTTGCGTGCAGCGCAATGGATGCTGCTGTCAGAGCGGCTTCTAGATGACACTGTGACCTTCTCAACCAATGAAATTGGCATGGCGGTAAGGCCAGGTGATTTCATCAAGGTTGCAGACCCTCTCAAAGCTGCTGCACGTTATGGCGGCCGTGTTCTCAGCGTGTCTGGCAATGACGTTGTTGTTGAAGAAGCACCATCGGCTGCAGTGGGTCAGTCAGGCACGTTTTCATTCATGGTTGCTGATGCTGGCAACGAAAATGAGCCAGTACTGCGTGAAGTAAGCACAACTGCAATCACGGCAAATACGATCACTGTCAACTGGGGTGCGGTTACAGAACGCCCAACCCCGTCATTCCCTTGGCTGCTGGAGATTACGGGCGGCGTTACGGCGCAACCATTCCGCGTGCTTGGCGTACAGGAAAAGGATGCAGCTGTCTATGAAATCACAGCGCTGCGCTATCGCGATGACATTTACAACGCGGTTGATTTTGACACGCCGCTGAATGACAACGAAGACTAACCATTCACCTTTGTCAACACCGGCGCGCCGAAAATTACAACCGCCCCAGCCAATAAGGAACAATGCAACACCACAACAT
>BCSF01000305.1_pt1 | contig 20569 bp, 25 predicted proteins | sample 1016431 | NCBI WGS metagenome assembly BCSF01 (sample SAMD00045685;SAMD00045686;SAMD00045687;SAMD00045688;SAMD00045689;SAMD00045690;SAMD00045691;SAMD00045692;SAMD00045684;SAMD00045690;SAMD00045691;SAMD00045692;SAMD00045684;SAMD00045685;SAMD00045686;SAMD00045687;SAMD00045688;SAMD00045689, study...
GTATAAACTTATAAAGGAGTTTGCAAATGGAGCTAATAATATTAAACGATGGCCTGTATCAACTGATACCGGTAACAAAAAAAATGTTAGAGGGCGTGGTGATAACACAAGAGATTGATTGTTTTGATCTATGCGAAATATTAAGATTAAAACTAACCGGACCAACCACTTCCCACGCATTACTTATGTTAACAATGTATTGATTATTGTCTGCAATAACCCAAGCAGTATTTCCTTGGTCTGCGCCTCCAATATCTGGTGTTGGTAATGTAGCTGTAGTTGGATGAATAAATGATGTAGGTAAAGCGTCTGTAATCGTGTAAAAGTCGTCATCAACATCCATACCTAAGTCAGCAAAAACAACTGCGTCCGGATAGCGTTTGTTGCTTTCCGCTTTGATATTAGTAATTTGTGTAAAACTTGCACCGTTTACGCTCAGAAACAACTTACCATCAATGATTAAAATTTTATCTATTGTTTTGTCATCTCGTGTATATTCGAAATAACCTTGTAAATTACTTGTCAAACTCAAACCTGCACTTAGTAATTGATTTTCTACGACTTGGCCGTAGCGCTTTTCTAAAAAGCCATACTCACTAAGTTCTAGGTTTTCTGCTTGTCTTAAAAATATTGTTTTTAATGAATCGTCTGTATCGACGGTTTTTAATCCACCTTGAAATTGTTTGTGTATGTCTAATAACTTGGTTTGTGTATTAACATCGTATCTAAATCTAGCCATAGTAATACACCGCGTTGGCTGTGATAATTGTTTGATTACTTATCTCAGTTCCTGCAGTTAAATCTACGGTTGGGTATATGGTTGCTGAGACGCCAGCTTCAAGCATAAACTGTATGAGTTTTTGACCAGAAGCAAGTGTTGCTGTCTTTTTGTTTTGTCCATTTCCATCGTAGAAAACAACTACAACAGATTGTGCCACTTCTGCATAAAGTGAGTTCGCACTCCAACTGTTTGTAAAAGGCGAGCGTGTCATATCTGACACATACACACTATCACCAAGTTGATAGATTTCTAATTCTGTATTTTTCTTGTCCTTTAAATAAGTAAATGGTACATTACTTTGTGGTTTGTATCTTTGTGCAGCATTGATAAACTCAGACATAAACAATTGTTTTTCTGACAATGAGCTATCTTGACTACGCACAGAAGAGTTAATGTAAGGCAACATTACACCTAACATAAATGTATCATCAAGCGGGTATGCAGTGTCTAAATAAATTGGACCACTTGGTTGGCCTGATGCGAGTAATAATGTTACTAAAGGATAAGTTGTTACAGGAGGGATTAAATTATACTGAGCGATGCCTTTATTGAACCAGCGTGCGATTTCTATATCACTAAAGCTGTCATCGACATCAAGGTTTACATAAAGTGCTAATTGTACTAAAGTCATTTGTGTCCTCCTAACATAAAAGTAGGGGAACCCCGATTAACAGGATTCCCCGTTACCCGTCTAATCTTTGTAGACTTCTTCGGGTGTGAGTCTCTTTTGGTTCTTGCTAAGTACAGCGCCCTTCATCATTCTTTGCGCTTGTAACGCGTGTGGTGCAGGGACTTTAACCTTCATCCCGATTGGTACTTCTATTGAAACACCATTAACGGAAAATCTGAAAGGTACTCCAAAGGATGCTTTATATGCTTCTGGGATAAACAACTCAACGAGTTCTGCATCTCCCAATTGTCTTGCTGCTTCTGCCATCTCTTTTTCGATTTCTGCTTGTGGTTTAGCTTTTTGTTTTAAAACGCTTGTGTTCATTTCCATAAGGAATGACCTCCTTTATTTTTTATAATTTATTTATTATGAAATTGTTCCTTCGTGTAAGAATAAGATGTCTGCTGCACTTGGTTTGTTAGTTAAAACAATGTCTTCGTTAGTTGCATTAACAGTAGTTGCTAATTCAACAGTAACACCTGATGCAAGACCTGCAATTGTTAATAATTCTGCGTAAGTCTTAGTTCCGTCAGCTACAATGAATGGTGAATTTATCAAGCTCAATGCGTCTGCGTCATCTTCGTGAGCTCTAAATTCAATTATAAATTGTCCTGCTCCTAATACAAAGTTTGAAGGAACTGCGCCTTTACCTTCCCAAGCTGTAGGTACTGTGTTAGTACTGTAGTCATCTGCTTCAAATTCAGGCACTGACCAGTAGTTAACTACTGCTTCTGCATTTAATACTTTTGCAGAGAATCCATTGATTTTGTAACCAATTGATTGTCTTTGGTCTAGAGGGTCTTCGACACCACCAGAACCTAATCCTTTAGAGATAACTCTAATTCCTGAACCTTCTAATTTAGTGATTGCGTATGCTTCGTCACCGATTACGATTGAGTCATAAGCTATAACACTACCTGAAGTTGCACTTGAGTATGGTGCATTTAATACTTCTTCGAAGTGGATTCCAAACATATCGACTACCATACCTGAACCAAACATAGCGTTTGAACGGCCAAAGTCCATAAAGTTTTGTACTTTGTTGTCGTCGAATAATTTAGCCATAACTGATGGGTCTACTAATGCTACATATCTACCACCAGCTTTTCTATTACCTTTGATGAATGATTTTTTCATTCCTAATACAATTTTACGGAAGTCATCTATTCTTGGGATGTCTCCTGAAGCCAAAGTTGATAATGCTGAGTTTGCAGTTACTGCTTCTTGAGCTCCGTGTCCGAAAGCTGAAGAACCTTCTGCAACTAATACATCACGAACGATTGTGTCTAACACTTCTTGTGCTAAATGTCCAAGTTCGATAGTGTATTCTTGTTTTACTCTGTCTAGTTGTTGTAATTCAACTAAGTCTGTAAAGTATAACACATCACCGTATTGTGCGATTGATGCAGTTACACTTGAACCACTAACTGATAATCCAGCTGGTGTTTCACCTTCTGTTAACGCTACGATTGAAGTTTTTGATAACTTGTTAAAGCGTCTCCAGTTAATTGTGTCCCCGAAGTTACGAGGTAAAGTTTTCTCTACTGCGTATTTTGAGTATTTAAACTCCATTTGACGCAACATAGAGAGCAATAATTTGTCATAATAAGCATCTGGCTTTAAAGTAATACCAGTTTGATTAGCTCCGCCCGCTTGTATTGCAGAAGCTGGGCTACCTTGAATTGCTGCCATATATATCTATCTCCTATTTTATAATATAATTGTCTTTGAGGGCTTTAGTTATTTCGGCATCCCATTGCTCTTGTTGAGTATCAACTTGGACGCCTTGTGTCCCTGTTCTACCTGTAGAAGTTTTAGTTCGCTTTCTAGAATTTTCGAGTTGTTGTTGTCTCCCCTGCTCTAGTGCATCATCGTATGCTAAGTTTCTGTAAACCACTTCAAGCAATTTAGGGTCTTTTGTAACATCCAAACCTAATCGTCCTGCCTCTTCAAACACTAATCCTAAGTCATCATCGTCTAATTCATAGTAATTTGCAAACGCTTCGGCGCGAATGTTGAAGACTTCTCTCCTTTTGTCTTCCTCTATTTGTTGGACTTTTTGTTCCAACGCTACCATTTTACGGTACTGTTCTGGTTCAATTCCTTGTTCTTTAGCTGCTTTTTCTTGTTGTTGTTTAGTAAATCGTTCCATTAACTGCTCTTTAGTCAATCCATATTGTATTGCTAATTCTGATAAAAATTTATCAGATGCAGCTAGTCTGTCTCGCTCTTCACGCAATGATTTAAAGGCTTCATTACGCTTATGAAGGTCTTCACTGACAACCGCTTCGACTTTTTCTTCGTCAGCTACTTCTTCTTCGACTTCTTGTTCTTCACTCTCTTCTTCCTCTGCTACAGCTTCCTCAACTTCCTCTTCAACAGGCGCTTCGTTATTTTCTTCTATATCTTGTTCTTCAAGACTTGCCTGTGGGTCGTTTTCCGCTGGTGCAAACTCTTTGTCGAGTTCCGCAACAATTGCGTCAATATTTAGTTTTTCTTGCATTTCGTTTCTCCTCCGCTTTGAGATATTCTATAGTTCAGCGACTTCTATAGGATATAAGGGGCCGGCTCTGCTCAAAGGGGCGTGGAATCCCCGCCTTACACACTATATAACGCTGTTCTGTTTAATTATACAACTAAATTTTCAAATTATTCCATTTCTGGTGGTAATCCTTGTTGTCTCTTCTGTACATCACCCATTCCTTGTTGTTGTGGGTTCAATGTTGTGAATACAATTTCTGCTATCATTTCAGGTGAGTAACCTGCTTCAACACCTTGTAACACTTGTTGAACAATCATTGCAGATGTTTCAAATTGTTTGTTTTTCTCTTCTTGTTCAATTCTTGTTAATATTGCATCGCGTCCTGGTGGATTAAATGCTTTGACAATGTCTGCTGCCGTAACAATCGGTACACCTGGGCTGTATTGCAACTGCCATTCAGATAACATTTGCATTGTCTGTCTTCTGTTTTGGTCATTGTTTTTAATCTTTTGTATAATGTCAATTGAGAAGTCCCACGCTAAGTCTTGGAACTCTTCTGCTTTAAATGGTATGTATTCATATTCCCAGTCGTTGTTAGGGTCATTTGTACGCATACGCATTACACGGTCATCGTTGTAATATTGCATTGCATTTAGTAATACGGCATACGATACTTGCTCTAAGAACAATTCAAATAATGCAAATTCATCTTGGTCACCAACAAGTGAACGCTGAATCATTGACTCAATACCACCTGCTGTTTGTATCGAACCTGCACCTGTACCTGCTGCAAACTGTGACATACCTGTAAAGTCTTCAATATCATTTTTCAAGAATTGTATGTACTCAAGTAACGCTCTTGGTATTTCTGGTACCGGTACATTACGCATTGCGTTTGCTAAGTCTGGATACTTAGATAAGAATACAAGACCGAACGCATTACCATACTTACTGATGATTCTTGGGTCAATGCCACTACCTTCATACACAATCTTTTGTGGATTCTGGTAAATGGTTGCCATTGTACCTATAATTGATTGTACTTTGTTAATCATCTTAACATTTGGTAATATCAATTGTGCATCACTAATACCCCAGAAGTCTTGTCTTTGTTTATGTTGACGAAGTATGACAAATGGGAAATGATTTGGTGCAATTTGTTCGATTTCTTTAATTAACACGCCATCTGCAATATATTTGACACAAATGGTGTAACCAACACCGTCTTCGTTTTGTTTTTTCTCATAATATGTCACTAAATCAACAACATCTTCTTGATATGAACCATAATCACGGTTATAATAGATTTCACCACGGTCATTTTGTCCACCCATTGAGCTTCCTGACAACGAACGGTTCATTTCAAACTCTTTTTTCTTCTTTTCTTCAATACTTGGGTCCATCATTATGTGTTCTTTGGTTGTTCTAATGAATGTTCCGCAATATAATGCTTCTTCTAGGCTAAATGCCTTAGGGTCAACGAAGAATGTTGACGGTTCGATTGGCTTGACAAGTATTTCACCTTGATATAAGTGTCCTCTTGTACCACCAATGTAGTTTTCATCCCATCCAACATACAAAATACCTGTACCAAGTAGTCTAGATGTACGGATGACATCAGTAATATGGTGTTTTAGGTTGAGTTTATCAAAGATTTGCTCGTAAAAACGCTGCAACATCCATATTTGTGGTGCATTTTCCGGTGCCAACGGCTTCAATTCGCCCATATAGTCATCTAAAATCAAGTTACCTGTCTTAAACTTCTTAACTTTAGCAACATAATTGGTGCTTGGCTTTGGAATCCAGCTTGGCATCGCTCCAGATATCGACCACTGGTCGCCTCTGTCAAATGCGTCTAACTCTTTCCAGGCTGTGTCATAGTTTGTTTGTCTAAAACTAACAGCCTCTCTAACTTTCTCCCATATCTTTTTTGTTTCTGTACTGTACATTTAGTACCTCCTAGTCCTTAGTAAGTTTTCTAGGTAGCCCATACTCTGGACTGACACCTGGTGGAAATAACTCACTTGGTTTTAAATCTATTTCTTCTGGTTTTTGCAATGTTTCTATCATTTGTTCTAATTGTTTTACTTTTTCTTCGTAATCTTCTTTTTTAGCAAACTTAATAAAAATTTGAAACTTAGCTGCAACAAGGCAACCAAGAAGAAAACCGAATAAAAATATAAAACAAAAAGAAAGCCAATAAAAAAGTTGTTCATTCATTTGGTACCCCCTCGAGAGCGTCCATTATTTCTTTCCAGACCGCCTCATCATTATCTGAAACAACCAAAATGTTATCTATGTCTACGAGTGACATTACGCCTAGAATAGATTTTGCATCTACTCTTAGGTCTCTTGTTGATATATACACAGGTTTTTGTGTCTTCTGTGCTGCCGTTACAATAGCAACGGCTACCTTACTGTTCATTGTTTTCATCCCTTATTTGCCTCCTTCGTCCACTGGTCATCAATCATTTGTAGACGCTCTTTTCTTAATTGTGCTCGAAACACTTTTCTCTTTTTCTCACTTTGTAATTCTACTTTCTTTGCCATCTCAAGTATCATATCGATTTCTTCAGATGTTAAGTAGACAGATAGTTGGTTGTGTAGTTGCAGTTTTCTAAACGCTTCTTTTATATCTAAGTACGCTTGTTTAAACCATCCACGCAACCATCTGATAAATAGAGCTAATAATATGGTGACTAACCATCCAGGTGTGAGTGCTCCAAGTCCCCACCAGAATGCGGTCCAACCAAGTGCAAATGATTGGAACCCTGGGTCATCTATAAATGCGACTGCATACATCGGGAAGTTAAATATCAATAGTGCGAGTAGCGCATCAATACCGTACTTCTTAAGAAAATCTACAGCCCATTTAAACCCTGTCCATTTCGCAAGCATCGCGAAAAATTTTTTAAAAGTCTTCATACCAATCCTCCCTTAGTATGTCATCATCTGTTTCTAGAGCCTTTGGCCATTTAAATCTTTGTACTCCACTCCAATTGCTAACGCTGTTTCCCTCATAGACTTCGGTTGCCATAGCATTCGGGTCATCAGGTAGTTCCATAATGATGTACCTGAGGGCGTCCATTGTGTGGTTATTTGCATCCACTGGTTTTTCTCCTCGGTTTTTAGCGTTGTCAATATCGGATTCTTTGTATTTATAGTTCCGTCCCTCCTGGATTAGATTTACGCAGTTACTCATTATATATAAGCGTTTCAAACTAAAGTAAGTAAACACTTTCATAATACCCGCTTCGAGTTGGTTATTACCTCGCTTGAACCACAGACCGTATTCGGCATAGTGATTAAAGTAACTTCGCATTGTGGTGCCACCGCGTTTATCGCCTGCGGGGTCGGCGACCACTTGCCCATACATCAATCCTGGGGGAACTTGAGCAAGAATGGCTTTCATCTTTTTCGCGTGATGGCTGACGGGTTTCTCGGATTCGTAATGCTCATCATAGATATACATTACATTTTCTTCCGGGTCAATCGCCGCAGCTAACATTACCGTTGGGTCACGAAGTCCAAAGTCGACACCGAACATACGCTTCCAGTTTGGAGGTATGACAAACGGTTCGACAATACTTTCAGAAAGCATCGGGTACACCAGTCCTTCACTGTAATCGAAGGAACCATAAATATAACGCTTCACCCACCATTCCGGTTTTCCGCGCCCTAAGCGCGTTTGGAAATCTTTATCTAGATATTTATTCTGATAGGATGAGTGTAAGTGTGTGGACATAAAGGGGTTGTAATCTTTATGCTTCGGGTAAATCGTCGGTGCAAACACGGTGTCTGATTTTAATAAAATCTCTGAGCGTATCCAACCCACATCCGGGTTACTACAGACAATTCCGAGCAAACGCGAGCGCGCGACTTTGTGCCTGTACACTTTCGAGTCTTTATCGTATTCCATTGTAGGGGTCCCATCGTCGTTGTACGCATAGGTCAGCGCGGCCTTGTTTCGCGTCCTGGCGGTGAGTTCGATGAACACATCAAACTTCGCATTGGATGCCTCTTCCAGATAGAACGCAGATAAATTAAGGGAACGAATTTTGTCTGCATCGTTACTTGGCAAGAGTAGAATCTTGTGGCCGTTCTTTAGGAACAGTGCCTCGGACCCTCTGGTCTTGACCTCACGAGCGATATGCGTCGATGGTAAGTACTTCATCAACTCTGCGTGAGATGTTTCTTTTAACATCTGCAGTGTTGGCGCGAGCATTGCGCTTAAACCGTTGGGGACAGACATCGCGTGTCTTATCAGCTCCAAAACAGCCGTCGTTGTCTTCCCTGAACCGTAGGCTCCAAAAATCGCTTTGAAGGTATGCGGGTCGGAATGAAACTCGGCTTGGTGCGGTTGTGGGATGTAGTGTATTTCGCTTGCCATACACACATCACAAATGCTGTAGTTTTTGCCTTCGGGTCTAATCATTTGACCAGACGCACAGACTTTGCATTTTCGCATTGCGTATTGCCTCCCTACAAATACTATAACGAATATAAGATATTTTTTACAAGCGCTGTGTGGATGTTTTTTGTTATTACATATACGCACGCACCCCTTAGATATGGGGGTCAAGTTTAAGACCCACCCCCCGAGAAACAAATGCCAATGTAATTTTACAGCACGCCCGAAGTATCAAGACCGCACACCCACGCCCCACGCCCTCACGAATTGAGAAACAAATACCAATGTAAGCGTTTTCATTTGTAATGTAAATCATTTTCATTTGTAAGCGTTTACATTTTTCGCCCTTTAACTCTTTGACCTGTGCTAATATTCCGTAAATTTTTGTGAGAACATACACAGCCAAAAAAAATTTTTATCTTTTGTACACTCAAACTATACAATTTAGACCCCCTAACATATACGCTATTATATATAATGTTGATATCAACTTTTTTTTACTCTCTCTTTTTTATCTTATCTTATACCTATGATATGCTATAATGTATAATATCACTATACATTTTCATTTTTAAAAAAATGCGTTGCTATCGTGCCAAAAAAATTTTGAACTGAAAACGCTTTCACAAATTTTCTATTGACATTTTATTCTATTTTATGCTATAATATAAGTGTAGGAAATAAGAGAAAAAAAATAAGGGGGTAAAAATTATGAACTACAAAATGATAGATAGATTAGTTATTCAAACTAACGCAAAGGGCGACAAGGTGCAACAAACACAAGCAAGAGCCATTAAAGAGGACTTAACAGAGGCGTTCATTGACAACTTCACAAACGCTATCGAGGGTGCAGAACTACTTTACACACCAAAAGGCACACCAGCGTTATCACTTCCAAACGGCCTAATCATTGGCGTTGAGTTCACAGTCCACAAGTTAGATACAGAGCTATCAGTCAACAAACCAGCAAAGCCTACGAAAAAGTAGGTTTTTGCTTTGCTATTTTTTTTTGCACCAAAACGGTGTGCATAAATTATCCAATGGCAATGTAATCGTAAGTGTTGACTTATTAAATAAAATATGTTATAATATATATGTATGGAGGTTTTATATGAAAAAGTTTTTCAAATGGTTGTTCACAAATTGGTATGGCGATAAGTCGTCGTGGTGGGCGAATGCCGTAGGCGCAATCCTTATTATCATATTGCTCTACTTGGTATTGCGATAATGAATATCTTTTACCTACACAGCGACCCTGCCACTGCGGCCAAAGCTATGACAGACAAACACTGTGTCAAGATGATACTCGAGAGTGCACAGCTTATGTGTACGGCTCATCGTGTCCTTGACGGTTCCAAGTATATTAGGCTGTCAAAGTCAGGTGCCAGACTCACACGCTATACCCACGACAAACCTCTCTACGAGGCGACACACATCAACCACCCATCAGCCGTATGGGTGCGTGAGTCGCAACATAACTATCAATGGCTATACGACCACTTCGTTGCATTATGCGAGGAGTATTCACGCAGGTACAATCGCACACACAAATCATATACCGAGCTTAACGAGTTGCTCAGGTATCCACCCCACAATGTCCCTGTGACCGATTCGTGCACGCCATTTCGTATTGCCATCACCGACACACAGTGGCACCGTAGCGAGCCTATCGACAGCTACCGTGCCTACTACATTGGTGAGAAGCTCAAGAACCAACGCGACCTCAATCGCTTTATGGAAGTTCTCTATGGTTAGGAAATTTTCCATTTGTAAAAAATTCGATTTTATGGTATAATAATAATGAAGGGGGAAAAATTATGTCAAGAATTAAAGAAGCATTTAAAGCTGTCTTTGAGTTGTGGGACACTCTTGTAGCACACGAATACTTTACGCCTGATGAATTGCAACTCCTTGTCAAAGTCAATGGACTTTCTATGAAAACACTAAACGATGCCATCTTTGCACGCTACGGCTACAGAGATTGGGAACAAATGAAAGGAGAGGATAACTGATGCCCGTAACAATTCAAATATTAGATTATAATGAAATCTTAGCTCAAGGTGTACCAGATATGGAACTACACTTCAACGACACTATGAAACAATATTGTGGTCAAGAGATACGCGTCAGCAACCGTGCACACTGCGAGAACAGAGAACTATGGGACAGCAGAGGCAGTACCACTAATCTTCAACTCAGCGGTTGGTCTTGGCACCCGAAGTGGTTCAAGGTTGTTGAGGGAACACTCGTGAACCCTACCACAGGTCAAGTGTTTGAGCAAGGCTACAGCCCTATCACATCACAGCCATTTGTTATTGAGAAAAATGCGTGGATAGATAACGAAGCACTATTCAAATACTATATGTCTAAAACACCTGTGCCACAAACAATTGCAGAGGTTATCGTTACCCTACCTGCAAACAAAGTAGCAGACACCTTTGTTGAAAAGACTTGGAACTTCGGTCATTGGTCTTTTACCTTTAGACCTGCTGTTGAGGCGACTGATGACTTTACCTTGCTTGTTCGCCCACACGGTGTGCGTTCAACCATAATGACAACGCTTGCAAAACAACTCAATATCAACACCATTACAAATACAGACCGTGTTATCAGTTTGTTTAACAACTTACCACGCTCAAGTGTCAAGACACACACCAAAGACATCTACCTTGCCGTCAACGCTGTTGCTATGGCTATGTATAACATACAAACTCAAGTGCTTAATCAAAAAATTAGATACGAGCGTAACACCATACATCTTAGAAACACACCTAACTTCCCAAGAACCAGAGCAGGTGTAGGTATTCCACGCAGTTCACAGTTCAACTTTCTCAATTCACACGGACACACTTTCTATGAGTATGACTCTGGCTATTGTGCGAGTGCTGGTTCAAACCCTACACAAAACCACTTATACATTACTCAACAAGCGTACGCTGCCACTTGGGTATCACCTACACAACGCACCCTATCTGGAGCGGTCTATCGTTTATTCTCACAGATAAAATATTTCTTGTATGATACAAAGATATATGTCTTTGACCTTGCTTCTACTGACAAGATAGTGTCAGGTTCACTTGACCTTGAGAAACCAGTGCAAATGCAAATGCCAGAGGACAGACTATGGTTTAGAAACCCATATCACGGTCTTGTTGGTGTGCCTATAGAGAATGTGCCTGATGAGTTGAATATTATAAATCTTGATGTAGCAGGTGTTACTGTCGGCTACAAACTCGCCTCAATGTCTTTACAAGGCACGACAAGAGATACCAGCATACAAAACTTCTTACTCTCACACTACATCGATACACGCTGGTGTCAGTATGGTAACGGCTACTATGTTAAAAAACGCACACCACAGTCTTATGACTACAGACAAGCGTATGTTGACATCTGTAGCAACGGCACCAATAATTATGCTTTAGGTATCACTGTTGATGGCGTCACCTTACACCCTCGTGGTAAAGATGCTTTTATGCAAAAACAAGAAATGTTTAAACGCTATGGTATCTCATTACACACACGACAAATCAACGACATTGAGGAATATGACTATGACTGCGAGCCTGTGTTCTTTAGCGACAAGTCCAGCGATGAGGACTTCTATATGGGTGCAGAGTTAGAAGTAGACGGTGGTGGCGATGATGACCACTCCATACTTATCTTAGAGAACATACTCGGTACCGACTATGCTTACTATATGCGTGACGGTTCACTCAACAATGGCTTTGAGATTGCTATGATGCCGTCCACCCTTGCCTATGTAAACAAGAACAAACAAAAGTTCACAGATGCGTTCAAGTATCTCTCATCTCTTGACTATCGCTCACACGACACAACGACTTGTGGCTTACACATACACTTTGACCGCACTGCATTCGGTACCAGACCATCAGTACAGAAGCTCAAGGCTGCATACCTTGCATTGATTATGGAAAAAAACTGGAACCAGATTACTAAGTTTGCTCGTAGAACTCGTAGTCAAATGAACAACTGGTCTGTTAACAAGAAGTTGTCTGGTGATGTCTACCACGATGACAATGAGGAAACCTTTACACAAAAGTTTGAGGGTAAATATATGGATAGAAGTAAATGCAACGCACTCAACTGCAACCACAGATACACATTTGAATTGCGTTTATTCAAAGGCACACTCAATGCCAACACATACCTTGCTACAATGCAGTTCACACACAACCTAATCAATGTAGCAAAAAACTGCAAGACCTTAGATGAGGCACAACAAATCAAGTTTGCCGACATCATCAGCTATAAGTCTTACCCAGAGCTGACTAAATATTTGGGACAACGAGCATTAGATAATGAAGAGGAGGAACAATAATATGTGCGTAATCGCAGTAAAAGAATCAGGTGTTAGTGCTTTTCCTGAAGCAAAAATGAAAGCTATGTTTAGACACAACTCCGATGGTGCAGGCTTTGCCTATGTACTTGACAATAAGGTGTTTGTAGAAAAAGGCCTTATGGAGTATAAAGATTTTGAGAGAGCGTATGCTATGTTAGAGAAAACGATTAGACAAGCAGACAAAGATATTAAAGATATACCGATTGTCCTACACTTCCGTATCGGTACACACGGCCCGAACAGCGAAGGACTAACACACCCATTCCCTATCAGCCACGACTTCAAACACTTGACAGCACTTGATTACAACGCAGATATTGTTATGGCTCACAATGGTATTATCAACAGCGTCACCCCACATTCCGGCTGGAGTGATACACAACAATACATCAAAGACATCATACTACCTATGGCTAAAGCTAATAGATACTTCTACACAAACCCATTTATGAAAGAGATAATGGAAAACACTATCAATGGCTCTAAGTTTGTGTTCTTAGACAAGTCAGGTAAAGTATCTTATGTCGGTGACTGGAAAGAACAAGACGGTATCAAGTACTCAAACCTCAACCACGACTACACATACTACGGTGGCTACAACCCATATGCACTTGGCTGGTATAGTCAAGCATACGAAACAGCAACCAAAGTCAAAGAACTACCTATGGGTACAAGACTCTACAAGTATGCAGATTTAGACAGCGAGTACAAACCAACACACGATGCCAAGCCCGTAACTATCGTCCAGAGTATGAAAACAACTTTCTATGTCGATGAGTATGGTGCAGTCTACACTGACAGAGGTGGCACATTAGAAACTCTTGAGCCGATGTACACATACAGCACAGCACTTGACCCAGACGGTGATGTTATCATATGCGGTGCAGGTGAGGGTACTTGGGAAAAAGTTAAACAGGAAAGGTATTCATAATGGATATAAACTACATTTTAGAAAAATACGAACCACTCATATACTACCACATACACAAGATGAACTTGTGGAAGCAGTTTCCTGCCTATCGTGATGATATGTTGCAGGAAGGCCGTATGGCCATATGGAAAGCATTTGAAACCTACAAAGACAAAGACAATGTAGGTGCATATATCAACACGACCATACGAAATGCGTTGTATGACTATGTGTTCAAGGAAATGAAGCTACATCTTTACGACAAGAACATTGAGTATGTAGAGGGTATGTTCAAGGTAGACTTTGCACTTGACCCTCGTGGTGAGTATATCAAAGACGAGTTAAACGCAGACAAGAACAGCGAGTTACTAAAAGATTATTTTATTGAGGGTTTGAGTCAAAAGCAAGTAGCTGAGAAGCATAAAATCTCACAACAATGGGTCTCAACACTAGTAAAAAGGTTTAGAAAAAGAGTTATAAATAATGTATGAAAGAAATAAATAAACAGAGAATTAGCGAGATAGCCTTTTACGAAATATATACACATCTTAAGCGTAGCGTGCCAAACGAAAAGCTGTTCCTTTTCATCGAGTCCTTGTCCCGTATTTTTTCGGTCGACTACACCTCGTTGACTATCGCTATCACTCAATTTGTCAACAAAATCAAACCCACCAAGAAAGAGAAAGTCATACTTGCTATGGAATCAGGTGTGCAACTTAACACTCTTGGCGTTGACTACCGCACCATACGAAGCTATCGTAAGCAACTCGAGGACGGTTCTTTCAGTCTGCAACCCCGTATCATTAACAGATTTCTTGTCGATGAACTAAGCAAATTCGTTGTAGCCTACTTGAATCTGTTTGTCAAGGACGCAGAATACTTACATCAATACAAAAAATTAGGAGGTTTTAATGAAATTAGCTGAAGTAGTAGGGTTGTTAAAAGTAAATGACAAAATCAAACTTAAATTTACAAAAATGGGTATTGTGTTTGGGGACAACTTAGATGACAACATCACAAAGACACACACCGAGCTAGCCAAAGACACAGGCATACCCTATGATGACTGGGCAAAGTTCCTTAACATCACAGAGATTGCAGGTTGGCTCAACGAAACAATGCGACTGCTATCAAAAGCAGGTGAGCGTAAGTTAATCAAAGATTTATCAAGTGGAAACACTAACACAGCAGATGTCAACGCGTACAAAGCACTCAAAGAATACAATGCACAGAACTCAGATGTAGACAATAGTAATGTTGTGATAATGTATCTACCACCAGAGGAGGAAGAAAATGTTTAATCTATATAAATTGATATTAAGTTGGCACGATTGGCACGACCCAGAGCCTGGTCCAGTAGATTCTGACGCATTTGACGGTTGGAGCGCAGGTTTTTGGTTCATAACTATATTTTGCTTCGTGCTGTTTGCACTTGGCGAGAGAGATAAATATAAATAGGAGGAAACAATGATTAAATACATATTTAACGGCGACACATACTATAGTGAGGACGATGTAAACAAAGCCATCGTCGAATATATCTACAGAACCGAATCTGTAGGCGACATAGATGTTGAGGAAACAATGTTGTTTGCTGAATTGTGGGAAACTGTGGTAGAAGTGAAAGGAGCGGTGGCATAATGCTAACATACAAGTACGCTATGAAAATTATTAAGGCACAATTAGCCAAAACACCGCAAAATGTAGAGATTTTTGCAAAAATGGACGGACTTATCGACAGATTTGGCGACATTGACGAGGAATACAGAGAAAGATTTGGCACTCAGGCCGCACATTTGCTCAATCATATGCGAAAAATCTACAAAAAAGACTTGAAAGACTTGAAAAAGTTAAAGGAGGAAAGGGTATGATTAGGTTATACAAGTGGGTTTTTAAGAAAATGGAAGACAAAGACATATACATTGGCTTTGCAAGGAGGGAATATTATGGAAGTAATACAACATTTTATAGGAGAAAATAGGTTAGGTGTTAAAGAATACATTACACACCAATACTTGAGAGATATTTACGAGTATCCAAGAAACTACAAGGACAAATTTAGCAACCAACAGTGGGCTAAGATAAGAAAATTGATAAAAAAGGAGTTTATTAGTGCGAGACCGACCAAGAAAACCGATATTTGACCACAAAATACTTTGGTATGACAAAAACTACATCTATTATAGAACAGATGCAGAGACAGCTAAAGAACTCGACGGAACTTGGATATTCCAACGCAAAGCATACCGTGTTTACATCTCTTTGGAGGCGATACAAGAGCTTGAGGACACTGATTTTGACATTGAAAAGCTCATACCGCTGAAAAATAAACTACTTGAGGAAAGAAAAGCAGGTCAAAGTGTAAAATATACAGATAAAGTCAACGAAATTGACAAAAGACTGCGCCCATATCAGCAAGTTGATGTAGAATTTATATCAAGACGCACAAATGCAGGCGTTTTCAACGAGCAAAGGACAGGAAAAACACCAACAACACTCATTTCTGTGCGCGATGACGCGAGTATTATCATTGTTTGTCCTGCAGGTTTGAAGTTAAATTGGAAAAATGAGATAAAAACTTGGCTGAATCGTGACGATGTCTACATTATTAAAGGCACACCGACCTCAAGACGCCGTTTGTACCGCACTTGGAAGAAAGAAAGCACAGGAATTGTCATTGTTAGTTACGAAACACTGCGTGCAGACATCGAGTGGCTCGAAAGTACGATGAAATTTGGTAGAAAAGTGTTTACTTTAGTTGCCGATGAGGTGCATAGACTACGAAACTACCGAACAAAACAGTCAAGAGCCTTGTATAAAACAAGAAAATACGCTAAAAAAGTGTATGCACTGACAGGGACGCCTGCAGTGAACCACCCAGCAGATGTATTTGGTATCTTAAAACTGCTCAGACCTGATAAATTTACAAGTTATTGGCAGTTTGCAGAGCGTTTCTTCACTGTTAGAGACGGATACTTTGCTAAAGAAGTTGCAGGTATAAAAGAAGAAAGGCGAGAAGAATTAGCTAATCTTCTTGCAGACATATCAGTCAACAGAAAGCGTAAAGAAGTTATGCAGTGGATTCCAAAAGTAATGCACAAATCAATTGTTCTTGAGTTTGACACAAAGCAACAAAAACACTATACAAAAGCCACAAGAGAGTTTTTATTCGGGGATAACATTGAGATTCCTAACCCCTGTCCCTTATAACAATACTACACCGCCGACTGTGCCGACCCAGCACTATTAGATTTAGAGGGCGAAAGTCCTAAAACAAAATTTATAAAGGAGTTTTTAAATGACAACACAGAAAGTATTATTATATTCAGCAGCTTTACCTCTTACTTACTCACCTTACATCGTTCAATCGAAGGTTCAGTCTTACTTACTGGACAGCAAACACAAGCAGAGAAAGATAGGAATATAAAAGCATTTCAATCAGGCAAGGCCCGCGTGTTACTCGCCAACATCAAGGCAGGTGGTGTAGGGTTTACACTTGACAAGGCAGACACCATCATATTTACAGACAGGTCTTACAACCCTGTAGACAACGACCAGGCTGCCGACCGCTTCATACCTACAAGAAAAGACAAAGCGTACGGAGCAAAACAAATCATCGACCTAGTTATGCAGAACTCTGTCGAATCAGGTATAAACAAACTACTTGAGAAGAAACAAAACATAATTTCATATGTTAATGATTACAGTGAAAAAGGACTCTTAAAACTCGTCCAACACGAGTTATAATATTTGTCAAAGGAGGATAAAATGAACATTTACGAGCAGATACAAAAAGCCCGTATAGCATTACAGCATACGGCACTCAAGAAAAGTGGCTTGAATAAGTTTGCAGGCTTTAGATATTTCGAGCTTAGTGACTTGCTGCCACACATCAACAACATCTTTGATGACTTAGGCCTATTCAGTGGCTTCAACATCAAGGACGGCGTTGCGTCGCTCACAATTGTAGATACAGACGACCCAGAGAAAATGATTTCGTTTACATCACCAATTGCAGACGCAAGCGTAAAAGGGACAACACCGGTCCAGAGTTTAGGTGCGGTGCATACATACCTAAAAAGATATTTATACCTCAATGCACTTGAGATTATCGAGAACGATACACTTGATGCAAATGTAGGTACAGGGCGTTTGGTTACAGAAGACCCAGCCAAAAAAGAAGCAATACTCAAAAAGATAGATGAGCATCTTGCAAAAGGCGAGCCAGAATGGTTTGAAGAAATGAAGACACAAGCAAACGACAAGTATGGCTTGACCGACTGGAGAGAGCTACCACTTGCGTCATTGATGAAAGTGTTAGGTAAATTAGGAGCAGAAAATGTTTAGAAAACTAAAAATGAAATGGCTTTACAAAGCGAAACACTTTTACACAGACAAAGAAAAACGCTTCGAGTTTTACTATCGTAAGAACTGGATGGACCAGTTTGATGTGACTGTGTTTGATGTAGAGAGAAAGACAAACCGTTGGTTTATGGTGACACCACCTGTCTTCTACACAATGATTGGCTTAGCTAGAAAAGATGACAAAGACCTTATCGTATTTAAAAACAATATACAAAAAATGCCAAAGCCAAAAATTATCAACGACTTTGTACACAACCACCACTATACACTGATAGCACACAATGTAGGTAGATTCGCAGGTGAAACAATTGTAGCGAAGCTAGGTAAGTTTGGAGCTGAAGACGAGAGAGAAGATGTATTACTTCTCAAGCGTGTGGCAACTGTACCAAAGAAAGACAACATTGTCTTAGGTATGGACACCATTGAGTTGCCAATACCAGCAGTAAAAATATTAGTAGAAGAGATTGCAAGCAGATACTTTAAAGGTGTAGATTTAGAATTAGAAATTAGCGAGGAGGAAAAAGATGCCGTTAATAAGAATTAAAGATGTCGAAACAAAAAAAGCAACAACAAAACCAGACATCCTGCCAGAAGGTAGTTACGAGGTTTATGTTGCAGAGTATAGTATGGACCACGCAGAGAAAGGTTCATTTACCCTAATTGTCAGAGATGACTTGGGACAAGCACACGCAAGAAGAAGAATGTGGGTTAACCTCACAACCAACCCGAACATTGCTTGGAAGTTATCAACAATTGCAAGAGCAGCAGGTATTCCTGCAGGCACAGACTTCGACAAGTTCGAAGACTATATGAAAGCAGTGACTGGAAACTCTATGAAAGTTACAGTCGCACACAGAGAGTACAATGGTAAGACTTATGTAGATGTTAGAGGCTTCTACCCTACAAGAGAAAAACCATACGCAACACAGTCAATAGACGAAGATATGATTATATAAGGAGGAAGGGTTAGTGATTTTTTATGAAAATTACTTCCCTGATGTCGATTTTGACAACGCTAATGAAAGCGGAGAGGTAGCGGTCAATTGTCCGTTCCCTCACCACGCAGGTGGCGTTGAATACTTCGAGACTATCCCCTCCGCACACATAAATGTAGAGAAAAATGTATTTCATTGTAAAGTTTGTGGACAGCAACATAGTGAACCTAGTTTTGCAAAAGAACGATTAGGTATATCATATGCTGCAGCAATCAAACTTGTAAAACACTTAGAATCAGATGTTATACCAGACAGGTGGAGTCTAGCACGAAACGCTTTACAAGAAAGCGTACCAATGAAAAATCTTATAAAGAGATTACACATGTCCCTTATACACATATCCGAGCTACAGCTTGGACTTGAGACAGAAGGCATTGCCTTTCCTGTGTATGTATCCGGACAGTTGATGGACATTCGTACCTATAACCCAGGCAAGAAACCTAAGGTGAAGAGCAGGTTCGGTGTAAGAGTAGGGTACTTTGTTCCCGATGTCGCAAAGATGAGAGACGCAAAAACAGTCTTGATTTGCGCGGGTGAAAAAGATTTGGCTATTGCCCGACCACTGGGCTTTGAAGCATATAGTATCACAGGTGGCGAGCCAATGTTACCTAGAGATTTCGGCTTTGCTTTCCGTAACAAGAAAGTATATATTATATATGATAATGACGATGCCGGTATTGATAGTGCAAAAAAATTAGGCTCCTTCGTACACGAAAACGGTGGTGTTCCACACTTAGTATTTGGACATCACAAAGTCGCAACAGGTAAAGGCGAAGACTTATGGGACTACCTTGTGAAGTACAAGAAAACTAAAGAAGACTTACAAATGCTAATCGCAGAGACAGAACCAATGTCTGCTGAGGAAGTTGCAGAAGAAAAGAAAAAAGAAACACCAGAGATTAACTTGGCGTTTGCTGCACTACCTCAATACAGAAACAAATTTGTTACATCGATGGTTCAGGTTACTGCGACCTATGGACACACATTTGGTATACCTGACATAATTGAAGCCAAAAAGATGGGAAAAGGGGAAAACCCTAAACTAAATCTTTTAGATAAGAAGTGGAGTGTTTTATACACAATTGACGAAACAAACAGTCAAGACATTTTATACTTGATGGACAGCGGACTAAAGGAAGTTCAAGTACAAAAGAACATCAGGAGTTTAATAGGAATACCACCTAAAGAAGAAAGAGTAAGTATTAAAAACTTATCGTATGCGACGATTTATAAAGCGTCTGTGTACAACCACAACCAAGCCGATGATGATGCGCACCCAGCCGAAATGGATGTATATTCGTTTGTACCGTTGGAAAACGGACATAAGTATCGAATTACATACAAAGTCGTACCACACCCACTGAGACAGCAAGAGCTCGTGCTTATTGCAAAATCAGTGTCATCCGTTGATAGCGACTTAGAAGATTTTCGTGTTACTGAGGATGTCAAACGAAGACTACGCGTATTCAAGCAAAAAGACGATGAGACCGTGACACAGGCTATGGACAGGTTGTTCGAGTATGATAAAGGCTACATTGGAGCAGAAGCAAACAAAAACATTTGTCAAACCGTAGACCTTGTGTACAATACAC
>BCSF01000306.1_pt1 | contig 20516 bp, 28 predicted proteins | sample 1016431 | NCBI WGS metagenome assembly BCSF01 (sample SAMD00045685;SAMD00045686;SAMD00045687;SAMD00045688;SAMD00045689;SAMD00045690;SAMD00045691;SAMD00045692;SAMD00045684;SAMD00045690;SAMD00045691;SAMD00045692;SAMD00045684;SAMD00045685;SAMD00045686;SAMD00045687;SAMD00045688;SAMD00045689, study...
CTACAAAGCATTAATCTTGTTGCACCAGCCTTCAAAGGAATCAACACAGAAGATTCTCCGTTGGCTCAGGACCCGTCGTTTGCTGACATTGCTGACAACGCAGTAATTGACAAGCGTGGTCGTATTGCGTCACGCAAAGGACACTTAGTACTGACAACAAACAAAACTGAACTAGGCAGCGCCAAAATCAGAGCAATAAAAGAGTTTGAAGACAACGCTGGCAACACTAAAATATTTTCTGTAGGAAACAATAAGATACTCAGCGGCACAACTACATTGGTTGACGAAACGCCCGGAAGTTACACTATTACCCAAGACAACTGGAAGATGGTTAACTTTAATGACAAGATTTATTTCTTCCAACGTAGTAATGAACCCCTTGTGTACGACAACGCAGGAGGCGCTGTAGTCAAGCTTAGTACAGTTTCTGGTGCTGCTGGTGTCGCTACTACTATGTACGGAAACGAAGTTATAGCAGCTTATGGACGCTTGTGGACAGCAGACATAAACAACGACAAGTCTACAGTGTACTGGTCTGACCTATTGATTGGACACGATTGGTCTGGAGGTACTAGCGGGTCCATTGATATTTCAAAGGTATGGCCTGATGGCTATGACGAGATTGTGGCTTTGGCTGCACACAACGGCTTGTTAATTATCTTTGGTAAACACAGCATTGTTGTGTACCAAGGAGCAGAAGCACCAGCTACGATGTCTCTTGTAGATACTGTAGCAGGCGTGGGTTGCGTAGACAGGGACACAGTACAACATACTGGTTCTGATGTATTATTTTTGTCCCACACGGGCCTAAAGAGCTTTGGTAGAACTATTCAAGAAAAGTCAATGCCTATCACAAGTTTGTCCAGTACAATATCTAAAGACATAATTGATTTGCTTCAGAATGAAACAAGTTTCTTTAAAACTGTTTATAGTCCAGAAGAAGGTTTTTACTTATTGACTTTTTCTGCACAGGACACAACCTTCTGCTTCGACGTACGAGGAACACTAGAAAACGGAGCATACCGTGTAACACGTTGGCCTGGCACTAGTTTTACAGCTTACGGTAGAAAAGACGACGGAACACTTTTGATTGGCACCGGAGAAGGAATTAGTGAGTACTCAGGATACAGAGACAATGGAGAGCCTTATCGCTTTAAGTACTACAGCCCCGGTTTGACTTTTGGTGACCCTTCAAGACTAAAAATACTAAAGAAGCTACGCCCTACAATTGTTGGTGCAAACAGCGCCATTATGTTTCTTAAGTGGGCGTATGACTTTGGTACGTTTTTTCAAACGTCAGAGTTTACAGTAGGTAATCAAGTCACTGGTTACTTTAACGAAAGTGAGTACAACACTACAGTAGAATTTACAGGTGGTGACCTTACGTCACGACGTGGGATAAACACTACCGGAGGCGGTGGAGTTATAACTATAGGTTTGGAAGCAGACATAGACGGTTCAGGTTTGTCTCTCCAAGAGATCAACGTATTAGCACTAATGGGTAAAGTACTATGAGTAACTATACTAAGACCACTGACTTTGCCGCTAAAGACAGTCTACCTTCCGGAGACAGCGGTAAAATCATTAAGGGCGCTGAATTTGAAACAGAGTTTGACGCTATATCAACAGCTATCGCTACAAAGGCAGACATTGCTTCGCCTACGTTTACAGGGACAGTAACAATTCCTGCGCTGACGTTTAACGGTACGTTGTCAACAGGAACTATTGACGGAGGTACTTACTAATGCCAGATTGGTTAATGAAACTACTTGGTTTAGGCGGGGTTGCTACTGCTGGCGGTCTTTTAACTGGAGAAGCTTATCAACGCTTAGGCGAGATCGGTGAGCAAGCTCAAGCAGGGGCCTCAGAACTTGCTGAACAGCAGCTACAACAAACGCAGTTTAGACCTTTTACTGTAACCACAGGAACCGGAGGCCAATTTCAGACAACTCCTGAAGGCGGTCTTGGTATGTCTTTGTCGCCACAAGCGATGGCCTTGTCCAAAGCATTGTTTGGACAAGCTGGTCAAATGTTTGGACAGCCTGTACTAGGACAGCCTCAGTTATCACAAGCAGGACTTGGTGCTCTTGGCATAGGTCAACAACTAATGGGTCAGCCTACGTTTGGCATGATGCCTACCCAAGCAGCATCCCAGCAAGCCTTTGGTCTAGGTGGTCAGTTCATGGGCGCTGCAGGACAACAACCCGCAGACTTAAATCTTCTTCGGGGCATGTTTGGTGGTCAAGTTGGAGGATTCTTAGGACAACAACCTAGTGCTGGTATAGGACAGCTAGGACAACAGGCGTTGGGCTTAGGTGGCGCTGGGTTGGCTGGTGGCGCTCCTGATGTGACTGGTGCGTTTGCTGGAGTTACAGATCCCGGTGTTAGGACTGGTGCTGGTGCTCTTGCAGGACAACTTATGGGTGCTTCTGCAGCAGAACGTGGTTTAGCTCTTCCAGACGTTAGTCAAACTTTTGCTGGTCTTCAGGCTCCGGGTGTTAGAACAGGAGCCGGTGAATTAGCTCAAAGAGCCTTTGGTTTAGGCATGGCTGGTCTTGATACTGCTGCTCCTGCAGACGTAGAAGCCTTACGTCAACAGTACGGTGGTCTTGCGGGTCAAGCGGCACAACAAGTGCTACAACCCACAGCCGAAAGAGAAGCAGAGGTCTTTGAGCGAATACGTGCTTCACAACGTCCTGAAGAAGAACGTCAGCGTCTTGCGCTAGAACAACGACTAGCAGCACAAGGACGACTTGGTACACGTACAGCACAATTTGGAGGCACTCCAGAGTCTCTTGCTTTAGCTAAGGCACAAGAAGAAGCACAAGACAGAGCGTCATTAGCAGCAATGCAACAAGCCCAAGCAGAACGTAGGCAGGCTCTTGGTGAAGCTCAAACCTTTGGCGGCATGTTTACACAACAGGCAGGTTTGTCAAGTCAGTTGCAGTCGCAAGCACAACAAAGGGCGCAGCAACTTGCTAACCTTGGTTTGTCTGCAGACCGTGTTCAGGCACAGCTTGAGTCGGAAGGCTTTGGCAGACAACTTCAGTTGGGTCAAGCAGGCATACAAGCTGCTCAGGCTCAGTCAGCGTTGCGTTCTCAGGCACAACAAAGAGCCAACCAGCTTGCTAACCTTGGTTTGTCTGCTGAACAAGTACAGTCACGTATGGAAGCTGAAGGCTTCGGGCGTCAGATGCAGTTAGCAGGAGCAGGTTTACAGGCGCAACAAGCGCAGTCTGCTTTGGAGTCTCAGGCACAACAACGGGCTACGCAGTTGGCACAACTTGGGTTGTCTGCAGAGCAAATTCAGTCACGTTTGCAAACAGAGGGCCTTGGAAGGGCTACTACTGCTGCTGGTCAAGCTGCTCAGTTGGCTCAACTTGCGGGAGGTCTTCAGGCTCAACAGGCTGGTCTTGGCGCACAGTTTGCTGGCTTAGGTGCAAACCTAGCAGGACAACAACAAGCTCTAGACGCTGCACGACAGCAACAGGCACTACAGGCGTTGACTGCAGGTCAAGGTTTGCTAAGTGGTGGTCTAGGACTACAGCAGTTGCAACAACAGCTAGGCACAGGTGCGCTTGGCGCTGCTTACTTGCCACAGGCACAAGCTCTGAACGTACTACAAGCAGGACTGCCTATTTCAGAACTAGCCCAACGTGGTCAGTTGCAAGGCGCTGGTTTGTTCGGACAGGCGCAGATGAGTGGACTACAGGCACTTCTGTCATCGGCACTAGGCCAAAGCGATTTGTACGGTCAGTTAGGCACTGGGCTTTTGGGAGGCGTCTTAGCTCCTTCACAAAGCAACCCGTTGTATGACATTTTAGGCGATATTTTTAAGAAGGACTAAACAATGGCTACTTTTTCACAAGGATTTTTACAATCTCTAACAAGGCCCAGCTTTGGTCAGGGCTTATTTCAAGTAGGTCAGGCTATTGGTCAAATGCCCACAACTCCTCGTGCTGTACAACAGGAAAAAGAAAGGAAAGAAACACTAGCTGGTTTTGATCCCACTACTGTTGAAGATCTTGCAGGGTTACATCAGTCCTATCAGTCACAAGGTGATTTACAAAATGCAGCTAAGCTTGCCACTGCTGCTAGAGACTTATCAACTCAGGAAGCAAATGCAAGAGCTTTAGACAACCGCAAGGTACAAATCAAATCTCAAGCTGAAAACCTTGGTCTTGACAACTTAGCTGCTCAGATTGAAAACGTGACTGACAATAAGGAACTTGGTGACCTTGTAGGCACTATGATCGACTACCGCCTCAAGAACATGCCAACGCAAACACCAGCCCAGCGTAAGCAGTTAGCTAGGCAGCGTGGCATTAGTGACAAACTGTTTAATGAACTGGGACTAGGCCAAGCCCCTGACCAAGTGTTTAATGATGTCCTCACAGGTCAACGTGGTGGTGACATTGAGTTCTTCCTACAAAACGGTGAAGTAATGCCTTTTCGTACTGAAGGTGGGCAAGTGTACGACAGAGAGAACAACACATGGGTTTCTGCTCAACAACTGGGTCTAAATAGAGCGCCACCTGAAATTCAACGTATTGAGAACCTTGCTGGCACGATGGCTGAAAAAATCATGGGTGAAGGCGTTGGTCGATTGTCAGACGGTCTTGATGCTGCAAACAAGGCTGTAACCAGTATTGAGTCTATTGACACGTCCCTTGAAAACATTGACAACATGTTTACAGGCTATGGCGCTACGTTTAGAATGGACGTTGCCAGAGCAGCGCGTGTAGCAGGTATTGACATATCAGCCGCAGACCAGATTGAAAACACGGAAGAATACGCTTCATTAGCAGGTGCTCGTGTTGCTGACTACATCACCAACTTGGGTGCTGGTACGGGTTTGTCTGATGCGGACAGAACTTTTGCAGAAAGAGTAGTAGCAGGCGACATTGGAATGAGTCCTGAAACTATGCGTAGCCTTTTGACTACTATTAGAAAGCAAAATGTACGAACGATCAACCAGTACAACACCCTAAGAGGGGCAGTAGACAGCAAACTAAAAGGAAGCGAAAAAGCAGGCATGGCTTTCTACCCTCTGGTTGACATGCCTCCAGAAAGAGTGGAACCCGAAGTCACGCCTACAGGTCCTTTTGAGCCTGTTCCGGGTTTGTCTGACGAAGCTAATTTGTACTTACAGCAAGCAATGCAATAGTAAGAGGCGTTTATGCAAATTACACAACAGCAGTATCAACAGGCTATTAAGTCTGCTTTAGCGGCAGGGAATCAAGCAGCAGCACAAGAGTTGGCTCAAGCTGCTGCAGACCTTTATGGCCCGCCTACTACTACTCCTTCTGTTAGTGACATGTTTGGCCCTGAGATGGCTGCACGAGAAACCCTCAGGGGAGAACTAGAGCGGTTTGGTCCTGAGGTGTCTCGTAGAGCGCAAAACGTCATGGGAGACGACCCAAGCCTTATCGAGAAGCTTTACAGGGCACCAGAGTTAGCTCTTATTGGAGGCTCTCAGGCAGCTAGAGCAGGCGGTGCAACACTGTCTACCTATCTTAGTTCTTGGATTCCTAATTCAGTTAAGGAAGGAGCAGAAGCAGTCTACGACAGGATCAAAGACACTGAAGCCTTCCGATTAGCGGCTCAAGCAGCTTCCTTAGGTGACGCAGGTTACCAAGCATTCAAAGAGCGTATGCCAGAAGCTGCAGAACGCTTTGAGTCGTCTGTAGACGTAGGACTCTTGTTTAGCCCTAGACCAGACATACCTAAACTAGACGTAGCCAAAAGGGGCGCACAAAAAGAAGCCACAAGGCTCGTAAGAGAAAACAAAAGAAACGGTGTTACGCTTCTGTTGGAACCAGTGACGCCAGAGATGCGAGACGTGTTTGAAGAAAAAGGCGTCTTACGTACAAAGACGTGGGAACCTAGTGACTTTGACAACTTAGTTATTGACACAGTCACCGACATGAAAGGCGTAAAGCCAAACCGTTCGTACACCTATAATTACCGTGAAGTGCAGAAAGAAGTAGCAGCAGCTAAGGAAGCTACTGACAAGATGATCGTGGCTCAAAATAAGGCCATTGATGCTGATAAGTTTCTAGAGGACATGCAAGGCGCTGTCAATGAAGTCCTAAAAGACGACATCGTTCGTATAGCAACAGGAGACATACAGAAGCAACTTGCTGATCTGTCAGAGATTGTCCTTGAGTCTGTTCAGACCAGAGGTTCAGACCTTGTGGGTGTACTAGAGGTTCGACGCAAGTTTGATGATCTAATTAACAACTTTGACGGAACACCTAACGCTAAGTCTATTGCCGCTAGGAAAATTCGTGGCGTACTTAATGACACACTGAAGGCCAACACCCGTGGAGACAAACTTCACAACCTGTTGACTAAGCAATTCCACGGTATCACAGCTATGGAAGACATGCTGCCCAAGCGTAACGCAGAGGCTAGAGACGTAGTTAGTCGTGCAGTACGTAACCAACAGTCTGTAGACCTTTTGCCTAACACTGTTTTAGCTTTGGGAGCTACAGGAACTGCAGCCACAGGAGCCTTAGGTGGTGCTTTACCTGCTCTAGGTGTTGGTGCTTTGGGTGCTACAGTGTATGTTGGAATACAGACACTTAAGGCTCGCAACAGGGCAAGAATTTATGCCTCTATGCTTTCTGCTATTGACAAAGCCATACCTCTTACCAAAGGCGCTGCTCTGAAAGAACTAGAGATGGACAGAATGCTTATGGTTGACCTCATTGACCAGACTCGTGAAGAGATTAAGGAAGAAGAGAGTGAGTGATTTTCAGAAGAAAAGAGAAGAATACCTAGCGTTACGTAGGGGAGCTTCTAGGGTAGGTTCTAAGGCACAGACTTACGGACAGCAAGCGCAGCAAGCTGCTTCTGCTTTTCTTGCTCCTGTTGTTGAGTCTTTATTTAGTCCTGTCGGTGGTTCTGATGTTTTAGGGCCTGACGTTCGCCCTGTTTATACAGGGTCTTTAGGAATATCTCTTGATGGTCCTCGTCAAAAAGAGTTAGATTTTAATGCAATTCCTAATTTTGTTTTAAATGAAGCAAGAACCCCTGCAAACGTGTTTGGCGCTGGTTTATTCACAAAAGGAACACAAGCTATCAACAAGATTGCTGGTCCTGAGTCCGGCAGAGGAATGTCTTTAGCTTCTTTAGATAACTACATAAGAGACTACTACGGTAGAAAAGAAGTAGGTGCTACTACTCCTACTGGACAGATGGAAGGCGCGGCAATGCCTATGTCTGGAACAGGGCGTTTCATTGAGCGTCAGTTGTACGACGAAGGTTCAGCAACAAACAAGATGTTTGATTTTATTGAGGAAGCCACTATCCCTAATGCGGCTACCTTAGGCACACTGAAACCAGCACAGAAAGCAGTGGCGGCGATAAAAAAGAGAACGCCTCTGGTAAACGAAAATGTACTGATTTTGAAACTTCGCCTCAAACTAGATCAGCAGCAGGTAGACTAGAAGCCCTAAAAAACGTTGCTATGACTGGTGCTAAAAACACCTTAAGAGACTTATTTAGCCCTGAGTCTCGTGCTCTGTTTAAGGAGCAAGGACTGACGCAGACAGGTAAAGAGATCATGACTGCTCATGTTGTAGGAAAGGCGTTTAAGGACTCTCCTGAGGGGATGAAAGTACTTGAGCAAATTAGTAAGCTACAAGACCAGTACAAAGCGTTGCCCAGAGGAGAAAGAAGAAGCCTAACTCCAGAACACGCTGAGATTAATCAGCAGATTCAAGCTTTGGCAAGTCAGTTGCCTTCTAGGGGCATACCTAAGGCTGTAGCAGAAGCGATATATCAGCTACACATAGGACAACAAGCTGGGCGTAGGGGCGGTCTAAATGCGGGACTTGTGGAGATTGCTAAAGAATCCTTCTTAGAAAACTACAACAAGTACGACACAGGTACGATGTCCTCTTGGTTTACAAAACACAACAGAGCTAAAAGTGATTCGTTTGATGTCAGTATATCAAAAGACGAGGCGAAGAAGTTAGAAGAAAACATCATTAACGCCCACAGAAATACAATGGGTGAGGCAGAAGCCCCTGCTATTGTTGTTATGAAAGAGCCTTCAAAGCCCTTGACTTCTGGAAATCACCAGTTTGACATAACCAGTACTAAACCAAAAGGCGGTGTTCTGCCTCCCGCTGGTAAAATACAAGCGGCTTTCAGGTCTTTAGGTAACACACCAGCAGACATGAACACTTTAGAAAGCGCCTTGACAGAACAAGGGTTAAAAATAACAGGGTCTTCTGACGGCAAGCTGTACTTTTCAGGAGGAACTGTAGGTTCTGCTATTGTCGAAGGGGGCATACACGTTTCTGGTTTTGTAAAACCTGACGGTACTGCGGCGTTCATTATGTCTGATGTTCACGACTTCTTCGAAAACTTAAAGCCAGCGAAGATGGTGGCAGACAAAGTCATACCTAACTCTCTACTTGCTGTTAGTCCTCCAGTGTTTAAAAACTTCTTAAAACCAGAAGCAATAACAAACAAAGCGCCTAAGAAAAAAGGTTCTGCTGTTGACGTACAAAAGGCGTTTGAAGACATTGCTAAAGCAACGCCAAGTGCAGGAGCAGTAAGAGCAGAAAAAATGAGGAACGTAGGCGGTATGTTTACGGGAGCGGGGCTTACTATAGATGGAGAAGAAGAGCGCTAGAGACGCTCTAGTACCCACTTTAGGCCCATGATCTCCCCACGTATCTCGTTGTTGCGAGCAGCAGGTATGGACTTGGTCAACTTGTTCTCAAGAACTTTGATTCGAATTTCAATGTCACGCTTGATGTTCATAATTAAACCTAAGTAAAAAAAGGGGCCGAAGCCCCGTAAGTTACAACTCGCAGTTGTTGCCGGTGCAGGCTAACTGCTGAGACCCTTCCGTCATGTCGGAGTTTTCTGAGATTGTCCAGTCGATGGACTCAGGAAACTCCTTCTTCAGCTTCTCATAGGTCTCTAAGTCTATGGGTTCGTAAGGGGCCTGTTGGTACGTATGTTCGGAATAAGGGAGGAACGATACTCCACTTATCTTGTCGAACTTGTTGTACAACCATTGGCCTACCTCAAGAAACTCATTATCACGGTAGTAACACGTCATGGACGGCTTGTGTTCACACCAGTAATCCTGATAGATTTCCCATAGCTCAAGTTGTTCCATTGCACCCATCTCAGAGGCCACCACAGCCCCGTCAGGGGATTTTATAGGGAAGGAGAATACCTTGGTAGTGGGTGACATTACGTCGTCCTCTACAGGCACTCCTGCGGCCTCTAAGACTTGACAGAGGGGGTCTCTTGAGTCCGCTCTGACTCGTCTAATGTACTGATCTGAGTATCTAGGATGGATACCAGAAGCAGAATCAACAAGCTGAGACACAGTACCGGAAGGCTTAACAGCAGTAATAGCGGTAGAAACATTAATACCAAGGCGTTTCGCCCATTCTGCATTAGCTTTAATCGCTTCTTCTTTGAGTTCAGTAAGCCAAGTTTTGAGAACACCTTTGTCTCTCCTTCCTGATAGAGTTGGATGATCCATAATCCCTGTTAAACTCACGCCCAACAAAGCCTCTTCCTCTGTGTTATTCTTCCATACCTTACGCAAGTAGCGGAAGTCAGTCAAGGTAGCCTGTAGAGTCCCAAGGATAGCTGCAACACGTACTTTTCGTTTGAGGTCTGACAACGTATCGGTTGACCGGACAACAACTTCCGATAGATTACAGAACTGGTAAGGTCGGAGGATGATTTCGCTACATGGATTAGTTCCAAAATCATAGGTAGCATCTCGTCGCTCGTTCTTTGCAGCTTGCTTTTGACTTGCGACTCTAGAGAACATACCTCGTTCTCCGGAGCGGGACTCGTATAAACTTTTCCACTCATTTAGGAATGCCTCAAAGTCTGGCTTCTCTGTATAACACGCGCTGTTGTTGGCTAGGCCACGCTGAGGATTGTCCTGCCACCATTGGCCTGACTTGCATCGTCGGAGTCTATCGTCAGTGAGGTTAGACAAACTGATGAGAGCACTTCTGCGAACTCCCCCGACAACGACGATCTGTGCAATCTTACAGCAGAGATCGTGACATTCGATTGAGGAGAGTTTACGTCCATGAGCTTCCCGAAAGACGTCAACGGTGAAGTTAAACAAATCGACAAGAGGTTCTGGACCAGATGCTCTACCGCCGAAGGTCTTAAGGGTTGCGCCTGCAGGTCGTACTCCAGATACGTCCCACTTTGGAAGCTGACCCGAATAGAGCAAGCTAATAAGTTCTCTGTATGCTTTAGCCCAGCCAATTTTAGAATCGGCGACGTGTATAACGGTATCGGTGTCATGAAAGTCCTCCGCTACTTCAGGTAGCTTTGATACGTACTGACGTTCAACGCTGAAGCCTACGCCTGTACCGCACATCAGGACGTACATCATTTCGTCAAACGCTTTAGGGTGGTCGATAGGTAAGTAGGAGCAGTTGAACCCAGCGACATTGTCACGGTCCAGAGCTTCTCCTGCAGTCATAAGTGCTCGCATAGACGGCATAACACTCATGTCGTGAATGTCTGAAAAAATACCGTTAGCGTCTTCCAGAGTAAGTTTGTCTTTCTCTATCCAGAAGTTTAAGTATCTGTCTATGGTTTCTTCCCAAGTCTCCCGTCGCTGTTCCTCTGGCAGGTAACGAGCGTACCGTGACTTGTGAATGTATTGTTGATATGCGTCCATTAATTTTCCTTTTCTTCGTCTTCGAAGTATCTTTTGCAAAACACTTCCGTTACTTCTTCGTCTGCACAGACCAAAGAACCGTACATGGGTATGCACCTTTCTTTTACAGTTGTGTACGAACCGTATTCAGCACAGATCCTTGTGTCAGGCTCAATCACACATCCAGACAGGAGAAGCAGCAGAAGTAGTCGTTTCACTGGTTTATCTCCTTAATAAGCCTGTCGATGTACCAACGGCACTTGCGTAGGTCCTCCACGGGCTTGCCCTTGTAGTCATAGCGCCAGAGGTACTTCAGTGCGTTACCCTTGAGATAACCGTTGAACTCTTGTTCAGGCATGGACGCTTTGATTGCTTCGATGGCTTCGATTGCTCCCTTGTTGTAGTGGTCAGGTTGGTCCACAGGGTCTACCTTCTTCGGCTTCCTAATGGACAGGTTGTTCAATGCTCTAACTGTGTCCCACTCTTCGGGAGTCGCGTCATCAATACTCATTCTCTTCTTCCTCTAGCTCTTGTTCAAACACATCCAGTCTGTTGATTAGTTTGTCCTCAAACCTTTCCAGTATCTGCTCTGAGGTTATCTGTAGGGCCTCCAGTAGGTCGTCTGGGTCAAAGGTTTTCAAGAGGCGTTCCTTAACTTCCTCTAGTGTTAGCGACATGGTCAATCAACTCCTGTAGTGTCTCTATAGTATACCATAAAATGTTCTCTTTGTCACACCATTCTGACATAGTCATTTTAGCCCCCTTGCGTATCTTCTTGTTGGGTTGCATGAGGACAAACACTAGCTCTTGTCCTGCTGGCAGACTATCTCTGACACTGGTGTACTTCTTGGTGTCTCCGTCTCTAAAGTACCCCTTGCACTCCACGAGAACACCAGAGGCGCTGTGAACAAAATCAGGACGATAACTGCGCTGAATGGTGTAGGGGACGGTGAACGGCTCATAGTCAAAACCCTTTAGTAGTTTAGAAACGTCTTCTTCAAATGTGCTACGAAAGCGTGATCTCTTGGACCTTCGGCTCATTGATAACCTCCGTTAAATATCTTGGACCTGAGGAGTAGGCGAAGGCGCGAACGGTAGGCCAACATACCTTTTTGTAGGAACAGTAGGAGCATCCGACGGCGAGTTTCTGGTTCCCACTCTTTCCATCTGCGATAGTGCCGTAGCATACGTCGGGTGGGGTTGGATGCTCCACTAGCTTTTTTACGTGGTCAATGCGCTCCTTGATGTCATAGCTGATGAGGTCATAGACAGGAGCCTGAGTGTCCTCCTCGTCGTACATGAGGTACGTCAGGTGTCCATTCTGCTTGTCCATGGCTAACCATCCAAATTTAGTAGCACCCTCTGAATATGCGTATCCTTTAATTTGAGCCACGTAGCCAAATGGGTCGTCATAAGCCAGTGTGCCGTCTTTGAATTTCCTAAACCCATAAGTCGAAACAGATTTAACGTCAGTAACAATACCGTTGATTTTACAGTCCATCGAACCTGTAATACCATTAACTTCACACTTCTTCTGTTCATCCGTTACCTCATGACCTGCGGCTCTAGTTAGGAACAATAGCATCTCTTCAATGAGGTGACCGTAGAGGAACTTGACATAGGTATGACCCTGTATGTCGTCGGACTTCTCTACGTCATTGTAGACGTTCCAGAGGTAGCGGTCCTCGCGCCCAATGTTGGACATGCGTAGCTTACGTCCGTCACGCTTACGTCCACCAAACTCGTTACGCATGAGTTCCTTGACGTTCTCACCGAAGAGTTCAATGTTAGCCTCTAGGTCCACGCCTTCTGCTACTTCTTTCGTCTCCATCAGTTTGTAGATGTCAGAGACCAGTGTGTACACGCTCTTCATACGTTTACCTCAGTGGGTTTCTGCCCACGTTGTTCCAACTTTGTATTCTCCGTCAAGGGGACATCGGAGGTTGAACTCCATACCTGCCGCCTTGAGGCACTCCACTGCGAGCCAGCCGTACTTCTCTGCTTGGTCTGCAGCCACCTCCGATTGTACTTCGTCATGTATGTTACCTATGAATTTATAGTCAAGTTTCCACTGTCGTGCGTAGTTGTCCAAGATGACCAACGCTTGCTTCATCACGATAGCCCCTGCCGCCTGAAGTAGTGTGTTCAGTGCAGCATGTTCAGATCGAACTCTAAGTCTACGTCCATCAAGTCCTGTGAGATAGCCTCGCCCAGATGCTCTAGCAACGCGGTCTCGTAGACTTTCAAGAGAAGGTGTATTTGATAGAAATCGTCGTTTAAGATCTGCGCCGTCCTTTGCGCTTCCTCCAACGATGGTTCCAATTTTTGCGTCTCCTGCTCCGTAGAGGAAAGCGTAGATGAAAGTCTTAGCTTGAGGTCTTGTTTCAAGCCCCGCAGCCAGTTGATTTCTTGTGTGTATATCTTCGGTGAGGAGGACATTGGTAAACTCCTTATCGTCCATGTAGTGTGCCAGCATTCTGAGTTCCAACCCAGAAGCGTCAAAGCCAACCAAAGCCTTCCCTTCAGGCACAGTCCAGCAGGAGCGACACTCATGCCCGAAGGGGCTGTGGCTTGCTGGGACCTGAGCCATGTTGGGACTCTGGTGGGTCATGCGTCCAGTGACTGCACCGTTGCTAATGACACGGCCATGAACTCTTCCGTCGTCCTGCACATGCTCTAGCCATGAGTGGACCTGTGCGTATCTCTTTTGTAGCATCAAGTACTCACTAATGGACCTAGCCTCTGGCAGGTCAATGGTGTCTAGAACAGCCTCGTCAACGATGGGATTCCCTTTCTCCGTAACTTTCTGAAAGACGACACCAAGCGTCGATAAGCGCCTCGCAATCTGTTGTCTAGAACCAACATTGAATACCTCAACTCTATCTTTAAGTCGTTTACCCGTCTTCTCAGACCACCTCTGATGTATGATAGGCGGGAACTTCTCCTGCAATTCTTCTTCAATTTCATTCATTCTCTCCTTAAATGTTGCTAAAAGATCATAAGATAACTCTTGGTCAAGTAACCATCCGTTTCTCTCCTGTTGTTGTACAGCGTACTGCACCTTGTGTTCCAAGTCGATGGACCTCTGGTCGAACCCTGCCATGTCCCTGACTAACTGCTTGTGTACGGCCTCTGTGACCTCTGTGTCACGCTCACAGTACTCAATCATAGCAGTAGATAAGCAGGACCAATCGTCGTGGTCACCTTTGGGGAAGCCCAGAAGCTCACCCCAGACCTTCAGGGAGTGTCCACCGGCACGACTTGGGTCGTACAACCTAGACAGTACCAAAGTATCCACTATGCGCTCAGGGGCCACAGAAACGCCCCAGAGACGTTTTAGCACTGGGAGGTCGTAACCTATCAGGTTGTGGCCTACGACGCTCACAGAGCCTTCTAGAGCCTTACAGAGGGTGTCTGGGGTAGTGTGTACAGTGTTTACCCCGTTTTCCCGTGTCACGACGCACCAGATGCGTGTTGGGTTGAGACCGTCGGCTTCCAAGTCAAGGTAAATCAAAAGTCGTCCCCTATGTGTGGATTAGCGACTTCCGACAGACGGCCTGTGGAACGATCATAGGCCAGCCAACAGGCAGGTCCGGTTTCGCCAGTATACCTGTTCTTCAACACGCGGACTGTGGTTGTGTTTCTCACGTCTTCATTCTCATGCTGCTGATCCCGTTCCATACCGATGACAATATCAGAGAGTTGTGCAATCGCTTGACTACCCCTGAGTTCACCCAAGCTGATTTGAGCGCCGTCCTCATGGGCCTTGCCTTGGGATCTCCGGAGGTGTGACACGAGGAACAAACAAATCCCCGTCTCAGCCACCAGAGTCCGTAGCTTGGTCATGATTTCGTCAATGGCCTTCCGTTCGTCCCCTGACTCCTGAGAACTGACGACGATGGACAGGTGGTCCAGTATGACGTACCGGCAGTCAAGTGCTTTTGCCATGTAGCGAACACGGGCGAGGAGGTTATCAGCCGACGTTGACCCCCAATGGTCAAATAGGTAGTAACGTCCTGTTCCCAGTGTGGTCTCCCAAAACGGTCGAAGTTCGTCCACAGGCGTGTCCTCTTCCAAGTGAAGGGGCCTGTTTGCCGCCACCGACATGATACCAAGCGTTGTTCGGGCCAGATCCTCCTCAAGCGCCAAGACTCCAATATTGCCTTCGCATCGGCGTAGAAGATCATACTCGATTTCTCTGATAAATTGGGACTTTCCCATACCACTGCCGCTAGTGATCGTGACGAGTTCATACGGTCTATGCCCCCTAGTTATATGGTTCAGTCCTTCCCATGGATAAGGTATTGACTTTACCTGTCGCTTCTCTACCAGCTTGTCCCATGTCTCAGTACCTGCTACAATACCATCGGGCCTGTAGACTTTCGCATTCCACCAAAGTTGCGTAAAGTCCTTGACCCTGTTAGCTATGAGCATGTCACTAGCGTCCTTCACAGGAAGCTTACATATCTTCAGCTTGTCAGGACTGAAGAGGTCCTTAACCTGCTCCAGAGCCGCATCACCTGCTTTGTCATTGTCGAAACAAATAACAATGTTTTCGTAGGACTCAAGCCACTCTAGTTGCTCTTTGATCTCCTTGGCGGCATTACTAGCGCCTGACCGCAGAGACACCACGTCGTACTGTTTGTTAAACATCTCGTAGACACTAAGGGCGTCTAACTCCCCTTCGGTGATTGTGATGTACTTATTACCGCTGCACTGCTGCTGTCCAAAGAAACCAGCACCGGACATGTCTCCAGTAGCGTGGAAGCCCTTGGTTTTTACATCACGCACCTTAGCCGCACAGATCTCCCCTGACTCAGTGTTGTAGTAAGGGTAAAAGTGCTTTTGAATCTCCCCTGTACTGGAGTACTCCACAGTGACACCAAAGCGGCCACAGGTTTCCTGAGAGAGTCTACGCTGAGGTATTGCCGCTACTACACCACCCATGTTCAGTGGTTTAGCTTTTGGTAGTTCTTGGGTTGTCATTGGTGTTTCACCATCTCCAAATACATGGTAGTCACAACCAGAGCCAAAGCAGTGTTTGCCTCCGTTGTCGTAAATAGCGAGAGCGTCCGAAGAACCACACTCCGGACAACTCTCGTGCCTAAGAAACTTAGAAGTCTGCGGCATCACCCACAGCCATCTCTGCTTCCTCTAGGACTTTTACTGCTTCAAGGTAGGTTGACACACCATGTACTGGATGTGCTGGCCCAAGCTTGTACTTCAGGCGTACCTTAGAGTTGTTATGAATCTCTGCACCGTAAGTTTTACTTCAGTAAGAGGTTTGTACGTCGTATTTGGATTTGAACTTACGTTGTTTAGCGCCTTGGTAGTCCTTGATCTTGACTCCCATTGCGGACAACGCTGAGGCGTCATCTTCAGTCATGGTAATGGTCAATGAGTACTGACCTGTGTCCTGCCCATTAAATACGTCATGCTGGGTTAGGTTGCTGAAGTTTACTACGCCTTCGATTGTTGTTGCTGTCATGGAATAATCTCCGTTATCGTTTCATGATTGCACTATTGCATATCATACTAATAGTATACACTATATGAAACTACCTGTCAAAAAAGAATCTATGACGTTGATAAAAAAGTACATCAAGAACATCATAAACCCTATACCCCCAGCAGGATAGATCACGTTAGCCTTCCACGGGTTGTCCCGTAGCCATTGTTCTAACTGCTGTTCCGTCATCATACTATATTCACGTACTCCTGATTAATAATTGTCTGCACATGGACGTACCCTTCGGGCCAGTACGTGTAGGACTCTGCGAGTGCCTTGGCTGTCCTGCGTACTGAGTCCTCGAAGTTCTCGTACAAACCCAGTTCGTCCTTACAATACCAAAAGGGTATACGTAAGACTGGCTCTGCTGGCCCGTGTTGTTCATAGTAAACAATAATCTCAGCGTCATTGCCTATCGGCCCGTCGTTACCAAAGTGTTTTGCGTGGTCGTTCTCTGGTTGTTTCACTGTTCACCCTCCGGTTGCGGTAGTTCATCACTAGCAATAAACAAAATCCTGTCTAGTGTCTGTCTAGACATGACCACGTTGCCCTTGTCATCAAAAGACAACTCAAGCTGATCCTGTTCGTACACAAAGGGTATACCACCCCAAGGGTCGGCCTTCATGATGTCATTGGTCACTGTACGGGCCTGCGTGTAGCCTAGGCAGTAGATTTGATAATCACCACCATCGACCAAATAAATACTCTTTTCGTCAATCGCCATAACTTAAGTTGCTCCTTAGGTTAACTTATGTAGTTTACTACTACTGTTTACTTCTTCAGTATATACCTTAGTAGAGGGTATCATAATCATCATAATTTGTAAATACCTCGTTTTGGTAGTTTGTTACAAAAGTGTCGTTATCTACTTCGACAGCCCCAGCAGCAGAAAGACAAGTATTACACATATCAATAAAATCACCGTTTGCGTCCTTTTTAGTTAGTTCAGTATCGTCTAAAATTACATTACAGGCTTTACAACGCATCCCGCCAGTACTCCCCATGTAGTTCAATCATTAGCATTTCAAGGTGTCTGTATGACAGTCCCTTGTACTTTCTCCGGCTGTTTAGTCGGTACATCTCAGTATCAAACTCCACCAAGTGTTCGACCATGGCGTGTTCCAAGGGATCTACAGTAGGGCCTGAGTTGTCCGCCAACCCACCACATTCCACTGCGTATTCATCTATCGTCATCGTAAGCTTTCTCCATACGTTTACATAGTTCGTCGATTATCTTCTGCTCTTCTTCTTTCCAAGCTGAGATATCATCTAAGCCAACGTAATCGTCAGCTTCTAGATCATCGTAATACTCGTCATGAGCAATTTCCCAAGATTCCCTAGGCATCGCTATCACCTCCCTTAATTAACATCCATATCGTACCAAGTATACAAAAACCCCACAACAAAAACAAGACTTTAATTTCCATTAATCAAACCTCGCTATCTTCTGGTTTCCTTTATCATCGGTAAGCCCGACGATTGAATAAGGGTAAATCCAAAGGGTAAACCCAAGCTTAGTAATCTTGGCAATCGGGTCCAAAGGCCCGTCTTCGTCGTTGTCCGCTAAGTAACGACCTTTGTTGTCGACTATGGTGCCCTCGAAAGGGTACACAAAACCGCCATAGTGGTACAAGGAATCCATCTTGTCAGCTACGGACTGTATGGACTGCCCTTCGATGTATAAGGACCGCTCGAAGAAGTGCGGTATAAGCCCAAGGGCCTCAATGGATACCCTGTCGTCTAACATTTCAACTATCATTGTCTAATCCCTCTTGTGCATGGTCTACGTCGCAGTCGCAAAGTATAGCGGCACCGTCGTAAGTCTTATATATGCCCCATGATGGCTCGCTAGGGTAATCTGCTACCCTTACCGCAGTCTTAGCAATTAAGGCATCCTCGAAGTATTTGCCAGTGATTTGGCACATGTAGAATGTTGTCATTTGTTCTGTTCCTTTCTGTCAATGTAAATAAACAAGGGCGTAAGTATAACACACGTCCCAAGTAATAACAATACGTCAAACCATGGCTGCCATTGTTCAATCATCGTCTAGGCCACTCGTTTATACCTTCCTCGTACCCTACAGCATGCCCTACTATCCACCCAAAGCCAAAGCATGCCACCATTAATACACCAAACATCATTAGTTCCATTATGCTACCCTCGCTATAACGTCGTTTTGTTTCTTTACCATACTCTTACCATGCCCAATGTAACACACTACTGCTACGTCTTTAGACCAGCATGCCCTACAAGGCCCGCATTTGCCCTCACGGGAATAAGCTTCGCAAACTAGGGAACCACTAGGGACATTGTCTAACGTCGCTATGGTGGACGTTTGAGGGCCTTCTATGACCTCTCCGGTTATGCTGTCAGACGACAAGCGTACCACTACGTTTGCCAATGCGGACATTTCAGCCAACACTGGACCAAACTTAGAAAACTTATGCATACGAGTCGGTAGCCAATGGTTACACCATGGCGTCCGCTTCATTACGTCCAGAATCTTGTACGCTAGTCTGACGTCGTATACGTCCCCACTATCGAACCATCGAAAGTATCGGTCGTTATCTAATTCTGACACCATGTCGTCGACCCATTCGGACCGCTTCCAGTCTTCCCGATTGTGCTCCCTTGGGGCCTTGACGTTGGGATAGCGATAGTTTCCACGTGTGGCATAGCATCCCGAACATGCATCGACCAATGAACCGTCGGCTTTGCGTGAAGCTGGGCATGTGTCGAGCGCCTGTAGTGACCACGAGCGCCCTGGCATTTTTGATGCTTTCGATAGCTTAACCATTACGTATACCTCCGCACAAGTGAATCGTAGATGTCCCTACCGTTAGACGATAGGCGATGATATCCCGTCGTGGACGGCTTATAACCCATCCCATGAAGCTTTGAAAGCATACGCATTTCTGGACTGTTCTGTCCGTTCATATACTCTACAGCGTAGCAGTAATATGCCTCGCAAATGTCCCAGCGGTCGAAGTACATAGTGTTACCCTCTTTTAATAACGGTTTAGTAGATATACCAAAGCCAGTGAAAGAAAGCCAGCAACTCCCGCAAACAAAGCGTCCATCCAAAGCAGTGCACATACGAGCATTAACGACGTAAACAGCAGTGATAGACCAAACGAGATCAATATCACTTCAATAATTGTAACTTGCGTGGGTTTGTTCATTTTTACTCTCTCCGTTGTCTGATACCACGAAAGCCCCGCATGTAGCGAGGCCCGTGAAGCTTGAATGGTTTAACGGTCGTCAATGCTGATATTGACATTCCGTCCGCCCTTATGCTCTACATAGAGAGACCAGAGACCGCCTGAAAGCTTGTGATAGCACTCGCCTTGTGAGTAGCTAAAGGGACGCTTTAGGGCCTTACGCTTACGGATGATAACTGAGCGGCCAAGAATTTTTGATGTGGTTACGTTTTCCATGTTGTGTACCTTTTGGGGTGGCTTTGTTCCCCTATCGCCATTTGTCCATAATGCCACAGTGACGCCACAGTGCAACATTTATTTTGTGTGAATATTTACATTAATTTTTTCTTGCTTTTTTGTTGGCCTTGTGTTACTCGCATGCGCACACGTTATCAAAGGCCCTAAGGGTTCAACATAAGTCCACACACTTGTCAATACCCAAAATGCAAAAACTCGTAAAAACTTTAGTTGGTCTTATGGTATGGCCCAAGGTTAAAACCCCGTGACGGGCTTCCTAGGGCGTCTCAGGGCCATGTGGATAAACCTGTGGATAACTTGAGGCGCAACTGTGGATAACCTGTGAATAACTCAAGGGTTGTGGACAACCTGTGGATAACTTATGCACAACTTATGCACAGCTTATGCACAACCTGTGGAAAACCTGTGGATAACTAGGCCGGGGGAGGGCTTATGTTGGCGATTATTTTTACTGTAGCCACTCAGGCACAAAATAGGTCAAAATTAAGAAAATTAAGTAAAAAATAACAGTACGTAACCTATTGTTTTTACTCAAGTTTCTAATATCCCTGGAATTAACCCTAAAATAACTTGACTTTCGTGTAAACTTGTGTTATACTATTGTTGTAATTAGGGATAATTTATGTTATGACCGTTGAAGTTAAAAAAGAGGTCGTGGCAGACCCCGGAAGTCCGAAGTAGCCGCTGTAACGCCCGGAAACAAGGGTGTAGTAGGCCGACCCAAGGGTGACGCAGCGATAATTAATGAGTACAAGGCTAGGATGTTGGCTAGTCCTAAGTCTCCTAAGGCCCTAGAAACAATTATTGATGCTGCTTTGGACAATGACCATAAGAATCAGGCTGCTGCTTGGAAACTTGTGATGGATCGTATACTAC
>BCSF01000307.1_pt1 | contig 20431 bp, 35 predicted proteins | sample 1016431 | NCBI WGS metagenome assembly BCSF01 (sample SAMD00045685;SAMD00045686;SAMD00045687;SAMD00045688;SAMD00045689;SAMD00045690;SAMD00045691;SAMD00045692;SAMD00045684;SAMD00045690;SAMD00045691;SAMD00045692;SAMD00045684;SAMD00045685;SAMD00045686;SAMD00045687;SAMD00045688;SAMD00045689, study...
AAAACCTGACGTTGGTAGGCTAACAGAAATAGAAAAGCAAACAGCACAAGCACTCATGGGTGATAAACCAGAGTTCTATTCTCGTGCTGTTGATGCTATTAAAAATGCTAAACAAAATAAATTTACTAAAGGTAAATGGAAAAGTATTGTACAAAGTAATTCTACTAAAGAAGAAATGAAATACTTAGGTTTAGATAAATACTTACAAGGTAATGAATCTATAACTAAAGAAGACTTATTAGATTTTGTAGAGCAAAAAAATATAGCAGATAAACTAAGTGTAGTTGAAGTGCCTTTAGAAGACCAATATGATTTTAGCTCATTTTCAATTGGTGGTGCAGGTGGTAAAAGAGCTAGTGCTAGTGAAAGTACTAGAGAAGTATTAGGTGCAGGTGATGTTAAACTACCTACAATGGAAGGATACAAATCTACTGTAGAACAATATGTTTTTCAAGTAGATGGGGCTGAACAATGGTCAGCTGATCCTGCCCACTTTAGTAGCAAGTATGCAAAGAATGCTATAGCACATGCTAGAGCACAGACAGGATACTTTAATGCAGATGCGGTAGAAAAAAGATTAGATGCAAAAGAAGCTGATGGGAAGGGATTAACTAATGACGATAAAATTTTAAAAAATGCATCTAGACAATTAGAAGATACTTTTATTGTAGATGAAATACAATCTGATATGATACAACAGATACAAGAAAAAGGAACTAAAGAAGACTTTATTATAATAAAAGGTAAAGATATTACATCAGATTTTTTACAAAAAAATTATCCTAATTATATTGTTAAATCTACACCAGTAGGTATACTTGAGGGTAAATCTAATGAAGAACTTAAAGATAGAGGTCTAATAGCTGTTAGAGATAATACTAATGTTTTGTATTCTGTAGATCCAGATAGAGATATAACAAATGAACGTGGTGTAGCTGAAGTTAGATTAATGGATAATAACTTTTATGTTTTTGATAAGAGCACTTTAGTTACTAAAGGGTCTTATAAAACAGAAGAAGCTGCACAAGATCTTGTGGATAAAAGAGGTTTAAGCCCACTACCAATAACTGAATCTAAAAAGTATGTAGAGTTAATACTAAATGCTATGATAAAAAAAGCAGTAGAAAAAGATTTAGATAGTATAGGTATAACTAATGGACAAATACAATTTGATAGATATGAGGGTCAACCTATGGAAGATAAAGAAGGTTTAAAAAAATTTTATGATGAGATTGTGTATAAGCAATTAGAAAAAATTGCAGATAAATATAATGTAGAATTAGAAACTGTAGAGTTACCTGGAAAAACAGGACCAAAAAATTTTGATGATGTTGGTTTAAATGAACCTACAGAACAATCAGATTCTTTAAATATAACTCGTAGAACTCAAACAGCATTAAGAGATGGGTTTGTTTTACGTAAAGTAAACTATAGTACATTAGCAAATACAATTGAAAGTATAAATCGTGGAACTGTAGAAGGCGACCCACTTCCTGACAATGCTACACTCCCAGATTATGCAAGCATATTTACTGAAACAGGTAGAGGTGCAGGTGATAGTATTTTAGATACACTTATTGATGATAATCCAGATATAGAAAATGAAAAAGATTATTATATGTGGATAAAACCAGATAGTGAAATAGATAAAGCAATAACAAAAGCTAATGCGGGTGAGTTAATGAGTTTAGCAAGAGTATGGAATAATAGCGATATTAATTTACAAATGCCCATATCATCAGTTGTCCCTTCAGGTGGCACAGATATAAATAGTTATAATTCCTATATAGCTGAGTATTTTGATAAAACAAAAGATTTTAATCTTAGATACCCACACGAAATTATTAAAATGAAACTACCAAAAAAATTACAGAAAGAAATACTAAGCAAACCTATCAAACTAAGTAAAGCTAAACAGCAAACAAATAGATTACTCGCATAAAAAAAGGGGAAGCGTTAACTTCCCCCAGCAGGCAACATAAGGGCTCCTTTTAGGGAGCCTTTTTTTTTGGTGTTAAATTTTTTGTATCATCTGTTTAATATCATCTTCTAGTTTTTTACCAGTAGAGTTTGCATGATTAATAATAGCTGCACATAAATTAGCTTGGTACTTGTAGTCTTTTAAAGCTTCTCTTATTTTACCCACTGGCTTTCCTCCATAGTCAATTACAATAGCATTGTCTTTATTTAATCCAATCTTTAATTCAAATAGTAAACCCGTATGTTTGCTTACATTATTTTTTTGCATTGGTATCCTCCAATGGCTTCTTAACAAAGTCTGCACCAATCTTTGGATCTAGTTGATTTAATCTTGCTAACATAGCCATAAGATTTGCTACTTCTCCATATGGTCTAGTCATAAGATATTTCATTATATCTTGTAGTTGCATAGAATCTATTAAATAAGTTCTAGATCCTAAACTATTTTCTCCTTTCTCTTTAGTCATTATGTTCTCCAAATTGTTTATGTATTGTTTTTATATTTTCTTCAGCAGTAGATATAATGTTTATTAGTTTATCTAACTCTTCTGTAAATTGTGGGTGCTCACCAATTGCAACAGGATTATTTAAATACACATTAGCTTTGCTGTAGCATCATCTATCTGTGCTGTATACTTATCGTGCAATGCATCTAGAAACTCGTCTCTCATTCCTGCCCCCTAAATTGATAATACTTATCCTCAATAAGATCAGCATCATCTAAGTAAGGATTGAACTTAGCCTGTACAGATTCCTTTGCATCTCTTATTGTTTGATTTAGAGTACGACCTTGCTTTAGACATCCTGCTACAAAATCTTCTACTTCTATTATTGCTTGTTTAACTTGCCCCATCTTTGACCTCCTTTATTAGTCTATTTAAATACCATTGTGCCTTTTCTAAATCTTGCAATGGCTCTCCTTTAAATTTATATCTTGAAACATACTTCAAGACATTGCCTTTTAAGTACCCATGATATTCATCATTCTCCATACAATCACGAATAACATCTATTGTTTCTTTCTTACCATGTTTATAATGTGCAGGTGAATTTACATTATCTTCTGCCATACTTTCTCCTTACTGTGTTGTACTCAATCATCTCAAGATCATACTCCCCTTTATCTACATTACGTTTAACTACAAGTCCACTCCACCACATTTGCTGTGTAGCTTTAGCATAGTTTTCCTTATGATGCAAGTAACATCCTGCAGATAATCCCATAAGTTTTTTACCAGATGGTAGAGCACACATAGCATAATCAAATGTATGTATGTGACCTACAGTAGAAGATACTTTATTTTTTAAGAGTAGAGAACGAGCCACATTGTCACCACTGATAGGCTTGCCCATGACACCAGTAGGGTAATTGTGGCAATAATATACACCATCCACAACAACGGGCTTCTGGTACTCATGTACTTCCCAACCAAACTTTTCAAATTTAAAATCGTCTGTACTAATTGTTCCTTCAAGTTCTGGTATGTCATCTACTGTTCTATCTATCCTATCTTCGTGATTACCAAGTAACATGATTTTTCTTGATCGTCTCCCATTGAGACCTTTGTTAAATTTTTCCAATGCATCATGAACATGGTCTATATCTTTCTTATATCTTCTACCTTCAAATGATTTCTTACCTTTATCATAACTAGATAGTGAATCCATACTTGCAAAGTCACCCATGCATACTATGGTATTTGGTTTCAGATCATGTGCTAGTTTACCTGCCCATAAAAATCTGTCATTGCTTGCCTTTGGAGTACAATGAGGGTCTCCTATAACTAAGTGTGTTGCCATTAGTTTAACTCCTTATCACGTTTGTTTTTTAAATATTCAATAAAATCAATAACATTATCTTCACTATCAAATTCAGCTACAGAATTAATAGCTAGATCTTTTTTGTTATCTTTCTTATCGTCTGCAAACCCACGTAGTCCATACATAAATGTAGTCTGAGGGTCTGATGTTGCCATTTTAATCATGCCTCTTGCAATAGTAGAACATAACTCATACTGTTCTGTTGTCATTGCGGCTTTACTATCCATAACTATTCCACAGGTAAAGCCTTTATCCCAAGGTGTAACTAAAACTTTTATTGCATTTTCTGCATCGAACTTTTTCTTTCTCATTTGTACCAATACCTTTCATAGTTGTCATCATTATACTCAACTACCTTATGTTCAAATCCTCTCTTCATACTTTTTCTACCAAATTCTTCTGCACTCTTTTCATTACCAAATAAAACATTTGTAAACATTTTGTAGTCCTTATCTTTTTTATTTTTATATAATACAAAATATAGCATCATAAGTACAAGGGTGGAAAATAGACCCCTCAAAACTACTCCCCACCCAGTTAAAGTTACAATCTCTATTCAAAAGTTTCCTCTTTCTTAGGATTGTTTACTTCAGTGTACCAAACCCACTTAGGGTTCTTGCCTTGCGATTGTTGTTGTGGTAACAATTGCAATTTACTTCCCCAACAAGGAAGCTTGTATGGGCAAAATGTACAAGCCATGCCCAAAACTCTATTACCTGTTTTCTTAGTACGGAATGTTTCTTCTATATCTTTAAAGCATCTTTTAAATGGTACTTTATTTTCAATAGCTGTTATGTTTTCTTCTGCACTAGCTAACGCTTTAACTCTGTATTCATTATCATCTATAGGAGTTTCACATACTGTCCACTCACCTGTAGATTTATTAATTACAATCCATCCACCAAAAGGCATCTTCTCACTTTCACTATAAAGATATCCTTGAGGTACATATCCAAACGCATCGTCTCTTGCAACTTCTTCAAACCCACTTCCAAACTTTTTATCGAATGAATATGGTGACGCACTTTTAATATCCCACACTTTCTCATCAATCTTAACATCAAGCCTGCCTTCAATTTCTGATTCTTTAAATTTAAGTTTAACTTTTTTCTGCTCATCTTTTACTTCTACTCCTGCTGATTTCATTACAAATATAGCCAATGCCTCAACAAGATCTCCAAAAGTATTTCTCATCTTTACATTGTATGGTTGACCTTCACCCTTTACATTCTTTGCCTCCATCTGCAATTGACATAATGGTCTACCTATACTTGACATTCTTGGTTTAAAGCCCTCTCGTCTTTGCTCAGAGAACTGTTTGCGTAAGGCACTTTTACATGCCTCACCAAACTCTTCTACTAGTGTATCAGATATATCAATAGATTCTTTATTGCATTTATCTAGATACGTTTGAACTTTTAGAAGTATATCGTTCATTATGATGCCAACACATCTACAGGATCTTCAACTTGATCCACAACTTTTTTCATATCTTTATCAGATGAATCATAGTTGCTCTTCTTTGCAGCTTTATATAGATCTATCACTTCTGTATTTTCTTTAGTGATAACTTCTTGAAATACTCCAAGAGTTTCCATATCTTCTTTTGACATCTCTAAGCCAGCATCAGCATTAACAGAAATCTCTGGTGTGTAATAAACATTACCACCTTTTTTCTGTCTCTTAGTATCTACAGATAATGTAGTAGTAAACATAAGTTTTTTACGTTTAGTAATCTGATCTAACGCAGAGCCAACTGGAGCAAATGCTGTACCTGTAACCCTCCATAGAGCAGGCAGATTAGAAACAGTGTGTTCTTCGCCATTTGCTTTTACTCCTTTAAATGATAACAGACCATACAATAATCTATAACATCTTATTGTTCTTTGTTCTGCTAGTTGTTCTGGTGTTAAAGAATCCCTATCTTTAAACGGAACCTTACCACACTTTGTACCTCCAAGTATATCTACAGCTTCTTCTTTCCAATTCTTGAAAATAATAGATCTGTTTGTATACTCAGATTTATCTGGATCATAGTGCATGTATTGCATTGCACTTATGAATGGTCTAAATGTAACTGGCTTACCATATACATTCTGACCTACACTAGAATCAAAAGTAAATAAATTACCAACAGGTAATTGATTACCTTCATCATCTTCTGGTGATCTGTTGATGCCAAGTCTAGGAATATTTACTCCTTTACTTGAACCATCGTCTTGCCCAATAGCTTCCATAATTTGCTCTTGAGACATTTCATTTATATTTGTTATGTTATTATCCATAATAACCTCCTTGATTATTGATTTGCTTATACCACATTTCTACTAATTTGTCAAGTGTTATTTTAAAATATTTCATTAATAAAAAATCCTACTAACACATACACAATAGCACATCCAAGTATAGTTTCTAGCATACTTTAGTCTCTCCTTCAGTAATCTCGTAAGATAAATCTTCCAAACGAGCAAACCACATTAAATAACTTTGTAGTTCTTCATGTTCATTTATATACAACATTGTGGGTTTAGCATCACACTGTGCTTTTAAATCTTGTAGCATATCATAAGCTTCTTCTTGCTCATCATCAGCATAATCTTCCCACAACTCTTTGTCTAGTAAAGGTATTGACATATTACTCCTATATTAAAATGGTATACTGTCATCATCGTAGACTTCTTTAGTCAAGACTGGTATATCAATTGTTTGCACAAAATAAGATGTTGTGCTTTCATCTTTTGCTTTAGCAATATCATTAAGTTTATCAGATATATCTAAAGCATCGCTGTAGTTATCCATAACTAACTCAATTGTTATTAGTGGTTTAATGTGGCTAAACCTCACCATCTTTAGTATTAGATTAGTTTGTGTCATTTGTGACCTCCTTCATATTTAACCAATCATATCCCATTTTGATCTCTGTGTCAAGTGGAACATTAAAGTTTATTCCATAATACTCTTGCATAGCAGGTATTACAGATGCTGTACCCTCGTCAAATATTCTACTCATTACAGCTTCTTCTCCAGGATAAACATCAGCCACAATAGAATCGTGAACTGTGTTAATAAGTAAACTCTTTACCTTTTCTTTTTTCATTAACTCATATATTTTTATACAAGCCAAAGGCACAATGTCAGCAGTAGCTAAACCTTGCACAGGATAATTTTTTATTTGAGTACCATAACTAGATCCACCCCAAGGCATACGTTCTGCATATGGAAATGCATACTCTCTACCTGTAGGTAACTTAATTCTTTTATAAGTTATAGCTTGAGTTTGTAACTCATCATGCCATTTAGTTATACCTTTATATTTTTCTGCAAATGTTTTATAGTATTTTTTCTCAGCATCTGTACCAGTTGTACCACCATACAAAGGTTTAAATGTATGTGCCTTTGCATCTTGCCTAGACACACCTATAATATCAGCAGTAAATTTATGTACATCTATATTATTTTTTATATCTTCCATACCTTGTTTATCTTGTGCAAGAAATACTGCAGTTCTAAACTCTAGTTGTGCAAAGTCTACTTCTATAATCTGCCCACCTTTAAATCTAGATTGTATAACTTTACGTATTGGAAACGTACCACCCCTAGGTTGGTTTTGGAAGTTAGGATCACGACTAGATAATCTTCCTGTTGCTGTAACTGCTTGCATAAACTTAGGATGTAGCAAACCATTATCATTTGTAAAGTTTTGTAATCCTTCTACAAAAGTATTTAAGTATGTAGAGATAGCATTGTGTCTAAGTATAGCATCAATAAATTCTCTGAACTCTCCTTCAGCTTCTCCTGCAATTTTATTTAATGTAAGTCTATCTGTTTTAAATCCAGAGTCTGATACATCATATACACTTCTAGGTCTTTGATTAAATCCTGCAAGTTTAGCCATGTTAGCATATGTAAATCCTTCACCGTGACAATCATCACACTTACTATATTTTTTATAAGGTGTGCCATCAACTTTAACTTTTCTTATTACACCTTTACCTGCACAATGTAAGCATTGACTAGCCATAGTTCTATATATAGGCTCAGAGTTATTAGCTACTAATGTTCTAAATTGTGCAAAAGAAAACTTAGGTCTTTTCTTATTCTTCTTTGTAAATTTATCTACACCTGTATTAAATATCTTAGCCCATTGATTTTTATCTTTAGGTTTTTTAGAATAGATTAACCATGATAATTGTTCTGGACTACCTAAATTAATCTTAGTATCTCCCATCTTTTCATATACAATCTTATCTATCTTTTGTTTTAGATATGCAAACTCTGCTCTGTATTCTTTTTCTACTTGCTTAAGATCATCTAAGTTTACATTGATACCATTACGTTCCATATCAGTAAGCACAATTAAAAACTCATTCATAACTTTAATTGTCTTTAACAAACCTTTATGTTTATCTGTTCTTAAGTCTGCCATTTGTGAATCAAACAACTGTCTAGTAATAGCTACATCTATCTTACCATACTGCTCTACAATTTCTGCAGGTATGTTCTCAAATGATACACCTCTATCCATATATTCTTTTACTGCATCATCTTTAGCATCTAGTTTCCTACGCTGGCAACACATAAGTAATGTTAAACTTTTTCTTACACCACGATTAAGCACATACTCTGCTATCATTGTATCATATACATTGCCTGTGTAAGTAAATCCTGCCTCAAGTAACCAACTTAAATCAAACTTAATGTTATGACCTACAAGTATTTTAGTTTCATCTAGTATCTTCTGTATCTTATGAAAGCATCCTTCATCAACTCTTTCACTATGGTTAGTAAAATAGTATTCATCATTAATTCCTACACTAACCAATATGTTATTAGGATTAAATGGTGATGGATCAAAGCCACCTGCCTCTGTTTTTTGATATGATGTTTCTACATCTATTGTTGTTATCATATTTGCCTTTCCGTTAATCTGTAAATCTACTTATATATTTATCTAACAAGCAAGATGGATCTCCATGCCAACCTGTTATTTTATTTTTACTTATGTTTAATACTCTACTGTTATTAGTAGGATCATTAGATGCTCTATTACCAATACCAATAATTAAATCTGCTTCAGCTGCCTTACCTGTTTTAGAGTTCTCCATCATATCAAATGATATATGATCTCTGTTGTGTGCATCTGCTGATGCCTGTGATATAGCAATGACTACACATTCTCTTCTCTTTGCTATCTCTCTTGCACTTGTATAGATTGCTCGTAGCTTTTCATCTGTTCGTGCATATGTACCTTTCATATTTACTTTGTCTAACTGATCTATAACAATAATATCTGGTTTGTGTTTTTCACAATGACTATCAATATCATCCATAGACCAATCAACTGTATCAATCATTTTAATATTATCTTTTATTTTAATCCATTCATCATGTGCTGCATCAATATCATCTACAATCTGTTCTTTGTTAAGTCCAGTAAAACAACTGATGGCTCTCATCTGTGTACGCACTGCAGGTTCCTCATTTATAAATGCATGTACCTTTGCACCTTGTTCAGCAAATCCATATGGTGCTGATACAAGACTCACCCAAAATGCTGTCTTACCTGTCTCTGGTCTAGCAAATGCAATCATAAGATTTCCTGGACCGATTCCACCTATATTATTTTTTAGTACAGATAAATTAAATTGCCATTTACTTACAACATTTAACTCATCAAGTAATTGAGTAATATCATTTGTTACTGCCTCTAATTTTTCTGTAGGTAATCCTGTCTTATGTTTCTCAATTAAGTTTGTAATAAAATTAAAGTCTGCAGGCTTACCATTAAATATTTCTGTAGCTTCGATTGCTATCTTCTGTGCAACATCTCTTTCAATTAATATTTTTATAATGTCATCTGCTATTTCTTTTGATGGCTCTTGTGTTTCTTTTATATCTTCAAGTAATTCACTAAACTGTTCTTTCGCTGCTCGTGTTAGTGCAGGATTAAATACAGTAGTATGCAGAGAATATAACTCATCAATACTTATATCAGCATCATACTTCTCATGTGCTTTTTGTATTGTATCATACAAAGAACCAAAGCTACCTTGAAATACATTACGAGATACTTGACCTTTATACTCTGTATAAAAATCTTTATCTAACATTAGTTTTATTATTTGTTTTTCTATCATCTTCTTTTAATTGCTTTCTGCAATTCTAATTGTTCTTCTAGTATTGCTGTTATGGTTTCTAGTTTACTTTGATCTCTGGTATTCCATGTAGAATTATTTAACTCTATGATGTCATACTTCCAACTATTCCAATCCTCTAATATTTCTTTCATCATTTCTTCAGTCATTAAACATCTCCTCTATCTCCTTTGTTCCATAATATTTTAAATCATCTTCTAAAGTTTTAACATGAACATTCTTAATACCATAAGATTTAAGTTCATTAGCAATAGCAAATGATTTAGTTGTTGCATCTCGATCTAACCCTATATACAATTTTTTGTATTGTGTCAAGTGTTTCTTATGAGATTCTTTTAATGATGTACCCATCAAAGCTATGCCAGTTAGTACATTAGATACTGCACAAGCAGAGGCACAATCTTCTACAAGTATAGCCTCCTTATGCTCTGTCAATCCACAAGTAAATGGTACATCTTTGTTACCATACATATACCATTTAGGATAGACTTTAGAATTTAATCCTCTACCTACTGCACCTACAATCTCATCTGTCTCTGGGTCTTTAACACAGAAGACTACTCTGTTCTGTGCTATGTCAAACTTTATTGTGGCTCTACCCCAACTCCATGCTTCCCAACAATTATTTTTATGTAGGTACTTCATTGCTTTCTCATCTGAATATACAGATGTAAAACTATCTGGCATTTCAAATTTTAAATTTTGTATTTCTTCTTTCTGTTTAAATGTATCTGTTACATAGTTCATATTTTTTTCTCCTTGATATTTACCTTTGGCATTACATGATGCATGAAAACAATACCAACTAAGATTGTTGGCTGATGTATCTACTGATAAAGTATTCTTACCAGAACAAAAAGGACAATCCATTCTAACAGATGTATCTGGTGGAATGAATAGCCCTTCTATTACTGCTAGCTGTTGTTTATAATTCAACTGGCATTTCCTCGTATGTTATTGTGTATTTATCTTTTGCAAAGAAGTCATCAACTTCTATCTTCATGAGTCCTTCGTTTAAATATTCAGCAACAGCATTCTCAATCATCTCTATTGTTGGTTCGTATGGAAATGGTATCAGTGCCTTTGCGTCTATTCCTAGTCCGAAGATTCTTACTTTGTATTTTTTCATCATGATTCTCCTTATCATAGTTGTCTTTGTTTGTCAAGTTCTTTCGTAATTTTTTATAATAATCTGGGTGCTTAAACTCAAACATCGTTTATTATATCCTCATCCCATAAGTCAACACTATAAGACTTGCCATTTAAATCAAAAGAAAACTGTGTACCTTTACCTTCAAGATAATCTTCATGACCATTTGCTTTGCCACCTAGTTCTTTTTCTATTTTATCTATCAATTGTTTTCCTATTTCATATGGTATCATTTTGTCATCCTTTCATGTTGTTTCCAAACCACTTCTTCATGAGGTAGTCTGTCACCATCTACTCCAAAAAATTTAGTTTTGTCTTCATCAAATACACCTTGAACAAATATATGACCTACACTATAGCCAGCATCATATAATGCTTTTCTTATTATTTCTTCTGGTTCAAATGTAGGTTCGTCTATACTTCTCCATTCAAAATTAACTGTTGCTTTCATTTATTTCCTTTTCTATGTTATATATTGTATTATATGTATTACTTTGTAGTTTGCCTATGTCCATTGGATCGCAGTTTAAAAAGTCTTGTATAACTTCTACTGCTACATCTAGTGTATCATCATACATCATCATTGGTTCTTTTCTAAATCTTAATGTTAAAAAAGTTTTTACTTTCTTCTTTGTTATTCTATGACTCATTAATGCTCCTCGTAGCTTACTTGTTTAACTTTACGACTCCAACAGGCACGACAACTACCACACTTATTATCTTGAGTTTGTGATGGACACTCATGACCTATTGCTTTCTTATCTTTATGCACACCAGATGTCCACTTCCAAAACTTAGGTTGTGGGCTATCAACTTTAGTAGTTGATACTCGTAGGCATAGATTTTTTGGTACATCTTCTTCTTTGATCTTATCAATAATCTGATACTCTCTTGTAGCCAGCCAATACTTTATGTGTGGTGTAAGTTCACACACTTCAAATATCTTCATAAGATGTGAGTAAGATTGTACATCACCAGAATCAAACCATCTGTGATATCTGTCTTCCTCTTTTTTATTTTTATATTTCTGTGTAATAAGTTCTGCCATGTAGTCTATCCACTCTGGCAATTCAATAGCTTGGTATCTCTTTTCATACATAGCTTTGACAACAGGAAACACATAACAACCTTTACCTGCATAACATTTATTACAGATTGTACCTTTTACTTCTGCTAATATACTACCTGTCTTACAATACTCAATAGGTATACCCCACGCATACGAGGGCATCTTAGCAGGATTAGATAGTGTACCTATCTTTGCTTCTATTTCTTTTAGTTTCATATAACTATCACTCCTATAATAAAGCCAAAGATAAAACAGACAATCTCTGTTCTATAATACAATGACCATACATTAAACTTTTTTATTAATGCTTTCATAATATCCTTTCTCAACTAAATGTTTATATAAATTTTTACAAGTCTTGGGTGTCTTGTCTCCTAGATTAAAGTTACCTATGACTGCTTTTGCAAATGATGTATAGCCTGTCACTCTAGGATTAGTCATAAGTATGTCATGTTCTGCTTGCATTTTTAATGCACGAAGCAACATGTTCTGTTGTAATGTGTATCCATCTTCAAACACATATGTTCTTAGATCTGCCATATATTCTCCTTTGTTTATTGTTTGTTTTGTTCGTACTCTGGGTCATAATAACTTACCAAGTACTTTCTGTCAAGTGTCTTGCAATAGGTTGCAAATATTTTATTACCTTTGTATGTACCATGTATCCATATCTGACCATTGCCTTCTTCGTAATCTGGATTTTCTATATAGGTAATATATTCTTGTGCTTTGTCGCTACAAAATTCATAAGGCTGTAGCCTTGCAGGTATCTCTGCAAAGCCACCACCTATGAACATTAAAGTAATTAATACTTCCACTAATTACTATTTACTGGGTCTACCTCTGACTCCTGTATCTCAGCTTGAGGTACAGGTTTAGTAGTAGGTATAATCATCTGATGTTTTTCCCACATAGCAGTATCACTATTCCAATAAGTAAAAGCTTCCATAGCTTTTCTCAATTCATAATGAAGTTCCTGTGTAGGCTTTCTATCATTTTCAATCCTTGCAAGAATGTTGATGGCTCTCTTTCTTAAAGAACGCATCCATTTCATTTCCCACGAGGTATCTACTGTTGGTATTTCCGACATATGTCTCCTTTGTTGAGGGTTTATTTATATATATATGATGTTATACTAACACATAAAGTCTGGTGTGTCAACTAAAGTGTACTTAGCAAATCGTTTCTTCTCACCTACATAATAGTTCTTGTATGATTGTATGTAGTCATCACACTTGTATTCATCTGGCATACATAGTGGTGGTATAAGAAATGTTTTGTATTCAAACTTATCTTTTATCTTTTCGTTTAAGCATATAAGATTGTTTAGTATTCTACCTGTCTTGTGAATTTTGTTATGGTATCTGTGTCTGTATTGATTAAGTAAATGACCTAGTAAATCCATTGACCACATATAATTACCAAGTGAATCTCCTACCCATATTGTCATTGGGTGTTTGGGGTATGCAGGTTTGTATAGTTGTTCATCAATACCACAATGTCTTTGGTATGCAGTTGATAACATCTGTCCTGTTTCTAATATCATTTTTACTACATGCTTATCACAATGATAGCTAGCACATATCTCTGGGTCTTTGTGTAAGTGAAATATATTCATATCTTTAACTCCAATTTTCGTATTGCATATCTTACTTGGTCAAGTGTTACTTTACCAGTATTATAGTTGTACATCAAGTTGTCATGTAGTTTTACAATGTGATCTTGTGTTGTACCTGCAAGGTCACAGAAGAACTCACAATCTTTAGAACGAAACCATGCTACTGCACTCTGTCGTTCTCGTTCCATTTGTATGTCACTCATAACTCCACTCTTTGCATTGAAGATACCAAATGAATCTTCAAACATAATCTGTATCTTTGCAAGACCGAGTTGTTCTTCTGGTGTCTTATCTATCTTCTCGTGATTGTATGTTTTCATATTCTTCCCTTGTTGTTGTTTTACGCAGACCACAGTCTGCACAGTAATAAATTTTATTGATTATAATAATTGCTTTTGAGTCACAATCATAGCACAATTTAATAGGTGCGTCAATGTGGTTACTTGGTTTATCTGTCATAATATGATAAGGTGTCCTGTCGTTGCAGGGGGGTTAGTATATACATACCACCCCCATACATTAGTTTGGATTGTTAAGAGGCAAGGCTGATACCATTAGCCTTTTGATAGGCAAGTATCTTCTCTGCTCTTGTTTGTTTTGGCGAACCAATATTCATAATAGAATCGGCTGCATCATCAATAGAGATAACCAAGTCCATACCCATTTTATCTGCGAGTATGCTAGGGTCAATCTTCCATTGTATCTTATCATGATTAGCAAACTTCTCTACTTGAGAGAACTTAGTCATAGATTTAATTACCTCTTTAAACCTATCAACTCTAGCCACAACAGTTTTTATCCATTGGGTATGAGTATTGACTACCTCTTGTTTAGCACTAATCATCATTTCAAACTTAGCAAACTCTAAGTCTGAACATGGTATTGCACGAGAACGACAACCACCTGTACCAATGATATGCAAACCATAGTTATCTTTCCATGATTCATACTTATCACCATTACCTTGACCACCTTGTAGCCAATGATGATTGTCATTTCTACATTGTGATAGGTATGGGTTGCTGTTTCTACTGTACCTTGTATCTGACTTCTCTGCTTGTAAGTCAGACTCAATGTTACAGTCTGGGTTCAAACCTACTGCTTTCATATCTTCACGATACATAGCATATGCAAAGTTCTTACCACTGTTACTGCTACCTCTACCATAACGATTACCATAATCTCCATTCAAACTTCCGTCTAACTCAAACGAAAAATGTCTGGACTTATCTACCTCGTCATTGTATTGGTCAAGCACTTTAGGTGCATCAGTTACTTTGAAAAAGAAACAACTATCTCTACCTACTGCATTGATAGTGTTATGCTTTTTCTGTAGCGACTGAAGTGTAGCAACATCTTCCAATGGGAATCTTCTTTCAACTACTTCTTTACAAGTAGCAAACGAAGATTCTATTGTAGACTTTGCATCATCTCGTGCCTGCTTGAACGCCTCTTTTTCTTCGGTGTTCAATGATTCGCAATGCTTACGAAAGTCAATCACTAATGACTTACGCTTATCAGCATTGAGTCTTATCTCTTTTTGTTCCATGAGTATATACTCCTTTCATGTTGATTAAAAAAAAGACACCACCCAGATAACTGAGTGATGCCTATATAATATACTAATGTTATTGATGTGTCAACTAGCCAAGCCAAGTGTGACTGCTAGTTCTCTAGCTTGCGTACCATTTATTGTATACCAATTATGATTGTTAGCTATTTGTTCTGGTGTTTGTGCTTGCTCTTGTGTTATAACTTGATCAACACCTTTTAATTTATTTACTAAATGGTATCTATCATGTGTTTCTGTATTCCAACTGTATCTATATTCTACATACCAAGCATCTTCTAAAGGTAACACCTGTTTATCAATAAGACCTACTGCTTGCATACAGGTATCTTTGTTATCATTAAACCAAGTATCACGGCAACCATTGGAACACCAATAGCCTAGCCATGTACTAATTTTATTAGATTGATAATATTTAGCACCCTTACTGCCACGAATTTGATTTTGATTTTTCTTTTCGGGACACTTTTTATTCTGACACCACTCACTCATTGATATCTCCTTTGGTCATTAGTAATTTAAGATGATTGAATTTTACTTGATCAAACATTACTATTGTAATGTCATCATTTACCTCTAACCTATTGATTTTATAGACTTTTTTGCCTACGCTGAACCACTTCAATCTCTTAACAGATATGTTTCGTGGTGCTTTTTTATCTAGGTCATGGGCTAGTATGTACTCGTCAGCGTCAGTAGTTCTTTTCTTACCTTTACGCTTGTACATAGTGCCATCAGTTTGTTTCCAAGTTGAACGATTTAATAAATCAAACTTGCCTACTCGGTACTCGCCATTGGTTTTAATAAAACCTGCACGAAACTTTTTAGCTTTAGTTGATGTCATCAAATCATACAACAAGTCAGAAACTTTACCGACTTGTATGTTTGTTTGTGTCATATGTACTCCTATTGGTTAATAAGAGTACATAATACTTTAATTGTTATGATATGTCAAGCAACTTCTCTACTTCCTCACATCTAGTACGCAAGGCTTGAAGTTCTTGTTCAGATATTTCTTTTTGTTCTGTTATTTTTTTAATTAAAAGTTTATTAATACGTTCAGATAGCTTACCAACTTTTAATTTCATTGTACTTATTTTTGTTATCATGTAGTCAGTATATAAAAAAACCCCATGTATGTCAAGCGACATACACAGGGCTAACTTTTAGAGGGAACTAAAACTTTTTATATGCTATCTAGCACCGAGCATAATCTCACGAAACCTTTTCATATCAAACTCAGAGATATTATCTAGCCCACTGCTTTGCTTATATATATCTTGAGCCTGATGAAGATTGATAGAGTTTTTTCTATCATAAGTTTTAGCTTTGTTTTCTTGTTGCACTTGGTCAATGCCCCATCTTGTTTGGTCTGTCATAGTTTTCTCCTTTGTTATTCTTATACTATATCAAGGATATATTGTTGTGTCAAATAGTACAGACAAAAAAAAAGCCCTACCGATATTGCTACCGATAGGGCTTAGACCTGTTCACATATCATACTTCTTCCTTTACATAAATGTTGCGACTGTCAATAAAGATATCGTCAACCAAAATGTAACCAACAATGTCTTTTGCATAACTTTTTCCTTTCTCTTTGTTATACAATGACCTTACCAAAGCACTTAACCTGTGTCAAGTGCTTGGGCGTTCCATTTATTTGTTTTAGATTTTTATAAACCGAGTTATTTTGCCAGTAAATCTAACAATAAGTAGCCTATAACTACTGATGAGATCATTACTAATAGTAGTTTCATTTTTTTCTTTTTATTTTTGGTTGTACTATTTCAAATGTATGTTTCTTTATTTGTTTATCGTAGTATTTAACCATGTAATCAGCTACAAAATACAGAATTAAACCAATAATTATAATAGTAATTCCACCATATAAAAGTATATTAATTGTCATATATATTTTTATGTATTGATTTTATTTTGTCAGTTGCAATAGGTGTAATACTTTCAATCTGTTTATCTGAATATGCATGCCAATATTGATGGCCTCTGAATTTGTAACCTAAGTCACAAACAAATTCTGGTTTAACCTCTGTATTGACGTAAGTATAGTACTTATCGCCTTTTTTGGTCAAGTACCCAAAGTTGTTAAGTTCAACTCCTCCGGACATCTTTGATATTGCAAACTTACCTACCTTACCTCAATGCCAACCTAAATAATTATTAGGACAACACTCTACAACAGTTCCATCATACTTAGATTCCTTACCTTTAACATTGGAACCACCTATTACGTATTGAGTAGCAACCCTACCTCTCTTATCTCTATTCCAATTACTTACAGTGTTATAAGGATTATCCCAACCTGCCGTATGATGTATGAAGAATCCTAAAGGTTCTATTTTACCATAATCTCTAACATATTCATCAGAATCTAAATACACTTTATCGATAACAAGACCATCTTTGGTTGTGTATGTTCCGTGCTTTGCAAGTTTATTATCTTTATCATAAGCAGTATCTTCTGCTGATGTGTTACTGGATTGATCTGTATCTATCCCTATTGATTCCCATGTCTTGGAACCTACAATACCGTCTGCAACTAACCCATTATCTTTCTGAAATTGTATAACAGCTTTCTCTGTTCCAGAGCCAAATATACCATCGGCTCCTATATTTAAAGCTTCTTGAAGTTGTTTTACTTCTTTACCTTTTGAGCCTTTTTTTAATAACATATTTAATCCTTTAATAATAAATATGTATTGTTTAAAATTAATCTATAAATTTTTTATTTGATTCGGGATCGTGTTGTATATATCCGCCCCATTTATATTTAGAATATTCATGGCCAGACCGTTCAGCCTTTTTTCGAGATTCACCATTTGTTGAAGCCGAGGCAAAATGGTAAAAGTGTAGATTATATAGTCTAATTAAGGGTATGTTGTTTAAATCTGCCTTTAAAAAGAAATCCCAATCTGCTACCATTCCTAATTCATAATTTTCATCCCATCCTCCCATTTTTAAGTAATCTAATTTAGACATGAATATAGGTAATGTTGAACCAAACCCATCTTGTTTTTCTATAGAGATAGATTTTTCATATTCCCAAAATTTATCTAAATCAAATTCACTTATGTTTTTACCTAAATCTTTGATATGAAATTGAGAGAACATGCTAGGATATGGTTCGATTTGGTTAGGAGATATTAATGCCCCATCAACCCAATTTAACTCTAGAATAATATCCCAATGGTTAGGAAACACATTATCATCATTAACAATAAGTACCTTATCGTGTTTTGCATTGTATACGCCTAGGTTAGTTCCCCGACAAAGCCCTTGGTTTGTTTCTAGGTTTAATATATCAATTGAATCTGACCAGCGATCTAAGACATCTTTATTTAAGTCATAATAACCATCAACAACAACAATAATTTGATTTTGGTTTTGTTGTCCCTCAATTGCAGATTTTAAGCATAAATCAAGCATATCTGGTGATTTATATGTTGGTATTACTACTGATATCATATCGTATATTCTCTCCAATCTGTTAATGGTGATAGCCAAGCTGTCTCTCCGTGTGTAGCATAGCCAGGTATTGGTGTTATTAATAGTTCTCCTTGTTGTCTTAATTCTAAAAACATTTGAAAATCATTCGGATGTGTTCCTGATGTATGTTTTCTCAATATTGTTTCCACTCGTTTCAATGTGGATACCTTTGCGGCAAACGTCATGGTCGTGCTATTAGTTATTTTCCAATGACAACTATCTGTTAAATATACTCTAGTATCTTCAGCACCACCGACACAGTATGGATTACCTCCTTTACTTGGGTCTAGGTATTTGTCAGGATGATCATATAGTGCTATAAATGAGGCTCCTAATTCAAAACCTTCTTTTATTATCTTTGCAGACTCTGGTTTGTGTATGTAATCATTTTCTATAAAATAAACTATATCATCATCATTGTATTGCAATGCTTCGTCTAATGCTATGTTAAATGTACCCGCACCATGTCCTACCGAAACAGATTTAAGTTTACTATCTCCTAGATGAAAAGACGTTGTTACTGCTTTTACCATATCTGTAGTTTCATCACTGCAGTTATCAGCAATGACCAACCAATCGTCTCGTTCAAATCTCGTCGAAGCATTTACTAAACATGTTTCGTTGTCTATGTAATCTGGTTTTTCTTTTTTATAACCAGCATCTGAAATTCTGTAAATTATCTTCATTTGATTATGTCTAAATATTTTTGTGATTGTTTTTTAATGTCAAAATGTTCTTCTGCTATTTTTCTAGAATCTATAGGATCTGCTTCTAAAAAGTTATTTTTTATTTCATTAATAATATTTTCAAATGTCGGTTGCAGATTTTGATTACGACCGGAACAATTATTACAAATAAAATTAATAATATTATCTTCATTAATAATACCATCCATTTTTCCACCCATATACGATCTAGCATCTGCTACAAACACACACTTACCCATTGCTAAACCTTCATAAGCTGATCTTCCTAGCCCGAAAACTAACTGAGAATCTCGCATTTCGTCTTCTATAGACCAAATCGGGTTCGTACATTTATTGTTATATGATATATTTACACCAAAATATTTTGCAACTTTTGTTAAAACCTGATTGAAGTGGTCTGATTGTGATAGTGAATATATTTTTGTAAAATTTTTATCATTCCCAACTGTATTAAATCTTTCTAGATCAATACCATTTCGAATAATATTAGATTTCAACTTTTTAGCTTCTAAATGATTTTTAACTTCTTCACTAATAACTACATAGTTAATATCTAAAGCTCCTGGATGTGGTTGTTCTAAAGGAGGAATATATCCATGACACGTTTGAATTATTTTACTTCGATCCTGCGTAATCATATTTTTTATTACCCAATCAACTGTTGTATTGTGACTTAGTAAACTTAAATCATATTCTGGATCAATATCGTTGATGTTAATTTCATATTCTGTTCTCAATCGTTCTGATACAATTCCTGGTTTTGGTGTTAATATATGAACTTCATGTCCCTTTCTTTTCATTTCCACAGCTAGGGTATACGCAAACGTCTCACTTCCTCCTAATGAATCCATTGCGTG
>BCSF01000308.1_pt1 | contig 20336 bp, 8 predicted proteins | sample 1016431 | NCBI WGS metagenome assembly BCSF01 (sample SAMD00045685;SAMD00045686;SAMD00045687;SAMD00045688;SAMD00045689;SAMD00045690;SAMD00045691;SAMD00045692;SAMD00045684;SAMD00045690;SAMD00045691;SAMD00045692;SAMD00045684;SAMD00045685;SAMD00045686;SAMD00045687;SAMD00045688;SAMD00045689, study...
CAAGAATGCCATCAACTGCCTCCTGTCCTTTCATGACCAAGTTATGAAGTTGAGCACGGGTAGTCTCATAATCCTGCTTCACATCAGGAGTATCTGTTTTTTTAAGTTCGGGTTTCACTTTTTCAACATGCTTTTGGAGTTCAGAAGGTTCTGCACCAAAAGCATCATTTAGTCCATCAAAAGGATTTGCCATATTTAAATTGCCTCATCAACACCGCTGGTAGGATTACGTTTCTTATTATCAGTGAAGTCTTGATCAACAACACCAAATCCGAAGTCGTCGTCTGCATCCGCTGAGACTGGATCGGGTTGGATAGTGTAACGAACTTCTCTTGGTGCCGATGCAGTATCGACTTTTGTATACATGTCGGTGATAACCTTTTTGATGGTCTTCGCATCGGTGACGGGACCATACAAGTATGTCTTGACAGTAAACTGAAGTGTATAAATGATTGCTCTACGTGAAGCAAAATCACCTTCGTAAGTATCCTCATAGTCCACATTAGTAAGAACTACAGGAACATCCTTTGTCTCATCGACATCAGGAACCAACTTTACCGATAGGTTGTAATGAGGTTGAAAGAAAGGAAGAATCTGCTCAAGAATCTGCATACCATCTTCTTGATTCTTAGAAATGATTGCTAGTTCAAATGAGAGATTGTATGGAACGGGCATGAACACGTTCTTGTTCTCATCTACATCCTTTGCAAACTTAATCTTTTGTGTAGGCGATACTTTCCTACTAGGATCATACTGAATTCCATTGATCTCAAACGAGATTCTAGGAAGAGTGATCTGCACTCTTTTATTTGTAGGATCTGGATTTTGATCCAGACGTGCCAGAAACTTCTGCTTTGGACCATATGCCAAAGGAACTTTCATGACTTCGTTAGTACGACGAAGTTCAATATTGTTGAACAGCGTACCAAACGCTACAACCGTTCTTCTAAAAATCTCGTGATATGAATATGTGCCTAACATCAGATTGTCGTGTCAGTTGTGGAACCAATAGAACCGAATGGATTAGATTCGGTAAAGTCAATAATATCGTCGTCCTGAGTCTCGAACGAGTAGTTTTGATCAATACTGTCAGCAGTATTAACGTTATTTAGTGTGTTATACGTTTCGGGACTCCAGAGAGCACCTGAAGTCAGACCCTTCACTGTTTCAGCAGTGTTGAACGTTCCTGTTCTGTTGATGACTTGAAGTTCTCTTGTACCAGAGTTCCAGGACTTGACTTCTGCTCTGGAGTCTTTTGGTGAGTAGTCAATCGCCACAGTTGGTGCAGTAGTATAACCAGTCCCGCCAGCTGTGATAGTAATGCCAGTGACAATACCAGCAGAACTGACTGTAGCAGTCGCCGTTGCCCCATTTCCACCTCCTCCTGTAATGGTAACTGTGGGAGGTAGAGCAGACTTGTAATGCTCACCACCATCTGTAACTGTGATTGCACTAACAGCATCGCCTGTTATGGTTGCAGTTGCTGTGGCACGATAAAGGTCACCAACGATTTCCTCACCGACTGTAAAGTCGCCAGTGCCGCCAGCATCCATAACCAACTTAATAGCATTGGCGAAAGTAGTTTCGATAGCATCAATCGCTGCAACACCAGTGTCAAGTTCTTCATCACTGTATTCAAAGAGTTCGCACTGACATTCCCAAACATATCCTTTACCCAACTGATAAAATGGGCGTTCTGCTTCTACAAATGATATTTCAAAAAGATGCTTTGTTGTTGGGAACCAAATCAAATCTCCTTCATTGGGACGACCCTCTACATTTAATACTGCATTATCATCTACTTTTTCTGTAAACTTCTTACGAGAAAATACAAACGTGGTCTTGTCTTCAATCCTAACACCAAACTTACTAAGAAGTTCTCCTTGACCTTCCCACCCTTCTACATTATTAACATATGCTCTAACTGATAGTGCTTGTGTAAATGAACTACTTTCTACCTCATTTAAGATAGTATCTCGATTTACATAAGTTCTAGGCAAATAGTAAATATCCTGACCGTAGAGTTCAATACTCTCTACAATCAAGTTCTCCATAAAAGTCTGCTCCTGTGCAGACCCATTAAGATTCAGTCTACACGAAGATGCATAGTTTGACTGAATACAATTTTCTGGGGGATCGTTTCTATAAGTCATATCAACCGATTAAATCCATTGGAGGGAGTTCATAATCTTTGCGAATCTGCTCTTCAAGGTCTTTCTTGAACTGACTTGCATCTTCAAGAATGCGACGACCATTTAGGGTTACACCACCAAGCATTTGAACGCCATCATACTTACTTAAGTTACGACCCCATTGCTGTTGGAAGAGTGCTTCAACATAATCTTTTAACCAAGCATCGTTATACATCGCGGTATATGTATCAGGATCTTGACGCATGATAACTTCAACAACAATGTAATCACCTGCTTGCAACTCCTTCCAGTCAAAATCGAGATAAAGTTTACCCTGATACTCATTGAATCTAACTCTACGATTCATAGAAGAGTTGGTTACAAAGTCTAGAGTCTCAAGATATTGAGATGTCATGAAGTAATGCAGAATGTGTCCATGCGTCATCGCATAGATATCATTCAAGAAGATTTGATACTTGATATTGAAGATATTGCCAGGTGTCACGCTAGATGCGCCAATCTGACTATAAACATGATTGACTGCTAACACACCAGGAGGAAGAGAAACATACTCGTTTCCTTCATACCAGTCAGTTGCTCCCATCTGCGTTGTTGTCTTTGCAGCAGTTTTAATAGCATCAGTTACTTGAATCTTGATGAATGCCTTATAACTTCCGTTGTAGGCAAACTCTTGAAAGTAATCGATTGCTTCTTCAATCAGGTCATCCAGTTGCTCGTCACATACATTGATGTCGATTGCTGGAAAACCTAATCTGCGAAGTGCATAGTTTTTTAACTCTGTTTTAGAAGCGGGTCTGGTAGCTGACATTTGTTATCAAGCGAATGAGGAGATTGTAAGGTTAGAAACATCACCTGCAGATACGGTCTCAGTCTTCTTAAAGAATCCATCGACGTTATCGACAGTAATCTGATTGGTGCCCACAGCAGTGATAACAGCGGTGGTGCCTGATGTACCGCCAGTGACGGTATCACCAACTGCCATTTCAATAACAGCAGAGACATTAATAGTTGCATCTGCATTACCAGTAGAGATGGTGATTGTTTCACCAACAGCATATCCAGCACCACCAGCATTGATTGCAACAGCGGTGATGATACCACCAGATGCAGTGATATCTACTGTCAAACCTGTGCCACTGCCACTAGAAGTAGTAGCAACTCCAGTAGCGGTGTTGTATCCAGAACCGCCGACCAGCGTTCCGTTATTGAGAGCAGTTACATCACCAGGAGTAGGATCGCCAGACAGTGCCAAGGTCAGAGTTGTTGCAGTTGCAAGGTTGTTGAGCATTGCTCTCAGTTGCTCATATGCATTGTCAAGTTGTGTCTGAACTCTTGCTTCTGTGTAATACAGGTTTGATCCCTCAGTGAGATCACCTGTATTAGCAGCAGCAATACGTGCATCAGCACGAGCATTGGTGAAGTACAAATTGGTAGAACCTTCACTCAGATTATCAGTGTCTGCTGCAGCAATACGAGCATCTGCACGTGCATCTGTATAGTACAGGTTCGTGCCTTCTGTCAGGTTACTAGTGGTATGGTTGCTGATACTAGAAACTGTTCCAGTTACGCTACCAGTTACATTACCAGTGACGTTACCTGTAACATCGCCAGTCAAATCACCAGTAACATTACCAGTTACATTACCCGTGACATTACCAGTCAGGTTGCCAGTTACATCACCAGTCAAATCACCAGTGACATTGCCAGTGACCTGACCAGTAACGTTACCTGTGAGATTACCAGTAAATCCAGTGTTCGCTGTAATCGTAGTACCCGTGACCGCAGCAGGTGTATTACCACCAACGATGCCATCGAGATTACCAGTAACATTACCTGTAACATTTCCAGTCAAATCACCAGTGACATTACCCGTTACATTACCAGTCAGATTACCTGTAACGTTACCTGTAACACTACCAGTCAGTGCTGCAGTGATTGTACCAGCAGAGAAGTTACCAGAACCGTCACGCAGGACCAGGTTATTTGCCGAGTTAGAGGACGCAGAAGCGACGTTAATGGTGATATTGCCAGCAACTGCATCACCGTTAGTAATAGTGACGCCAGAGGACGCTGTAGCGGTCACAGAGCGTCTTGCATAGGTGCCTGTGCCAGTCCTTACTACCAGACCTGTGCCAGTCTGGGCAGCAAGAGCAGTAATATCAGAGTCGTTGAAGACCGTTGTGATAGTTACATCAGCAGATCCATTAAAGGAGACATTACCATCAACAACACCATCAACAGTGATTGTTCTTGCAGTCTCCAGGGTGGTTGCTGTAGAAGCGTTACCAACCAGAGCAGCAGTGATAGTTCCTGCAGCAAAGTTACCAGAAGAATCGCGATTAACAACCGTGGTAGGTGTGTTTGCCGAAGCAGTCGTCATGCTATCCAGGAAGTCAACGTTCAGGTTGTTGACCTTAGTGGTAGATGTGATGATCAGAGGTGTTACACCTTGAGCAACGTTTGATGTGATTTGACCATCAACAGTCAGGGTGCCATCAATGTTGGCATTGTTATCAACATCAAGTGCTGTGCCAGACCCAGTAAGATTAAGAGAACCAGCACGAAGAGGAGCATCTGTGCCAGTATGAACTTCGGCGTTGTTAGTTGCATTGACTAAGAATGAGAACTGGTTGGCGGATCTGTCATATCCGAAGAAGCCCACTTTCGCAGAGCCGTCGTAATAACGGAACTCAACACCACGGTCCTTACCGTCGTTAGACGCTGGTGCTGAGTCACCACCCAAAGTAATAATAGGGTCATCGAGAGTTGTGACCGTAGAGTTAACAGTAGTTGTTGTTCCATTAACAATCAGGTTCCCACCGACAGTAAGTGTATTATGTAAAGTTGCATCACCAGTGCTTGTATCAACATAGAATGCATTTCTAGAGTTTGCATCATCCCAAACGTAGAAATCGCCACCGACCCATGCATTCTTGCTTACTCTTAAACCGCCATCGGTTGTAAGAGAGACAGAGTTATCAGAGAATGATGTAGCATCTGAAGTATTGGTAATCGAAACACGACCACTGAAACCAGTGTTACCAGACTGAGTTGTGCTACCAGTAATCTCAAAGTCACCATAGACACGCATGTTGCCGCCAACAGCGAGGTTTCTTTGAACACCAACACCACCAGTAATACGAACTGCACCATCAGCACCGTAGAGACCTGTCAGAGTTTGATCAGTATTTCTTGTGAAGGTAACAACATCAGAGACGCCCAGGGTATCGTTGATCTGAGTTGCATCACCAACAGTAAGAGTGCCAATGATATTTGTATTGCCGTTATCTGCATCAACACCAAACTTCTCAACAGCAGAACCATTTCTAATCGAGAAGACTTCGTTAGCAGCATCAATAATCAGAGAATCGTTGATAGTTGTCTGACCCTGAACAACCAGAGTACCATCAGTTGCAACATTACCAGATGCAGAAGCAACAGTGAACTTGTCTGTAGTGCCAGTTCTAACTGCAAAGTCAGCATCAACATCAACAGTGCCATTAAATTCTGAGTTACCTTGAACTAAAAGTGTCTGGTCGAAGGTAACTGCATTGCTAACGTCAAGAGTATTGGTGATTTCAGTTGCACCATTGACATCTAAAGTGCCTTCAATATTAGTATTGCCAGTTAAGTTATCAACAAAGAACTTATCAGTTGTACCGTTTCTAACAGCAAAGTCTGCATCAACATCTAAAGTACCATTGATTTCAGTGTTGCCAGCAACGTCGAGTGTGCCTTGAATATCGGTGTTACCAGATGCACCCAATACAGAGAACTTGACGGTATCGCCAGAGTATCTCTTACCAACAAACAGACCTTCGCCAGAACCTGTGCCACCAATGTGCAGAGTTCTTTCAATACCAGCACCACCATGTGCTCTAATAGTTGTGGTGTTATGAGATGCATAATCAGGAGTTGCCTGATAAGAGTCACCGAAACGACCTCTGTATCTGACACGCAACCAGTTCAGTCTCGATTCTGCCTCTGTCGCACTATCCTTAACTTCAATAGCACCGTTAACGTGTAGGGTGCCATCAATCAGTGCATCACCAGCAGCATACACACCACCGTCAATGCGAAGAGCACCATAATCGTTAGATTGAATCTCCCAAACACCAGTGCCAGCATTCTTAGCAACCGTAATGTCATTGGTGCTCTCCATGTGGAGGTCACCAGCCAACGTCATGTTGGCGTTAGCATCAATATCGTTAGAGAATGTCGCAATGTTCGTGACACCTAAGGTGCCAGCAATAGAAGTGTTACCAGAAGCAGCAACAACATTGAACTTATTAGTGTTGACATTGAAGTTGCCAGTTACATCCAGGATGCCACCAAGAGATCCATTACCAGTTGTAGATTGGAACTCAATCTTAGTGGTGCCGCTACCATTGTTTAGTTGCAGTGTCTTAGAAGCACCCTGAAGGACAATGTTGTCATCAAAACGAGAGGTGCTATTAGCACGGAATGTGCCATCAACATCCAGAAGACCACCAATGTTTACATCCTGACCAATACCAGCACCACCAGCAACTACGAGGTCACCCGTTGTATTTGAAGTGGAGTTAGTGTTAGTTGTAAGTTTTACATTACCAGCAATAAGACCAGAATCAGTACCAGCAAAGACTTCGGAAGTATTTGTAGCAGCGTGAAGGAAACGATAACCGCCTTCATGACCACCCAGATCAGTGTACCCAGTATCCCAACCATAGAAACCGACTCGTGCTTGAGTGTCATAATAACGGAACTCAATACCACGATCTTTGTTATCATCAGATGCAGGAGCAGTATCGCCACCCAAAGTTATTACAGGATCATCAACTGTTGTTACTGTTGAGTTGACTGTAGTTGTAGTACCGTCAATCTGGAGATCGCCAAAGATACGAACCAGACCAGATGCAGTACGATCATCACCAGGGTCAAGATTTAGTTGACCAGTAGATGCCAAATAGTTGGACTGAATCCTCAAGTCCTCAATATGAACCTTACCATTTGCATCAGATGCATCAATGTCAACAACATCTTCTGCAGTGATTGTAACTGTGCTTGTGCCAGACCCAGCATTTGTAGAGAGGATACTAAGGTTTCTAGCAGATGCAGAGTTTTGGGTTAACTGGAAGGTAAGGTTACCATCCCCAGTCTTATCCAGTGTCTGAGCAACAATGCCGTCAAGAGTAATGTCAGGATCAGAGAAGTACGAGCGTACATTAATATCAAGTTCGCCAGCTCCGCTGTCCCCTGTATTATTAGCGCCAACAAGTAGATTGCCGCTCGTATCATTAACTTTGATATAGTTAAGATAGTTGAATCCTCTGTATCCAGTGGTTCCAGTAAGTTCTTGATCAAGTTCAAAATCTTCTTTTGTATTTCCATCAGCAAAAGAAATTCTATTATTCTGTAGTTGAGTGTTATCTACACCTAGTGCAGCGATGGTAACGTGCCCGTTGCTGTCAACATCGAAATCTTCCTGTGCAAATGAAGCCAGTCCCTTCTGCTCTGTTGCTTCAGCCGCGAGGTAGCGCCAACCTCCATTATCGCCACTGGAATGAGTAGGAGCACCAGAACCAGCACTGATTGCCTGATATGCTTGGTAAACTTTTGATTCGTTCGCGATGATGTCATAGCGAGCATAAGTAGTGCCTGCATTATAGCTAGGATACTTACTACCTTCAGTAGCAGTAGCAATAGGTACATTTGTAGCACTCGATAAGCGACCATGATTGTCGCAGGAGAACTTAACAGCGTTTACAGTTTCTGTACCGAAAGGTTCACCACTACCACCTGCTTGAGTTACAGATGTAAGACTCTCTGTATTATAGTCACCAGCAACAAGACCTGCCTGAACAGCAAGAGAAAGGTTGGGGTTACCAGAAACACCAGTACCATTAGAAACAACGATGTCAGCACTTTCAGCAAGAATCTGCCTGACTGCAATCGAACCAGCACCAGTTCTTACATAGAAACCTGTACCAGTTTCATCTGAGATTGCTTCCAGGTTTGGATTCCAAGGTTGTCCCAGAGAAGTGTCACTAGTTGCAGAACCGTCCAGACCATAATCTGCCAGATTCATCTGAGCAGGAGTTCTAGCATTTACAACTCTACCTTTCTGGTCAACTGTTACTTCAGTAAAGACACGAGTAATACTAGGATCGTTGTCTTGCAAATAGTGTGGCAGAGTAGAAACAAGCGTCAATGCCGAAGACAGGTTCAGGTTTTGAGAACCGTCAAAGTTTCCAGAAGCAGTAACATCCCCAGATAACTGAATCTGACGAGTTTGATCAAGACGGGTTGCAGTAGAAGCATTACCAATCAATGAAGCAGTAACAATTGCTGCAGAGAAGTTACCATCAGCATCTCTTTGAACAAGAGTGTTTGGCGTGTTGGTGTTAGATTCAACAGGACGCTCATATCTCAGCGTGTTCCATGCAGTAACACCATCACCAATCTTAATACGACCCGTATCGAGTTCGATTCCGAGTTCACCTTGTGCAAGAGTTGGGTTCGCGTTTGCCCATTCCTGGGCACCACCACGTCTTAATTGAATTCTATTTGCCATTTTTTACAGACAACTCGATAGAGATTATGCTTCCAAGTTATTTATGCGTAATAAAAAAGGGGCATTACTGCCCCTCTAATCATTCTGCAGTTTCTTCTTCCGTCTCCTCCTCTGGAGGTGCGGACATTGTTTCGGGATTATAATATTCCAGTGCTTCGATAGCACCCTGCAGTTTCAGACCAGTCGTTTCATTTTCCTTGATTTTTGCAGCAAGTTGCTGATTTTCATTAATGATTGCTTGCAAACGCTCACGAAACTGAGCGATCATTTCAGTCTGAGAGACTTGTTCAATAGACATAATGTTTACTTCTGATTGTGGACTAACGTTAGTAAAAGTGATTTGATATCACTCATATCAGATTTTAACTCAGAAACTTCCTTTTGTAAAGCTTCCATTTTCGCTTTTTCTGCCTGCTCTGCTCTATGAGCAGTCATATACTTTTCATATTCACTTTGATCAGCACACTGGAGGGAACCCGTTTCCGAGTTCCTGAACCAGTTGCTTTTATCTTTCACTGGGATGTGAGTCATTATACAGCAAGGGCGATTGCTCTGATATCTTTGATGATTGGACTGTACGCCTGGTTGGGAGAAACGAATACAACCTTGATTTGATACTGGTCAAAGTTTAGACCAGATACTTCGTACTCATACTCACGGAACAGTTGTCTTTCCGTTGTAGCAGGAATCTTAGCATCTTCGGTTGGGAAGAAATCGAATCCGAGTTCTTCAATAGGTGTTGCCGTACCAACGGGACGTACTCTATATAGGACCTTAATCTGACTATTAGGAGGACGGTATCCCTCAAAGTAGACCTTGATAGAACCAGAAGGATTGGTCAGATCTGCAATACGACTAATGTATACCGCATCGTGAGAATCACCAACTGCAAGTTTAGCAGTATTAGGATCGGAAGGATTGTTAATCCTACTAGAAACAAGAGTTGCCGACAGTCTATCAGTATCAATAACAGGAGAAACGTTTGTTTCAAGACTTGATAAGGTCAAGTCCATTCTGAAGGACTTAGCACCACTGAGTTCGTTAGACTCATTGATGTTAGAACAAATCAGTTGAGGAGAGTCAAGATAGTTGTCGGTTCCGAGGATGACATCATTAAATACACCATCATTCGAGAACGATGCCTGAGATAAGGTTTGTCCATCATTGATAGATGTACCAGAGATGGTATTAATTCTTGCCGTAATATCTGTCTTGGGAAGAAGCATTCTCTCAACCTGAGGAACAAGCAGGTTGTACTGAACATTTTGAGTTGCATACATGTTAGTGCCACCACCCAGGATGCCAAGTCTAGCAATAGAAGAGGTAGTCAGTTCATAGGAATCAAGAGTTGGATTCAGGATTCCAGTGTGAGTCTTGTTAATCTCAATCAGAGGAATGCCGTCAAGGTTGTAGCACTCAACAACAGACTCGTCTGCGTGAGATACTGCAGTTGTACCGTCAAGACCTCTTTCATTGATTGTGATTGTCTTATTATCATTACTGATAGCAGAATAAGACATAATCTCATTACCAATCTTGATATAACCAACATTGCTGGAAGAGATTAATGCACCATTGATTGTCTTGTGGAACGCTGCAGCATCACTGACAGAAACAGATGTATCTGAAGCAGAAATAGATGCCGTCAGAGAGGTATCTGCAACTTCGGAGACTGCACCTTCAATCTTAACGTTGTTGGCAGTGCTATGCATACAGTGATTACTGTGGAAGACCTTAACCTTCCTCTGAGTAGATGAATAGGTAGGCGTTGCATCAGGGAATGCATTGCTGATTGTTGCAGCTTCAACAGCGTCACCAGCATAGGTAACAGCAGAGAATGCAACGTTGCCAGCAGTTCCATCTCCTTCCAGAGTTTCACCAGCAGTAAATGCCTTAGAAACATAACGGAATACGATTGTACCAGTATCACCACCATCATCGCTTACAACTTCAGCAGTTGCGCCAGATGTAGCGCCAGTAACAGTATCACCTGCACTATAGGTAGCACCAGTTCTAGAAGCAGAAGTGACTGTAATAGTTGCAGTAGTCTTGGAAGAAACAATACCGTTAGTAACGATATTATTATTCACACTACCTTGCTGCCAGTTACCAGAAATATCGTTGATTGTCAGAAGAACACCAGCAACAGTTACTTCTCTCTTAGTGATAGTACCTTCTGCGTTAGTAGTCTTCTGATAGATACGAGCGCCAACGGTATAGGGAAGAGTTGTGGAGTTCAGGTTCAAAACCAGTTCAGGTGTGAATGTCTGAATACCATCTCTACGGAGGTTTAGTTCACCACCATTACCTCTTGCAAGAACAGTGTTGTTCAAAATCAATGCAGAGTTAACAGTATTATTAAATTCTGCTCTGTTTACAACAAACTTAAGGTCTTCGTACTGGTCAGCAGTCCATGTAGATGCGTTTTGTGACTTAAACAGAACACCAGCATAAGGTTGTTCAGAGATTGTTCTGTCACCAGTAATATCCTGGTCACCCATTCTAGAGATCCAAATCTGATAAGAGTTGGAGTCAGAGAGGAGAACGAAGCAGTGCTCAACAGACTGAGGAATGAAGACAGGAGCATCAAATGTAAATCTAGTAGCAACTGCAGCAGTCTCAGACAACTGAACATCATCAGGTTCAATACTTACATCAGAGAAAGGAAGGATGGTTGTTGTGGGATAACCATTCTCCATGGTTCTGATTTGCATGGAAACGGGGATGTTTGTATCTTTCTTGAAGAAGTAAACATCGACAGAGGTGATAAATGCACCACCGTTCTCGTCAACAATAAAGGATTGTGCCAGAGGGTCATACCAACCAACCTGACGAATCTCAGTTCTAGTAGAACGAACTGTTCTATCTTGAGTAACAGTATCGCGAACGATTTCAGCATTACGAACTGCCAAGACATTTTCCTGAACAGTATTCAGAGTACCACTTGCTTCGTAGTTTGTTTCAGCAGCGGATGCAACTGCACCTGCCAGACGTGAATCATTCTCATCGGTAGACAGTCTCAGAGTTCTTGTACCAGTTGCCCAACGGGGATTGGTATCAACTCCAGGAGAAGGAATGAAGAATGAAGTCTTCAGTTTACCGAAGCGGTCAGAGATAAGACGACGGTCCTTAATAACAGCACGAGCACCAGATGTGCCTTCCAGAACTTCCTGTACTTGGAAGTTACCATAGAAATCACCGACTGCCTGCTTAGCAAGTTCAGTAGTATCAATATTCAGATATGCTGTGGTAGATGCATACGATGTAGGAAGTTCTGTATCATCATATGGGTTGAATCTGTAGAAGTCATTAGGAGCAGCAACTTTAAATTTACATCCACTAGTCAAACCTGTTACAGTTTCACCAATAGAGAAAGGTGTTGAGTTTGTTCTATTATCAATCGCAGGATCTTTGATGAGTTCAATCATCTTAGGAATCTGATAATCAATGGTCTGCTTACCGTCAAAGAAAGAGTAGAAACGAGTTCTAGGCTTCAGACGTGCAACATCAACTTCAATATTTCTAGAACGAATCCAAGGAATACTAACACTAGAAACAACACTATCGCCCAGAGACTGACGGTCGATTCTGGGAATAACACGAGTTCTAATGCCTTCTCTGGTTGCAGTTCCAGTCGCTTCAATAGTAGTAACTCTATTAATACGACGCATACCACGACCACCCCAGACGCCAGGGTTGGGAGATCTGCCACGGTCTTGTGCTAACCAGTGAGAGTTACGTTGGGTACTAGAACCAACAACTCTTTCACCAGTCCAGTTAGTTTCCCATGCTCTCCATTGAATAGGAGCAAAACCATTCTGGTCAACATTAAGTTCAGAAGAGGTCTGCTCAAAGTCACCTTCAATCTGTGTGACCTGTGCAGGAATTCTACTTGTATCCAACCAATCATCAGAACCAGGAGTCAGTGTTACACGACCAATATAGGTAAAGACGTTGAAGGGGTTGATATTTTCAACTCTAGAAGCATAAGGTTGCTCAATCAGTTTCTTCTCTGTATAAGGAAGAGTAATCAGAGGACCTGTTTGCTGATAGTTAGTAGAAAGACTTGTATTGATAACAAGAGGAATGTTAGTTGTATAGTGAGATGCTTGACACTCACCATATTGGAAATCAAGAGATGCTGCAAAGTCTTCATGTGCAGTATCAGACTTACCGTGATCGGAGAAATCATCAACGATAAAACCATTTTTCAGTCTGTTCTTACCACTAGAATCAAGAATCTGAGTATTATAGGTATTGGACTCCAGGATATTCAAGGAGGTATAATACTCAACTTGGTCAAGACGACGCTCTAACGCACCAATGTCACGCATCGTGTAACGCTTATTATCGGAGCGAGTGATGACCGTATCCTTTTCTGGGTCAAAACCATATGGTTTATGACTGATGGTTGCCAGAAGCATACCTTCTGCGATTTCATCAGGTGGTTGAGGTGCTTCCTCAGACTTACCTTTGATAACTTGGAACTCTCCCTCGGGAGTAACAAATACTTTGTCAACTCTAGGAAGATACCAGTTGAAATCACAACGGAAGTTGCTTTCCAACTTAGGAACATCAAAGACTGTTGCGTTAGGTGTGCCAGATACGTTGAATACTCTAGATTTAAAATCAAATGTAGAACAGTTGACGAATGCAGGAGATGCTACAGTACCAGTTCCACTATAGAGGTTCTTGACACCAGGACGGAAATCGAGATAATCTGCAAGGAACTTGAATCCAAAGAAAGGAATGTCACTATAAGTGGTGTCCAGATAGGATTGACCACCAAAATAATCACCTGTTGCAGAGTGAGTGTAGTAGTCAAGAACAATTTTCAGTTTTCTAATAGGTGCAGCAACACCTTTCTTACGAACAAGTTTAGAGATATTGTAGATAAATCCTGTCTGATTTACTTCCAAGAAGTAGTTGTCAGTAACAACCTTAGAACCTACAACAACCGAACCTTCACTATCGTTGATAATAGCAGTGAGTGCATCATCATTGCTATCGAAACCGTCGAGAGTTTCACCAGCAACAAACTGACCACTGAGATATACCAAACTCAGTTTCAAGGAACCAGAAGCAAAGTCAACAACTTTTGCTCTTGCTTTTGAGGTTCTACCAGTTACGATGCTACCTGTAGCAAAGAAAGTTGGTTCAACCAGAGTCACAGAAGGGATTACAGGATCATTATCATCGTTAGATTCATACACAGCGTGCATACGATAACAATCAGTCAGACCCAGAGACAGTTCTTTGTCTTGAATCCTTGTACCATAAAGATTGGAATATACCAAGTTATAGTTCTGCTTATCAAGATTCTTATCGGTCTTGTTGACCTTAAGAATAAACATCTGGTTGCCAGACTTAGTTTTTCTGACAGTTACGTTCTTAGAAATAGTTGCAGTAACTTTGACAGAAGTGATATTTGTCAGGTTATCAATCTGAATCGTCGTTCTATCAGCAGATGTAAACGAAGTATAACCAAGATTACCAGGTGTAGTAGTATCAATAGTGATTTGGTCACCGACAGGGTGAGTACCATTAGTACCAGCAAGAACAGTGATTGTGTAGTTCTCGTTAGAGATTGACTGGAACTGCTCATTCTCAGGCAGAGTAATGGAAACAGAGTTTGATGCAACAGTCTGAGAATCAAATGTTCTTCTGACAACCATTGATTCGTCAGCAATGCTCTTGATATACTTCTTGGGCATTTCACTCAAGAGATCAGCATTCTGAATATCAAACAGTTTTGATCTGTAACGAACAAGAGTGGTGTAAGTTCCTGCACTAGGAGCAGAAGAACCAGGAGTTACATTAACAACTTGGTTAGAATAATCAAAGATATTGCCAATATCAGTATTAGCAACATCAGCAGGATCGATCTTATCTACAACAACAAAATCGGTACTGTTGAAATAGATCTCGTCTCCAGGTCTGAGATCCAAAGCGAAGTTAGATTGAAGACCTGTAATATCTTCAGAACCGCCTGTTGCATCATATGTAAACGTACTACCTTCAATGATCTGAGCGTCTTCCAGAACGATGTCAGCAGTGAACTCGATTGCAGAAGTTGTCTCATCTCTAGCAACAACCTGACGAGTATCAGAATACTGATAGATATGCAGAGAATCAATAGTATCCAGATTCTCACCATCAACGGTAAGCATTTCATTCTCAATGAAGTTACCTTCAATTTGATATACATCAAATCTAACAGAGTTTGAGATAGCATTTACAAGATATGCTCTTGCACCAGAAGATGCACCAACAACCAAAGAACCTGCAGATACAGTTTGAGCACTTGTAAGTTCCAAGACACCAAACATCTGAACATCCATGATGTTCATCTTATATCTGTCGTCAGCGTTACCAAAGGTCGTATCTGGATCACTCGTATGCTGCAGTGATGTGACACGAGCAAAACCAATCAGGTTACCAGCGGCACTACCCTGAGAAGCAGAAAAAGTGTCACGCAGTTCGATTGTCTGATATGCATTACTCAGAGTAGAACCAGTAATATTGGGGAATCCAAAAACATTCTGGACATTGGAGAAGTTACCCATTTCAAATGGGATAACGACGTTCTGTGCATCTTTTGTAGCACGAGGTTTTTCAAGATCAACAAAAGAAGGAGCAAGTCTACTAACTCTATAACCCTTGACGTATGCAATACCAGCACCAAACTCTACAGCATACTTTGCTTCATCGGCAGTATTGCCAGAGGATGTAGTCGAACCTTTTGCAAACACACCATTGTTAAAACCATCATCAAGATTTTCTCTAACTTTGATTGCAAAATCTCTAACAACGTAGTTGCCAGACTCTTCATATGTTCTTAATGCAAGACCCTTCTCAAGTTCTTCATATGCACTTCTATCAACAAGTTTCTCTACCTTAGAAGCATTAATACGAAGCAGTTCGATGAAGTTCTTATCAGCATCATCAGTCAGAAGTTTTTTGATCAGTCTCGTGGTGATTCTAAATCTATGAGCACCAGGTGCAGCATAGTTAGATGTTCCAGCAGCGTTATCGTTGAGACTAAGGTCATCTTCTGGTGTGACAATAGACTCTTGAATATCGAGACCGATACGATAGGAGGGGTTGCTTCCATACTGGTCGAGAAGGATGTATTGATAATCTACATCAACAAAGAAACCGCGAATGAAGTAGACACCACTCTGAACATATGCAACAGAACCGACTTGTAGAGCAGCGGTAGGAAGTAACTGAGCAAAGGGAGAACCAACCTCAATCAAAGTTGTACCGAACGTAATCTCGGCGTCGGTAATCAACTGTTCGTTGTTCTGGAAAGTCTCCTGATTAGCATTGACACCACCAGATTCAATGTACTTAACGTAAAGTGTGATGTAACCTTTATCAGACTCGGTAGAAGAAATACTATAAAGAACTTTTGCCTTAACACCTGTTGTAAGACCTTCAATGATCTTACCATTCAACTGAGTTCTATATTCCTCAACATCAGCACCAAGGAACGACTCCTGAAGCATGATAGCAGCAACGTTCAGGTCATAACCAACTTGACCAGGGATGACCATTGCGCCATCTTTGAACAAGTGAGAACCGACGTTTTCTACTTGATTCTGCAGAATACTCTGCATCGTAGTAAGTTCCCTTGCCTGAATAGGAAATCCAGGGCGGAACAGCACTCGATAAAAATTCTTGTCCTTATCGAAGTCGTCGTAATAAGGTGTGACGTTAAGGTTTGTGTTTTGTGCCATTAGAACTCGATTACGATTTTGATGTCTTCTACCTGGTCGTTTGCACGACTAATTGCTCTTCTATTATCTATGTAAACAACGTCACCGCTGTTTGACTTGATCTCGGGTTTTGCATACCCGTTGTTAAACTTCATACCCAAGTCATATTCGGTATTGTTGATAGTTCTAGAAGAAGAGTTAGGAACTGCAGGGAAGTTCACATCAGGTTGTCCAGCAGCACCAGATGTAGCACCACTAATGACGTTAGAACCATCAAACTCGTTTTGTGTACCTGTAACTTCAGGGAAGATACCATCAACAGAGTTCTGATAATACTTCAGAACTTTAGTTGTAGGATTCCAAGAAATAACACGACCACGAGCAGTAACGTTTGTACCACCAACAACTCTTGTTTGAGTGATGATTTCATCAGGCACATAGTTGCCTTGGAATGTAGGGGAGAAGATAACTGCTTTAGCAGCAGAAACTGTCAAGTCAGAAATGAGTTCGGAAGTACCAAACTTGAGAGGATTGGTAACCAGACCAATACGACGATAGTCGTTATCGATAGGGAAGTCACCAGCACCTTCATCATAAGAAAGTTTTGCGTTGATCATGACACGGAAAGCGCCAATCTCAACAACAGCATCGGCACCATGTCCACCAGGAGGAGGCATGATGACATCAACTTGTCCACTAGCACCTGTACCAATACCTGTGATGGCATCAATACTAATCTTACCAAAGGTATAACCAGTACCACCAGAGGTCACAGTTGCAGAAATAATCTTACCACCATCAACAACGATAGAAACACGACCACCAGCACCGTCGCCATTGATGGCAACGTTGTCATAAGTACCATTGTTATAACCAGAACCTGCCGAGTTGATAACGACAGTATCGATTTCACCAGCGACTGCGTTAGTCCTTACCGCATCATTGGTAAAGACGGGCATGTAATCGTTGGAGAAAAACTTGAGAACGGAAGCAACGGGAATCGTATACATGTACTTCCAACGATATCCATCACCAGTAGTGATGATGCTAGTAGAAGTGCCAGTAGGTTCAACTGTAGAAGGTTTCCCATTCGGATCGGAAGGAGAAGTACCGTTATAGATGCACTTGTATACTTGATACTGAGAGTTTACGACATAGAAGTCGGAATCATACAGTTTTGTTGCACCAGAGGAAGCAGTTTTACTGGGAGAATAGTCATGGCGGTACATATCATAGGTAAAACCAAGTCCACCAGTAGTTTCTTCAGGAGATACCCAGTCAATACGACGAACAACTTGAACTGTATCCGAAGCGAGGACGCGCTTCAGAGAGATCATGTCATCATATGAACCAGAGAACTCTTGGAAAGAATCAACTGCTTGAGGTGGAGAGTTTTCATTGTCCCACGTCTGAGGACGACCGATGAATAAGTACAGACGATCTCTCGTTGCACCAGCAAGATCATCACTTTGAGTCGCAATAGGACCCTCAAGTGCTTTGATAAATTTTCTCGCAGAAAAAATCCTAAACTGATCAGTAAGTAGAGCTGCCATTTCCTAGGTGCTATTGTCCTCTTGTTTATTTATGCGGAATCTGAGCGGACCAATGTCACATACTCAATGCTCTTGATTCTATACGAACCGCCACCGTTACCAACTGCCAGTTCTCCGCCAAGAACTGCCTGAGCAGATGCACCAGATCCAGTTGTATCGGATACATCATTAGTAAAGGTGATCGTAGGATGGAGACTGTAACCAGCATCAACTGTTTGAGGGATTCCGTATCCTCCATTTGTGATTGAAATCGACGCAACCTGGTCACCTGCAGCAGTAAGATTTACTGTTCCAGTTGCCTGAATATCTCCAGTATTTTCAACTGTAATAGTTGGAGCAACAGTATAGTTTGTTCCATTATCTGTAATAACAAAATCAACGATAGTGCTATTATGAGAGAATTCATACAGGAATCCGTTGACACCAAGTGCAACGTTATTCAAGTTATAAGGAACAATATCCTTAAGTGTAAGTTTCTTAGTGTTATTATCCCAAGAAACAACTGTTCCTCTAACACCAGAAACATCACCAGTGACAAGTTCATTTACTTGGAAAGTACCACTACCATCACCAAGAGTTAGAACAACTTGTGCAACGTGCTCAACGCCATCACTCAGTCCACCTGCCGCAATGACGGTTGCAAACTTGAATGGTAGAGATGCGTCTTTGATACTATCGCCAACTTGGAACAATGTAGTATTCTGACCACCTTGTGTCTCTTCAATACCATATAGAGAGTTATAGATACCACCATCGAGATTGATTTGATCGGCAAAGGTAGTTCCCACATTGAGAAGATCGGGAATACCATCACCAGCACCATCATTTTCATCATCATCCTCAAAGGTTCTATTTTGAATAGTTCCGATAGGGTATGTCAAAGTAATAATAGTGGAATCGGTTTCTTCGATAACTGTATGAGGAAGAACACCAGCACCAGAACTATTAGCAACGCCAGCATCAAACTGAACAATTGCATCTTCAGTAGAAGGAATACCAGCATCAATAAATGCCAGTTCATCGACTTCAAACGTAACTAACAGTTCTCTTGTCGAAGGATCCCAGTCATAGACTTTAGCAACTTTGTTGCCCGCATTCTCAACCCTACGGATTACTCGGTCACCAACATTAAAGCTGTAAGTGGAAACTCCATCACCATCGTTCTGTCCTGTGTCAAGAATGATTCTCTGATCATATTTGAAGTTTACACCTCTAGTTAGTCCTGTAAATCTACCCCTGCTCTTCGCAGTATATGTAATGGTCTCTTTATTAACAATAAGTTGACCAGAACCAGCATATGCATCAGTAGATGTGACAAAAATCTGCGTGTCTTGAGATCCAAGAGTTTTGGTAAGACCAGTAAGATAGATGTCAGTTGAGTTAAATGCTTGACGTGCTCTTGTCTTACGTTTGAGATTAACGAGTTTTGTGAAGACAATATTTGGAGGAGAGGTGTATCCTTCACCAGGGTCAAGAACATTAATCCCAGTAATCTCACCTTGACTAATGACTGCTTCTGCCTTAGCACCAATGCCACCACCACCAGTGATGAGAATAAAAGGAGGTTCTTGATAGAACTCACCAGGATCTACCACACTGATAGAGGTAACCTTACCAAGAGTATCGATTTGAGCAGCACCCTCAGCACCTTGTCCACCACCACCTTCAAAGATGAGGTTGGGTGGTGTAGCATAACTTCTACCCTGATTTAGCAGAGACAGACCAGTGACAGTTTGAGTTACGGGAGTTGCTTTTGCCCCTGTTCCTTCACCACCAAGAATAACTGCTTTTGCAGAACCGAAGAAACTATCACCCTTCTTCGTCATCTTAATGTATGAAATCGTTCCATCATTATTCAGAATGATGTCACCAGATGCTTCTGTTGGGAAAGAAGATACAAGATCGGGAACAGTATCACCTTCAAATAAAGGAACGCTGTAATACTTAGGACCAATCACATATGGATACTGAGGAATACCAGATTGGTCCTCAGTCATGAAGTATGCATATGTACCATTAGGATACTCGGGAGTGGGTCCAAACTTACCATTGAACTCATCAAGAGCTGCCTCAGAAGTAATGTCAACAACATATCCTGACGCACCTGCTAGTGCTGGATTGTCTTGTTGTGGTGTATTACCATCTTGGAATATGCTTCTAATAGTAGCAAGTGATGGTTTACTAATAACTGGAGCAATGTATGTGTTATGGAATGCATAACCTAATGGGTTATTTGCTTGAATACCTGCTTGGGTACGCATGTCGTCTGTCCATTCTGGAGCAAGACTTCCACCCTCCCATAGTTCTGTGTATTCAAACATACAGAAGTTTAGTAGATACAAATATTCTTTTGCCG
>BCSF01000309.1_pt1 | contig 20288 bp, 36 predicted proteins | sample 1016431 | NCBI WGS metagenome assembly BCSF01 (sample SAMD00045685;SAMD00045686;SAMD00045687;SAMD00045688;SAMD00045689;SAMD00045690;SAMD00045691;SAMD00045692;SAMD00045684;SAMD00045690;SAMD00045691;SAMD00045692;SAMD00045684;SAMD00045685;SAMD00045686;SAMD00045687;SAMD00045688;SAMD00045689, study...
GCATAGTACCTTTACTCATTATACTCTACCTCCGAACGCCATTCTTTTTCTTTTTGCAAATGTTGCAACATTTGTTGGCTTGCCTCCTGGATTACCTGCAGCTCTTTTTCGTCTGACAGCACTCGCCTTTTGCGACTTTGTCATTCGTGTGGCTTTTGCAAGTGGTACGCATTTTGGATACTTTCTTTTGCTCCCCTTCGATCTCCCGCAAGGTTGATACTTGCCGTCCTTCTTCGGTGCTCCGATATCTACCCATCGTTCCTTCACCCATTCTCTGAGTCCTTTTTTAGCCATTAGTATGTTTTAGTTTTTTTTCTTCTGTTGGACATTACTTTGCCACAACCTCTAGCAATCTTTCCACCTGATGCATAACCTTCTCTCATCATGCCACCACCCATTGCTTTCTTTCTTTTCTTACCACCTGGTGTAACTTTACCAGAACAGACTGCAGATGCATACATGTTCGCGTATGCCGACGGGTAAACTTTGAATTTACGCTTCGCTGCTGCTTTACCTCTTGGACAAAGTTTAGCCATTACTTCGCTCTTCCACCATCCTTCATGTAACCCATTTTGTTTCTAACTTTTCTGGGTAACTTTTTTAAACCTTTTTGATTTGGTTTAACTTTTTTCAAAGCCTTACCACCTTTTTTCATCATAGGTCTTTTCATCATCATTGTTCCTGGCATTATCTTTTCCCCTTTTTATATGCTCTACCGAAACCACGTTTTGCAAATGGTTTCTTTTTTACTCTACCACCTTTTGCAAAGTAGTCGAATTCGGATGTTTTAAAACTTTCAACAGGTTCTGACACACCTTCATAAAACATGCTGTCACTTAACATTGCAGGTTTTTCATTTCTGCTAGCGTATTGTTCTTTATTTAAATATTGTTTTCCACCTGCTGTAATCCTACCATCATCTCTTACATAAATACCTGGAGTATCTATTCCAGCCATTTTAGGTGGCTTGCCTTCTTTAGCACCTTTAATAGTAAATACTTTTCCATCTTTTACTCTAATAGATTTTTCATTTAACTTAGGTCTTTTAGGCATGCTATCCATGATAGTCTTTGGTGTGCTGACAACAGTGTTTTTAGGTGTCTTAACTGTTTTAGGCATGTTGTCCATGATAGTCTTTGGTGTGCTGACAACATCTGCTGCAGCAGTTCCTTTGTTTCTTCCCATTAATGCAAGGGCTCCTAAAGCACCTAACGCACCAAGGCTTCTTCTATTTCTTCTTCTTGATTTTTTACTCATTATTTTTTACCCCCTCCATTACGGAATATTTGTGTTCCCTTTATACCATAAATACTCGCGACTACAAGGATCCATAAATTTGTGAACCATGACGGGAGCTGCGAGAACATGTCGAAGAACAATTTTACCTTGTCCATCGCTGTTGGGTCATCCGATATCACTGCCCACGCGAGCACCAACACGGGCAAACTTAATATTACGAGGACCGCCTCGTCCTTCCAGTCCGATTGCCTTGCTTCTAGCAATTTGCCTTGGTAAGCTTCCTGACCTTGGGCCATTTTTGTGGCATGCATGAGTTGTGCTTCACTCATTGCCATTTTCTTCTTCTGCTTATTAGCATAGATCTTACTTCCAGCAGAAACGGCTAATTTAATTGCCGATAACCACATATTAGTACCAATCTGCTTTGCTTTTCTTTTCTGCAAGCATTCTTCTTTGACCTTTTACTTGAACTGACTGAGTTTCAGTAGGTTTTGACACCTCAATTTCAACTCCGCCGTTAAGTAAACCGTCTTTATTCAAGAACATATCATGATCTACATGAGTCATGCCTGCGTGACTGTTTTTTTTATTTTTTTTCATATTTATTCTCCAGTTTTTCGAATGATTGCAACATTTCCAGGCATTTGATCCGAACTTGGGAGAGTTTTACCTAAAATAGTTTTCTCAATCGATGTATTAGCTCTTAGTTTAGCCAATTCTTCGTTTTGTTCAAGCTTTTCATCGTGCATTGACTGATTCATGATAGCTCTTGTCTTGTCTAGATTCAATCTTTGATCAGCTTGGTCGTGTTTTTGTTGATTATCCATGGCTCTAAGGTCTAATTCTCTTGCTTTTAGCTTCGCAATTGGATCATTTCCAAAGTCACCCATGATTTTGTTCTCTTCTTCCTTAAATTCTTGAGTCATATCAGCAATTAACTTAGCTTTTCTTGCTTCAATACCCATACTTAACTGCATAATCTGTTGTTGAATCTCAGGAGTTTGTGCCATTTGTGGATTTTGTTGTGCCATTTGTTGTAGTTGCATCAATTGTTGTATCTCTTCTCTAAATTCTACTTCTAATTGCTCTTGTGCCATTAAAGAAATATGCTCAAAAATATTTTTTTGTAGTGAACCCATAATTACAGGATTATTTTTAGCCATATTAGTTGCCATAAAGTTTAAATGAGAAGTTATATGTGCTCTGTGATCTTGACCTTTGAATGCTTGAAAAGGTTTACCACTCATTGCCATAATATTTTCTGCCGCTGGGTCCATTGGCATTGGTTGTTGAGGTGGTGGTAAGATTCTATTGATGTCTTTTATACCAATCGCAGAATACATATCTCTGTACGCTTCATACAAATTATGCATTTGTGGATTAGACATTGCAAGTTGTAATTCTGTTTGAGCTAAACTTATTCTTTGTGATTGTGAAAATATGTTTGGATCTGCAACAGGTAAAATATCTACCTTGTCATCAAAGTCTGCAACTTTAATATTTCTTTGTCCACCTACAACATCATAAGGATATTCTGGTGGAAGGTAAGTTTTAAATACGTCAGCTAATAATACAAATTCTTTTTTTAATGCCACATACAATCTTTTATGTATGGCTGACATGACTCTGGAACCACGTTCTAAAAGAGCAATGGTCGTACCAACAGCGGCCTGCTGGTTGCCGTCACCGACCTGCATGTCAGCTATGGCGGCAAATCGTTGTCCTGCTTGAACCACTATTCCCATTAATTGTAATAATGTTGCTGATGGTTCTTTGAAAGGTAAAGGCATAAATGCGTCTCGGATATTTCCTCCAGGTGCATCTACATCTCTAAACTCTCCAGGTTGAATCGATTGCGCTTCATCTCTAACACGAATACCTCTTTGTTTAAATCCAGCCGGCATATTTGAAAACGTACCAGCGTCTAATAATTGTCTGAGTGCATTCGTTGCAGTTCTTGATAATCCACCAATCATGTGAATTAAGCCAAAACCATAAAAACCTAGTCCAGGTAAAAATTTAAAATGTGCAAAATATTCTACTTTACTTTTTGTTGGGTCTTCTGCTTTATAGTTTCTTCTAATTGACAGAACTTCTCTTGACGATGTATCTAAAGTTACAATGTAAGGAAGTTTGATTCCTGTCGGATTTTGTTCCATGTCTTTATCTTCGAAACCTTCTAGATCAAGGTTTGTGTGAAACTCTAGAATTGTGAACATTTGTTCATCTCTAGTTTTTCTAACTCCTTCAAGCTCTCTTTCTTTTTTCTCTACTTCTGTTTCTTGTGAATAGCCTGGTGTGATTTCTATGTCTCTATAAAAACCAGACACTTGTTTTTTTCTTAATTCATTTTCTGACATTTTTAAAACATGCACGATTGAATCTGCATCTTCTAAAGATGTTGCAGTGTATGGAACTATCAGGTCATCTGCCGGTACAAATTTGGACACGGCTCTGTCAAGAATTTCATCGTAATAAATTTTCTTGAAAGCAGAGCCGCTAAGAGGGAGATAAAAAAGTAACTGATCGAACTCGGGTTCATACTCTTTCATCACGTTCATGAGTTGATAGTTCATGAAATTTTTTACTCTTGTTGACTGTTCTTCTTTTTGTCTACTTGGTACACCCATAATCTGAGTATGTACCGGACCAGTCGCTGGGAGTAATTCTTTGTAAGCTTGTGCTTGAAACTGTGTTACCGCTTCTGCTAATACAGGGTGAGTTGCACCACTTGCATTTGAGAATGGTTGAGATCTTGTCTCGTATTTAAATCCTAATAAATCTAAACCTTTTGTATATGCATCTTCCCAATCTTTTCTAGATGCTTTGTACTGTGTGTAGTTTTCAAAAAGTTCAGAACCTAATTTACCTAAAACATCTTCTGGTAATAAGTCTGCTAAATTATCAAAGTGTTCATTAGTTCCTGGCTGATTTACAGCTTCAGGATCAAAAGTGATTGTAGCACCACCGTCTTCATCTTGTTCAACTTGAATGTCTTCAGGTCCAACTTGTTCTTCTATATTATCTTGAGAAGCTTCCGCTATCTCTTCTTCGCTAGGTAATTTTATTTCCTGCTCTACGTTCGGTAAAGCTTTGTCTATATCTGCCATTATTTTTCTCCGAGTTCTTTACTACTATAATCTTTTTTCCGGGAACATTCAACCCCTGTGGGTTGGGCCCTCTAAGTGGTGGTATTGTAGTTGTTAATTTTTTAGTCATCTAATAATCCTACTCCTTGTATTGCTAAAGACGCAGCAAGTCCACCTATACCTGCTCTAGATAATCCTTTTAATGCTGTTTTCCCTAAACCCAGTTTAGCAAATTTTCTAAATGTTGGGTTCAATCCTCTAGTTAATTTATCTGTCTGTTCAGCAAATATTGGATATGTGTAGTTTAATGGATCTGTTGCAATATCAGTAATTGAATCTCCTTCTGCAACTTGACTAGCAATATCTCCAGCCATAAACGGCGCTAGTAATGCAGGTGATGCTGCAATTCCAAGTCCTCTTCCTAAAACTCTTGCACCTGTTTTTACAAAACCTTTTGGTTTTCTTTCAATACCAAGTGCTCTTGATTTACTTGCTTTGATAGTTGATGGCGCACCAAGTGCTGTTGTGCCTGCAAGTGTTGCCCCTAATGCAGGTAATTGATAATCTAATATTGCAGGTCTTTCCATATCAATCGATATAGGCTGTGTTGCCATATCAACTAACATACTTTTCTGTTGATCTTCGTTTGATAAATAAGTTGTTGGATCATCGTTTCTAAATGCTTTGACCAATCCTATTGCAGTTCCTACAGCTGCACCGGCACCAAATGTTTTTACACCCGGTGATTTTGCAAAGTTTAAAACTTTTTGAAAAAGTCCTTGTGGGTTTTTTTGAACGGCTTCGTCAAACTGAGCTACACAACCCCTACCTCCATCAGCACGTTTAGATCTTCCAAAAATAGAACAAACGTTGTCTGTATTGTTTTCAAAATTTTTTCTTAAATTTGTATTTACAAATAAATTTTTTATTTCATCAGGTGCTTCCATTGATTCTAATGTTTTTACAATTCTAGGAAAAGTACCTGTTGTACTGTCATAGGCCACATCTGCTGCTGCACCTACTCTTCCAACGTTTGGAAGCTCGACTCTTACGTTTCTTTCTTTTAAAATATTATCTAATTGATTCGCTGTTTCTTCGTTAACTCCTTTGTTAAAAAAATTTGTTAACTGACTTTGTACAAAAGCTCTGTTAAATTGATTAGGTGTTATATTTACATTAGTTGGATATCTCCCACCTCGTTTTCTTTTAGCCACTGGACTAACATCGAATAAATCAAATAGACGCCCGTCTTTGGCTTTCTGTAAATAATAGTCATCTGATTTTAGTCTAGAAAAAAAATTACCTGTATCTTTATCTAAACGTATAGCCATCATAGCTTTTACATTTTGACCGAAAGGAGTAGTATTAATCAACTCTGGTTTATTCTGAAAATAATCATTTATTGCTGATATACCACCCTGTATTTTTTTAATATTTTGTTTATCTAGTTCACTAGCACCCTTTGTAACCGCTTTTACGTTTTCATATCTTCTTTTATTTCTTTTGTATGCTACTTCTTCTGGATCACCTGCAGGAGTTTTAAAACTAGTACTCTTTCTTTTATTTAAAGCAGTTTCAGCGTCTTCTCTAGTGTTGAAGTATCTAAGACCTATAAATTCTTCAGGTATAGCAGTTTTTTTAATATCTTTACTAGGTCTTCCAAACTCAATTTTAAATTTTGCATCTGCTGGAATATCTGGGTTTCTTGTTCTGTCTATATTAGTTACTTCTCGTATAGAATTAAATCTAGGTTCTGTTCTTCTAGATTCTTCAAAAAATTTAAAATCTTTTAAGGCAATTGGTTTTATTAAATTTGTTTTTCTTCCTTGGGTTAAAATTCTACTAATGGTAGATCTTCCAATATCTAAATTATAGGGTTCGCTTTTTAAAAATTTTACTATTTGATCAGGACCTAATTTTTCAGTCTCGTATGTGTCTAAAATTAATTTTATAGTTTCAGCATCTAGACCTGATCGTTTACCACCACCTGTAAAATAATTTGAATATACCTCTTGAACTTTATTTATATCTACAGCCATTACACCTCCAGAATTTTAGCTAGACCACCGTTGGCATTTTTTCTTCTTTTTCCAAATAAGTCATCTATGTTTGCTTTGTTCATGTCATCGATATCATCTACCAAACTTCTTTCTTGCATGTTTGGATCTATTTTTTCCATTATTTTATTTATTCCTTGAACCTGTCTATTTTGTAAAACACTCATATAGTCTTCTCCAAAATTTGCAGCAGCCCATTCTGGATGACGAAGAGCTCTCATTTTATCGGCAAGTTCGGGACGACCATTACGTTCAAATTGTCTAATATCTTTAAATAATTCTGGGTCGTTTAGTTTTATTTCTTCAACAATTAATTTTACATAATCGTCACTATAAACATTTGTGTCGTCAAATTTAGTTTTAAGAAAATCTAATTTTCTACCGGCAACAATTTTATTTGCATCTTGATTACCTTTAGTGATTGCATCAATAAGATCCATGCCTTCATCTTTGTATTTCTTTACAAGTTCTTTTGAAATTTTTCCCTGCATAATACCAGCAAGACCTTTAAAAATACTTGACGCCATTACACCTCCAAGATGCCGGCAAGACCGCCGCTTTTAAGTCCTGGAATGTCTATACCTAATCTTATTTGTATTTCTCTAATGCCATCTGGATAGTCATCAGGATTTTTTAATACTTTGTGTAAGTTTCTAAAGTATTCTGTTTTCTCTTTTCCAACTAAACTTTTGTCAGATCCTAGACTTGCAAACAATCTTGAAATATCTTTTGCTTCAATACCATACTTACGTAAAGCTTGATAACCTATCCTTGCAGCACCACCAGCAAACATTGGTACACGTCCACCCTCTGCAAATTCAAAATCATCAGGGCTGATAGACTCAGGATCAAAGTATCTACTAGTTACTGAATTACCTTTTGCATCTTTTATCTTAACTAAATTTTCTGCAAACTCTTGTATATCATTTGGTGAGTCTAGTTTTGCAACTGCTCCTGCAACCTTTGGTCCAAAGTATTTTTGAACAAGTAATAGTGGATCACCTAATCCACCGCCGCCACCTTCGGTTGCAAATCTTAAATCATCTGGTTCCATAACACCTGATAAAGTTGTGCCACCTGGAAACTCTGGATCTTCTAGATCTTTTATTCTGTTTAAAAAATCTCTAGCGTTTGCTCTAGCTACTGGTTTTGCATTTTCTGCAACTCCTGACATTTGATAAACTTTATTTACTAAGTCATCTACAATTAAACTATTATTCTTAACAGACTTAATCGCCTCTAAACCTGCACCTGTAAAGGGTGCTGCAATATCTTCTGATCCGCCACGTGAACCTGGAGGTGGTAGATCATCTACAGTATCAAAATATCCTTTACCAAATTTTCTATCGACAAGGTCTTGAACTACATCTTCTTTGCTTTTGGTAAACTCTTGAACTTCATCTATTGGTTTTACCTTACTAGGTGCAAATCCTGTTGCCCCAAAATTTTCTGAAGTGATTGGATCGCCTGGTTTATATTTAGTTGGATCTCCTCCTCTTCTTAAAGTCATGATACCTTCCGCATCTAAGTTTCCAGTCCTTGTAGCAAGATCTGTAATATTTGAAACTGCAGGTGGATTATAGAAGCTATCCATCTTAGACATATTCTCTAATAATTTATTAGCCTGTAAGTCATTTAACTTACCAGACAGAGCGTAGCCTACAGAGTTTGTTAATTCTTCGATTGCTTTTGTTTGTGGCATTACACCTAATGCTTCGGCGTTGATGTCCATCTCTAATATCGGCTCTGGTGTTTTACCTTTACCTAAAAAATTTATATTTGTTTTTGTGCCAAGGACCTCGGAAGTGTTCCCTCCAAGTTTTTTGTACAATTGTATAATTGCATCTAATGTCTGTTTCCTAGCCATAATATTCTAACCTGCTTCTATCTGGCAAAGGTTCGTCTTCATATGCATCTTTATTACGAACTAAGCCACCTTGTTTAATACGCATAATCGCCTGTGTTGTGGAGTCGACATAGTCATCGTGATCTCCAAACGGAAATGATGCGCACTCTTCCACAACCTCTTGAGCGTAGTGTTCGTGCATAGGAGCCCAAACTATTCCCATCTCAAAAAGTGGTGATACAGAGTTTACTCTAGCATGTTTATCATTTCCTCGGCTCGGCGTAAAGTTAATTACTGGAATTCCCATATCTCTCAATTCAGCCGTCAGCGGTATTCCAGAGGCCTTAGCTTCAACGATCACCATGTCAGGCCGCCAATACAAATACTCCTCATGAGCAACTTTACGAAGTTCTGGAAACTCATAACGATCCTTAAAGGCATTGAGTAATATAATATTTGATCTACCATCATCATCTTTCCATACTCCCCAAGTAGTTATAGCTGAAAAGTCGGCAGATTCTTTTTTGAGAAAAGCAGTATCGTAAGACTGGATTATAAAATCACAGCTCGGTGGATTCTTATGTTCCCAATCATCCACCAGTCTCGTTTTAATATTGCACCTTCTTCAGCCGTTGGCTGTTGCATATATTGAGCATTCCAATTGTTAACAGGAATAGATGCTTTTGTTTTCTCTAATTCTTCCTTGGTCCAGTATTCCGGCCACACGGGCTTTCCATCAGGAAGCAGGGCAGGTAATTCTACAACCTCCCATTGATCAGAGTTCTCTTCTCCCTGAGCCCTGATTAATTGTCCAGTAATATCTTTTGTAGACCATCTGGTCATTACAACCACAATACGTCCACCAGGTTGAAGACGTTGACGTGGACCTGACGTATACCAGTTCCATGCTTTATCAAACGACTTACTATCTTTTTTAATATCTTGTTCTTTGTGCGGGTCATCAATGATTAAAAGATCAGCACCACGACCTGTAATTGCTCCACCAACACCGGCTGCGAAGTATTCACCACCTTGTTCGGTTTTCCATTTCCCTGCTGCCTGAGAATCTTCCATGAGACGTGTTTCGAATAACTGTTTGTAGTTTGGTTGATCTACAAGATTCTTGGTCTTACGGCCGAAGTCGATTGCTAGATCTGCCGTGTGTGTTGCTTGAATGATCTTTAACCGGGGATCGAGGCCAACCATCCATGCCGGGAGTAAGTATGAGGCAAACTCCGACTTTGTGTGTCTTGGCGGCATGTTAATGATTAGTCTTTTAATTTTCCCGCTAGCGAGATCATTAAATTTTTTATTAATTTTTTTGTGGTGAGAACCTTCAATAAACTCAGGCCAAACATACTTGACGAAACTCAAAAAGTCTTTCTTGATCTTTGGTCTTGCTTTATCTAATTCTACACTCTTTTCTAGATCCAAAAGTCGTGCTCTTTCTTCTGGAGTCAATCCTGAAAAATTTTCCATAAAATTTTTTATAATATTTTTTATATAACCTATTTTTGAAATCTTGGCTATAAGAGTCTAAATCTTACATATATGTACAACATTGGGACCCCTTATACCAGATTAGGGTGGGCCCCCCCAGAATTTTCAAGCAAAAAATCAATATGTTGTGGTACCTCTATCGGCACACACTATGCAATTACAACATATGTTGTTTATGCATACCCTTATGGGATTAAGTAGGATTTGGGGATTAGCCTCACCCCCAAACCCTAGCGAGATTAAAACAACTCTTGTTGTTTATCTTCTTTCACTTCCATATCTTTAGTGAGTATCAATGGCTCTTGTACTTCACTAAACGATACTTCTTGTAAGTGATATGAAGTCTTTTTGTTTTCGTTCAATGTATCAAGTGCCAACAACTTTCTAACTGCTGTCGTTAAATCATACATTGAATTATCATGGATAGAATAAGTATCAGAAGAATATTCGTACTTAATTCTTTCAACTATGAAAAACTTTTTTTCTATCATAATTTAATACTCCAACTATCCGACGCAGTTCTATAGCCATCTGCGTCTATATCAAAGTAAGTCATTAACATACGACCTTGTTTTGATATCCAATATCTGCACTTGTCTGTCCATAATGCATTTCTTGTTATTGTTTTCTTATCACTCGCTGAATAGTAAGTAATAACAAAAGGTTTATTATTTATCATTTATTTCTCGCTTTCTATAACTTAATTGTTATGGGATTAGCTTATACTAATCCCATAGTTAATCAACAACTTAATTCAAGTTATCAGAATTAGTTTGTTGTTGTTGCATATATGCAACTCTTTCTGCTATCTTTTGCTCTCTAGTTTTTTCGGTATTTTTCATTCCCTTTATTCTTTCAGCTAGATTTTTAGGATTATAAATAACAAGCCCTGTACTATTAGTTCTAACTATTTCTGCGTCAGTAATTGATAGCCCAAGTTCAGTTGCTAACTCAATCGCCTCATCAAGCCATTTATAACCTTTTAATCCTAGCTTGATCTCTTTCATTTGTTTCAAGATACTTTCAATCCATTTAGTATGAGCCATAACAAAAGCTGATTTTTGTTTCTTCCAAGAAATTAAAAAATCAAACTCCTCTTTCTCACACGCAATAGAACGATCTCTACAATAATCTCTACCAATTAGATCAAGTTTATATTTGTCATTCCACTCTTTACCATATTTGGTTTCGTTGTTTCTTCCACCACTCAATCCCAAATATCTTTCGTTGTTCTCAACAAACTTTCTTTTGTGTGGGTTGTCGTCTTTATCTGCCTGTTCAATTAAGATATCTGCGTTGCAATCATCTTGAGCATTGATCTCATCTCTAAACAAAGCAAACCCATAAGACACATCTCTATTAGATGAATAGTTATTGCTCTCATCAATATCGCCATTCAATCTAAAATCAAAATGTTTTTCTATTGGTACATTTTCTTCAATGGTAGTGTTTCCATTGTAGTCAGTTTTTTCTTTATTACCCATGTAATGAAAATGAAAACAACTATCTTTTGCAATCGTTGAAACATTTTCAAACTTGTTTTGTAAGTAGTAAGCTTTCTCAACATCTTCTTCTGTATAATGTCGTCTTACTATTTTTTCTGCAACACTCCAAGCTTGATCGTTGATATCAATTTGATCTGCTTTTAAAGTATCATACTTTCTTTTTTCTTGGGTGTCCTCTTGTTGCAAGTGTACTTTAATACGATTTGCAATTTTGTTTCGGTATTCTTGGTTAAGTCTTATTCTAGCCATTTGTCCTCTTTCTTTTTTATTGGTTAATTTATTTATTTCTTTTAAACTATTGACTTTTAAAGTCAAGGGATTATATAAGATAATATATTAATTTATAAAAACTTTAATATCAATTAACTAGCTTACTTGCAGTTGGCAGTAGAAAAACGCAACTGCAAGTTGCTTAACGAGAAAGGACAGAAATGACATTAAAATATTGTCAAAGTCATAAGTGCCATACTTACGACACAAAGGACAGAAAACGAGGTAGCAAGGACAACCGAGTTAATCAAACTAGAAGAAGAAGTGAGTTCTACTATGGTGGTGGAAATTTTTGCTCATTGAATTGTTATAATGATTGGGCTGATCAATTTATGAATAGAGCCATTGATCAAATAAGTGGAAGATTAAATGAGCCATTAACATTGACCGAGGAAACTGCTTGGCGAAAAACAAGAAGATATAATTGGGGACAAGGTAGTGAGGGTTATACTATGACATATTTTTGGACTAACATGGTTTCCAATAGAGAGATTGCAATTACCAAAGAAGAATTTGAAAATCAATCTCAACCGACTTTATAGTTTCATCTGTCCTTGATGAAAAATCCTAGTTTAGATTAATTCTAAACTAGGATTTTGTTTTTTTTTTGGGTGGGCCCTCCCAAAAAAAATAAGCGTTCGAGCTAATTATTTTCTTGTAAGATGTTCTAGGATTTGGTAAGTCTTAAAAAACAATAAAGGAGAAATAAATATGGGACTAGATCAATACGCAGGACTTCGAGATAGTAAAGGCGAAGTTCATGAAAAGTTTTATTGGAGAAAGCACGCACGCCTACAGGTGTTCTTTGCTAAACAATTCAATAAACAGAAAAAAGATCAAGAACATAATACACATGACGACCTGCAACATCTGGGTTTTAATGGTGGTCAAGGTGGTGTTACAATCACTGAAGATGTAATCAAGGATCTGGAAGAGGCAATCAAAAATGATTATTATAATCACTTTGCCTCTGATGGTTTCTTTTGGGGTCAGCAATTCCAAGAGGAACAAGTTAAAGAATACAAAGCCCAAGATGAAGAGTTTTTAAAATGGGCTAAAGAACAAATCAAAGAGGGTCGGCAAATCGGCTACGATTGTTCTTGGTAAAGTTTTGAGGGCGAAAGCCCTCAAAAAATTTGGGCTAGTATAGGGCGCCTGGACATTTCTGGGCTATATTCTAGGTCGTGACGAGACTGGACTGCTGTGTCACTCCATAAGCTTTGGAGAGTGATCGCCTATTAGCCACTAGCCCAAATTAAATTTTTTTATTTTTTTTGGGTGGGCCCGCCCATAGTTCACAAGCTTCAAGCAGGGTGGGCCCGCCCATAGTTTACAAGCTTCAAGCTGTCAAGAAAATTATTTGTGGATAACTTAAATATTTTACTTGTGGGATAAACTGGGACCTGCTATACCTGCAGCATCACCCGTTTGCTGGGATCCGGTGCAAAACTCAAACCAGCACAACAACAGAAAGGACATATGAGAACAGATAGAAAAAAAGATCTAGACACTTATTACAACGACCACCTGAAGCTGCACATCATGCGTAGACTCATGCTGGTGAAGAGTTGGTCCGAGATCAAGGGCATCCAGTCGGCTGTCTTTGAGGCCCTGGACCGGGAAGACAAAGTCGAGCAGGCGGAACGCGAAGCGTTCGAAGCCTGGAAGAAAACTGGAGGAGAAAAGGCCTGAGGGCCTTTTCCCTTTTTGGGGTGGGCCCACCCGTAAGGGGCCAAGCTTCAAGCCCTCAAGCGCTCAAGCTTGACAGGTTACAAGCTTTATATTATAAGATTTTATAGGAGGATATTATGTTAAAAAAAGAAGCTAGAGAAATAACAGGCGGCCTAAGTAAGCCGTCAAAAATGCCAGGACCGGCGCACAACCTGCCCGCTCAGGCGTGTAAGACTGGCGCCAAGCTGGTGAAGGTCCCGGGCTCAGTATGCGCGGGCTGCTACGCCCTGAAGGGTCGATATAGATTTAACAACGTGCAGCAGGCGTTGCAGCGCAGACTCAAGGCGCTTGAAGATCCGCGCTGGGCGGACGCGCTGGTACCACTGATCAAGGACCAGGCCTGGTTCAGGTGGCACGACAGCGGCGACATCCAATCGATGGAGCACCTTAACAATATTTTTAAAGTGTGCAAGCTCACGCCTGAGACCAAACACTGGATGCCCACACGTGAAGCGCAATTTTTAAAAGATCTAAACCCTGAAGAGGTCCCGGAGAATTTAATAATTAGAATGAGTTCACACATGATTGACCAGGGACCAGTTAAACAATGGCCCTGGACGAGTACTGTCACCAGCGGAAGCGGCAGGACCTGCCCGGCCCCTGAACAGAACAACGAGTGCGGCAGCTGCAGAGCTTGCTGGGATAGGTCGACACCAAACGTGTGCTATGGTAAACACTAACCATGGCCCACGAATTCCGACATCCTAATTATTATAAAAAATTAAATGAAAAAATGCGCAAGCTTACAAGCTCTCAAGCTGGAGGCGACAAGCCTCCCATCCCTGAGCCAAGGGTTCAAGCTTCAAGCCAGAGTTCACAAGCTCTAGAATCTGATGACCAGGGTACAAGCGCACAAGCCCTCTGTCCGGGGTACAAGCAACGAGGATAAAAGTATTTTTTGTATGTTTCACGTGAAAGGCTACCTGGTGGGGTGAAAAGCGGATTTTGTTACCCGATGTTACCTTTAGCTCCAGTGTAAAAAAGTGCTCGTTAGGAGAATAAGCCAATAGATCGGGAGTCCCCAATAAGCTACGATTCTCAAGTCTATTCCACGATATAGATGTAATTTTTCTCTTAAGTTCATTATATAATTTAGCCTCTGGTTTCAGATAGGTAACCTCTGGCTAAACTATTTTTAAAACTTTGCCCATTTTAAATTTTGGTTTGTCACAAGTTAGCACCAACCTATGAGTTTCCATACTACCAATAATTTTATTTTCAAGTAATTTCGCACCGGTGATGTCATAAAATTCTCCATTAGGTAATTCAATTTGAATCCTAGCATCGAGTGCTACAGGCGATTGCATAAATTTATCTAGTGCTTTCTTTAGTGTTCTTCCGTCAACCATAAGACTTGTATATATCCCATAAACATATATATTGCAAGTATGAGTCAAGAAGTTGTTGAAAAAAAGGCACAGCCATTAACAGATTTAACTGAGATGCAAAGAAGATTTTGTGAGTATCTTATCTTCAATGAAGGTAGAACTACTCATCAAGACGCTGCCCTGCATGCTGGGTACAGCCCACAACGAGCCAGAATAGAGGCATCAGAGTTATTGAGAAACCCAAAGATTCAAACATACTTAGCTAAAAGATCTGCAGAAGTGAATAGAGCATTTGCTGTGACCAAACACAATTATGTAAGAAGACAGCAGAACCTATCTCAAAAACTAGTAGAGGACGGTAAGATTAAGGATGCGTTAGGATTTGAAACATTGATTGGTAAAGCTACAGGACAATTCAGTGAAACTAATTACAATGTAAATATTAATGCAACAGACATCAAAGAACGTGAAGCTGAAATAAAACGACTCAAAGAGTTAAACGAAAAAAGAATCACAGATACAAAACTTCTTAAAGAGTAACCTTCTCCATTTTTGTAATACACCCAATCGGAAATACATTACGATCTGAAAACAATTCGTCACCATCTTCGTAAGATGCAAACGTTCTAATATTCTTTTTGTCTTTGTTAAACAGATATGCATGAGTCACCATAACGGAAGGCATGAACCCTAAGAATTCATGTTCCGTAGCATGCCCGGAATCCCCAGTGATATCAACCCATGTAATTTTATAGAAGTAGTATCGCTTCTTCTTAATCACAACTGATTTATATTTAGATTTCTTTGCTCGTTTCATGGTGTACCCCTTTTAACATATGAAAAAATAAAAAACAAAATTCATGTACGCGACCCCCTATACTGTTGCAATTCCTAGCTTTTTGATACATTTGTACCAATTGTACCTCATTGTACCAAGGGGTCTTGGTACAAATTTGAGCAATTAAGCGTTGGTATATAACACTTTTTTAAATTGTACCAATTGTACCTAGGTTTTAAAAAAAATAAAAAAAATTTTTTTATTTTATAGAGAAAAATCGTATACAATTCTAAATTTGAGCTATTATGCCTGTATTTACTCATCTTTTTGACCTAAAATTGTACCTGAGGGCCCTTTTTTCTGTGGTACAATTGGTACAATTTTATAATATTCGTCCACTCTACGTAAAAATTTATGCATATACCCCTGAAATTCCTTGTCATGCACCTCGAATTTCTGAAAAAAACAATCTTTACTGCACATTAGAATGATTCCAGACTGTATTTTTGTACCATACACATGGTTGTGAGCCATTGCATACGCAGCCAGCTGAGTAAAGTAGTCATCAATCCACTCTCGCTGCTTCGGTTTATTGGTTTGCTTGAAGTCAATGATCGCCTCTCTACCGCCATACATTCCTACAACATCTGTTGCACCTGCATACAGTCCAGGATAGTACAATGTAACTTCACTACCCCATACTTCTCCCAGGTCCCCGAGCCCTTTTTCTATAACCACATTAGCCATTCGTTCTGCTTCACGACCAATTGACGTTAGATCCAAATGATTCTCACCAAGAATGTACCCTTCCAAATACGTGTGCATTGCTGTGCCTCTCATGGCACTCACGTCACGAATCCGGTCTGCTTGCTGGGTACCTACCCGCTTCTTCCACTCTTCCAACTTAGCCTTCTTTTCCGGACTCTGAGTCGCTGACAATATAGTAGTCACCGATGGTAACTTCTGACCTGTTATCTCGTAATGTCTCTTACCTTCTATCGATGATCGAATCGATGTAGGATATTCAAATTTTTTATTCCATTTCATATTTTTTAACCTGTTCCTTTGTAAGAATATTATACCTTACCTTCCATTGTCCTTTTCTTATTTTTCTTTGTCTATCCCTGTAATAAGTAGGATTTTTTAATAACCATTTTCTGTGACTTTCTTCTCTGCTAACTTTTATCATCTTAGTCCTTTTTCTTTAGCAACTCTTAATACATTTTCCATTAACTCTAATGTTGCATGATGTTTTTTATCATTACAACCACTACAACAAAAACCTAAATTACCAACTTGATAAGTTTTATTATTATCAATTCGATCAATAGAGAAATTAGTAGTATGCTTTACCCGTTTCCCGGTCCCAACTGTACGCTTATAGGTCCAGGGATTTTCGCAATAAATACAAAGGTTTCCGTCACTTTCCGGAAATTTATTTTTCATAGCCGACTTATGCTTTTCTAATTCACCCCAAATCTCAGCCTTAGTTATAGCAGGCCAAAGACCACGCTTTCTACACGTAGAAGGTTTGAATGCAGCAGCTATACAGTTAGTAATAAAACCATGTTCTGAATTACCATAAGACATATTATGGGCTAACTTAACTGCCCTACCATGCTCAGAGTCATTATATATTTTTTGTCTCAGTCTTTCTTTCTTTTTAAACTCTGGATCGTTTTGATATTTATCTTTATAATTCCAAACCATTTTTCCTGTACCCCGTTCCCCGTTTTCTGTCACCCCAACGTTTCTGCCAGGACCACACATTTAATTTACTACTGTACTTTTCCAGAAGACTTATTCCATAGTCGGTACCAATCAAGGTCCACAACTTCAGCATCTCCTTCCAATTTCTGTGTCGCATAATGTTCTATTACTTGTTGAATTTTAGGTAGTTTCGTGTGTGCATACGGCCACAATAACCTGCAGACATAGTACGCATCTCTGAATGTACAACGCCATCGGTATTGTTTCAAGTATTTAGTACCATCTACTCTTAAACCTTTTCTAGGTTTATCAGTTAAAGTACCCACACCCAATACTTCATGTACCCACATAAGCACAGATTTATCGGTCATGGTTATCTCCATCGACAGTCTTAAACTATTCGAGATTCGATAACCATTGCCTTTGTGTTTCTTTTTCTTTTCGGGTCCACGTTTAAAATGTATAGATCCCTCACCATCAAATAGCCCTGCGATATACGCAATATCTTCAGAGCTAATCATTCGCTAGTCTCTTTTCATAAGGTGCATTGTCTCTAAGTCTTGCTCTAAACTTTTCAACTTCCTCTTCCTTCCATGCATTTGCTTCTTTTAACTCAGCTTCTAGCTTTTTAATTTGAGCACCTGCACGTTTACAAGTATCTTGTAGGAACTTAACCTTACCTTCAAGAAGTGTTTGATTTTCTTTAAGATTCTTAATTTGTGTTTCCTTGTCCATCATCATCTTCTTTTACCTCCTCTTCTATTTCACCCTGGTTATTGCAAAAATCACAGTTTGCAAACTGTTCTTCTTTAGCCTGTTCGTAAGGGACTCGGATGAAACCATTTCCATTACAAACAGAGCAGATTACTTTACGCGTTTTTAAGTTTGCCATTTAGTCTTTTCTCTTTCTCATTTACTAATAATGTTATGGTCTGTGATCTACTAATTGTCATCTCAGGAATCATAACTTTCCTTATTTTATCTATTTTATTATATGTATCTTTTGGCAGTGATACATTTTTATATTTGCTTATGTCTGTCATAAATCTTATACTCCTTTCTTAGATTTAACTAATATAGGATTTATCTCATAACTTACAATAGGTGTCAATGAAATTTTTACTAACTATTTTTATATGCTCTGGAATAGGAGGAGATTGTTATACTAGTCCGGACTATCCAAAGGTATTTAATGACCACCATGATTGCATACGTGCAGGACTATCTGAGTCATATGAGATTCTATATGCCGAAGGTAATTTTGATAAAGAACAAATAAATAAATTACAATTGTATGCTAAATACACTTGCGTGCCTGTTAAAGACGAAGGTAAAATAGTTACATAATTCATATCAACCCCCCTGGTTTCCGTGCACGTACTCCCAGGAGAGCAAAGGCTCCACACCTCCACAGTTACTTACTGCTTCTTAGGTTACCGTACAGGGAATAGCGCGAGGCGTTATATGGACGGAGGTCCTTTTCATCATCGTTGTGGCTCTCGGTAGGTCTCACCCGAGATTATTCCTAGCACATGCCGTGCATCGCATCCAAGACCAATGGGCCACTAATTCTCTTTATTCCATATCCACAATAAAATAACAGCAAACAGTAAAGGTAAACTACTTACACATACAGCCAATAAAATTTCCACTGCCATCCTTCATCACGTGCATATTAAATGGTGCATCGAGATAATTTGTAAGGTGTAATCTTAAAATATCACAGAGATCAAAACAATCAATTTCTGCTATGATTTCAATACCTTGCATCATTTCTTGTGTTACAGAAACCAAACTATACAAACCATCTTTTAGTATAATAAGGTCCATTATTTTAATTCAGATAACTGTCCACCTGCTTTTGTACCCCACTCTAAAATTTTTTTAATTCCAGGTGCAGACACTTGTATGTCTACTCCGTAAGGTCTCCATGCTTTTTTCATTAGATTAATTTCTAATAAAAGATTGGTCCACTGTTTCTGATTAATACCTTTCGGTGTTATCGTTATTATTTTTTCTTTCATAAAAACCAATATAGGATTTTATATTAGTTTGTCAACCCTTTCCTTGGCCTTTGTAACGAGTTTGTTTCTGTTGTCTTTTCTCTGATTTATTTTTATTTTTTTTGTGCTGACGTGCACCTCTTTTCTTAGGTTTATCTCTTGTCTCAAATGATTTAAACTTCTTCGCCATCAAAATATCCTTTTAATTTATCTCTTGGTGATAGTCTAGGTATGTAACTTATCTTACCATTTACATGTTGCTCCAGGTCAGAACCACAATTCATACATCTATAAAATCTTCTAGTGATACCAACTAACATTGTGTACTCTTCACAGTCAGGACAAATACCATTAACTATCTCTGTATGTATCTTTACTGATTTTTTTCCTGTCATATGCTTTCTTATTTTTTATCACACGCTGGTGATAACGTCTATCTTTTAATTCTTTCGCTGCCTTATTCGATGATGAGTTTCTTAATTGATTTTGAGCCATCTATGTTTGATTCTAATTCTGCAGAACCCTTCCAGCATTTATACATTACGTTTTCTGAATATTGTCTTTCAGCATGACGCTTTCCACGTAAACATTGTGCCATACCTTCAGTCTGCAAACGGGCCTCCTTGATCTCGGCGTTTACAAACATAAGAAGAGCTACTACAGATTCTATCATTGTCCGTTACCATTTTTGTAATGCATATCTCTAGCTTCATCTTTTAATTCTTCAATATCATTTAAAACTTTATCCATTTGTTTTCTTAAAAACTCGATGTTTACTTTGTTTAAAGCCATATTCTCGATATGTTTGTTTAACTTATCGGTAGTTTTATAAAGATCCTCAATCATCATATATTGCTCAGAATCCGCGGGAAGTGATCCAAGTTGACCCCGTGGCCATTTTATTCTAAACTCTGTATTCTCCTCCAGGTCTTTTTCCATTATCTGTATACGAGTGTCTGCAACATTGAGACGTTCTATAATTTGAAAATAACCCATCGTGCCGAGAGCGACGATGATTATCAAACTGGCAACCGTCTTCATTGGCATTTGCACGGCGACCTCTTCTCCGATGTTTAGTGGTTTCTTATTCATTTGGTTTTGGTTTTGGTAGTATATAATCTTTAGGTGGCATTTTCAACGTTGTATTATCCATGGTTTTAGCCCCTGGATTAGCCTCTAAATATTTTTTCTTCTCTTCTTTCCACAAATTTTTACGTTCAGGTCTTTCTTCA
>BCSF01000310.1_pt1 | contig 20235 bp, 32 predicted proteins | sample 1016431 | NCBI WGS metagenome assembly BCSF01 (sample SAMD00045685;SAMD00045686;SAMD00045687;SAMD00045688;SAMD00045689;SAMD00045690;SAMD00045691;SAMD00045692;SAMD00045684;SAMD00045690;SAMD00045691;SAMD00045692;SAMD00045684;SAMD00045685;SAMD00045686;SAMD00045687;SAMD00045688;SAMD00045689, study...
AGATACGATAAACCAACCAATTTCTGGAAGGAATTACAGACCAAACAGGTGAGACACTTGAAAACATCCGTAGACAGACAGTAGCAATAGAAGAGGCTCTTGGCGTAAGTGCAGAAGAATCCGCAAAGGCTGCAAAGGTCTTAGTTCAGCAGTTTGGAATTAGTTACGAGGAGGCACTTGACAAAATGCAGACAGGTATCCTTGCAACTAACGGTGCTAATGACGAACTACTTGCAAGCATAAGCGAGTACTCTACATTTTTTGCTGATGCAGGATTTAGCGTTGACGAGTTTACAAGCATAGTAAATGCAGGTTTTGACCTTGGCATCTACACAGACAAGTTACCTGATGCACTAAAGGAGGCGGATATATCTCTTAGAGAGCAAACCAAGGCAACCACAGAGGCATTAACTAACGCCTTTGGCGAGGAGTTTACAGGGGACATTCTTAATCAAATAAACATCGGTGCATTATCTACCAAAGATGCATTGACCTTAATTAGCCTTGAAGCCGAAAAGGTAGGACTTACAGCCGAGCAAGCTGCAACACTTACTGCTGATGTATTTAGAGGTGCAGGAGAGGATGCAGGAGGAGCGTTAAAAGTATTTGAGGCTGTTGCTGTTGGTGTAGGTGGTGCATCTAACGAACTTGATGAATACGGCAAACAACTTGAATCCGAAATAGGCAGAACGGTAACATTAGCCGAGGAGATGGATGAGGCGTTAATGTCCGAAAATTTTATTGCATTCCAGGAGGCATTAAGAAACATTGGTCAATCAATCAAGTTAGGTTTAATTGATGGACTTAATATGGTAATGGAAACTCTAAGGCCTGTTGGTGAAGCATTTGCGAGCCTTGGCGAGGCATTAGGATTTACAGGAGAAAGTTCTATTTCATTGCGTGATGTGTTAAGTGGCTTAATTAAATTCACTTTTGCTCCTCTTCAAATTATTTTAGGTGCTGTAAGAAAGGCAGTTAACTTTGTTGCAGGCGCAATAGATGTTGCAAAAAAAGCATTTAGTGGAGTAAAGATTGCAATTACAAATGCGACTAAACGATTTGAGCCGTTTGGCAAAGCAGTAAACAAAGTCAAATCAGCAGTACTAAGTTTTGTTACTGCGTTCAAAAAAGGCTTTGCAGCCGTGCAGGCAACTTTAGATGGTGTTACGGCTTATGGTGAGGCGGTGCTTGGAAGCCTTGGCGATGCTTTAGACCATATTGCAGCAGGTAGATTTAGAAAGGCAAAGAATGCTTTAGCAGGAATAGGAACGGCAGGCGAAGCAGCTTACAACAGGGCTTATAATGCCGCAATGAATTCTGTAGAGGCAACGGATGCCGTGACAGAGTCTACGGAAGAGGTGATTGATGTAATTGAGGATGAGGAGGAAGCACTTGATTATAATACAGATGCAACAGATCGCAACACATCCGCAACCGATGACCTAAGACAAGCAGAGGAGCGTAGACTTAAAACATTAAGCGACCTAATCGAGAAAGAGCAGGAGCGCAATATGACGGAAGAGGAGTTGTTAACTAAACGCCTTAACGACAAACTGCGTGAACTTGAACTTGACAAGGACATTACTACAATGACCGAGCAAGAACTTGCTGCACGTGAGGCATTATTTGCAAAATACAACGATGACATACAAGCGATACGTGACAAGGCAGACGAAGAAGAAAGGCTTGCCAACGAGAAGCGTAACGCTGACAATATAAAAGCGGTCAAAGATGCTTTTGACGATCAACTTAAAGCAATAGACGAAGGACTTAAAATGCAGTTACTTGTTAACGAGACTGCACACCTAAACGAGTTGCGTAATTTCCAAGGCACAGAAGAAGAAAAGATTGCACTGCAAGAGAAGTTCCAAGCGGATTCTTTGGAATTGCAAAAGCAAGCAATACAAGACCAAATCTCAGTAATCGAGCAAACACTCGCAGAAGGCGATTTACTTACAATGCTTGAAACAGGTATTCTTGACGAATCAACTAACGCACTTGCAGAGTTACGCAATGCACTTGCAAGCGTTAATCTTGAAATTGCTAACGCAGGGAAAGACCCAGAGAGTGGAGAGCCTAAGACACTTGCAGACCGACTTGGATTGAATGAAGAACAAGTTGAGCGAATTAACAAAGGTGTAGCAGGCGTGGAGGCAGGCTTGGATGCAATGAGCCAACTTGTAGAAGCACGAGCAGCAGAGCGTTTTGGAAAGGTTGACCAATTGCTACAACAAGGCGTTATAAATGAAGAGGAGGCCGAACGTAGAAAGGAGCAAATCAAAAAAGATGCGGCACGTAAGCAACAGAAGATTGATGTCACGCAGGCGGTAATAAATACAGCGAAAGCCGTTACTTCTGCACTTAACACACAGCCATTCTTACCTGCAGGACTGATAATGGCAGGAATTGCAACAGCACAAGGTGCTGCACAGATTAAGATGATCAGGTCACAGAAGTTTGCCAAAGGTGGAATCCTAAACGGCCCAAGTCACGCACAAGGTGGCATACCTATGTTTAGCAAAGGCGGAGCATTCTACGGAGAGGCAGAAGGTGGAGAGGCTGTACTAACAAAGGGAGTAATGGCTAACCCTGCACTTGCATCAATGGCATCAGCAATTAATGTAGCAGGTGGTGGTGTTCCTTTCTTTGCTAATGGTGGTGTACTTGAGCCAATACAATCAGCAACGCCAACAGACAGAGCAGCAGATATAATTGCATCAGGAATGAAATCACGACAGCCTGTCCTGGTTGTTGAGCAACTGCGAGAACGTGAGAATAGTGTAGACGTAATTGAATCACTTAGAACAATAGGATGACAGACAACATACGTAAGATGATCAACACAGGTGCATTTGTGCCTATCAATGTAAAACAAATTGCTAAGGCTTATTATCGCGAGCGCTTACAAATTCATGGGCAGTCAATGAAGGCTTATGAAGAAACTGCGCGTAAGTTTGGCCGATCACCTGAATGGGTTAGGAAAATAACCTAAATAAAAAATTGTTTAAAAAGTTTTGGGTATATCAACAAAAGGTGTATCTTAGGCTTATTATTTAATTACTAAACACAAGAAAAATGAAAGCTGTAAATACACCCAGGGGCTACTCAGCCCAAGCGCTTTTTGAAATTAAAGACTCAGTACGATACTTTAATTGGACGCTGCAAAATATTAAATGCGATAATGTAAACAATTTAAAATATATGTTATCTATTATTGAAAATCTTGAAAAGGATCTTCAAGAAAGTAAAGCAGCGGTAAGAAGCGAAATTATTTTGCAAATGGCTAAAGACATATAAGGTTTATTTGTTTCGTTTTATGGGCTCTCTTCGGAGGGCCTTTTTTTATTGAAAAAAATACCAATGATTTTATGTAACGTTGTACAATGCCAATAAACCCCGATAAGCCTTCTTTAACGCAAAGCGATTACGATAGGTTTGACTTTGCTTATGCCAAAGACCTGAAAGAAAATTGGCCAAAAATATGGAAAGCAGGAGGCAACATTAGAGGGAATGAGGCTTTTGAGTACTACACTAAGTACAGAGAAGGCGAGAGGACAGAGGGGACGTTGCAATGGGTATCGGAAAGGGAAGCGTGGTGTGCAAGACACTTCGAGGACGGTTCACAGTTTAAGGACGATACAAGTCCTAACCTTTCCAACATTGCAGGAGTTGTTGCTCAAATCAAATGGGCTTGTGTTGGCACATTAGGCGAAAAGCGTATGAAAGAAGTAATCAATACCGTAAAAGCAAAAATCAGCGACTCGTCTTTGACACAGATTACCAACAAGGCAGAAGGCGTGGAAGTTGTGCTTTCTGGAGAGGTTGGTAATTGGGACGTATCCGCAAGACAGATTGCTGATGCAATCGAAAATAAAACAGGTGTACCTTTGACCATCAAGATCAACTCAGTTGGTGGTGATGTGTTCGAAGGCTTTGCACTTTATAATGCAATCAAAATGCACGAAGGCCCAACAACGGCAATTGTGGAAGGATTAGCGGCAAGTGCTGCATCTTTATTCGCAATGGCTGCCGATGTTGTTGTTATGCGACCTGCCTCGATGATGATGGTTCACAATCCACACACCGTTGCAGCAGGCGAATCTAAAGACTTACGACAATCAGCTGACGTACTCGACAAAGTCCGAGACATTATGGTTCAGCGATATAAAACTAAAACAGGTCAACCTGAAGACTCCTTAATTGAAATGCTCGATGCTGAAACCTGGTTAACGCCAGAGGAGGCTGTTGAGTTAGGCTTTGCCGACAAAGTAGATTACAGCGAGGAACAAGTTGGCGGTTTACATTCATCTTTAATCACAAAAATCACAGCAATGTTTAAGACTAAAAGTCAAATAGTTGAGGCGTTAACGTCCAACGAAATCAAAGACCTTGCACTTGGTTTAGATGTATCTGCTAAACTTGAACTCATTAAGGCACTTGCCGACAATGTAGAAGGAGTTGAGGAGGTATGTGTTAAACTTGGCGAAGGCGAAGAGAAGTATATGTCTTCTCCTGAGGTTGCAGTTATCCCAATGGATGACCACGCTTTACTTATCGCTCTTGGATCATTAGAGGAGCGTGTTGCAGAAGCTATAGAAGAGGAAGAGGAAGAGGTTCTTTCTCAAGAAGAAGAAGAGGAGGAAGAAGTAGCAGCAATGACTGAGGAAGAAGAGGAACTTGAGGCTGAAGAAGAAGAAGAGGAAGAAATACCTGCTTCTAAGAAAAAGTACAAGTCAGAGGTTAAGACCTTATTGGCTGCTGTTTCTGAACTCAAGTCTCAAATCGAGGAAATCAAAGAAGAGCGTGCTGCTATGAAAGTACACACTCCAGACAATAAAGCAAGCAAAGTAGATTGGAAAGAGCTTGCAATTCAAAATGCCCTAAATAAAAAATAAAACAAAATGGCTAATATTACTTTAAACAGTTCAACATACGCTGGATACTTTAGCGATGTTACTCTTGCTGCCTCAGTATTAGGAGCAAGAACAATCGAGCAAGGATACGTTACCTTGCACACAAATGTAGATGACAAGTACACCGTTGTATTTGCTGACTCTGATGTTGCAATCGAGGATGCTAACGGTACATTCTCTTCATCTTCAACTGCTGACCTTTCTGAAATCAAATTTGAGTTAGGTAAGTATATGATTAACGCAGAGATTGACTACAAGAATCTTGACAACTTCTGGTTAGCATCACAGCAACCACGAGGAGCTGCAGGAGACTATGTTCCACCTGCTGACCTAGAGACAGCACTTAATCAACATTTCAGTTCTAAAGCATCGCTTTTTGTCGGAGCAAGTATCTGGTCTGGAAGTGCTTTGGCAGTTTCTCAGTTCGGTTCTTCTCAAGGAATTTCTCAAGGTGGTTCTAACGCTGTTACAGGTCTTATCGACACAATGCTTGCTGATTCTTCAGTTATTGACATTGCTGTTGGAGGTACTTACAAGCAGTCTGCATCTTTCTCTGATGCTGCCGACACAGTAATTACTGTTGCCGATACTTCTGACTATGCTGTTGGAGACAAGGTAACACTTAGCGAAATCTCTGACGCTGCTGTTGATTCTAACGATGGCAAGACTTTCTCTATTACTGAAATCCCTAACGGCACAACTTTCAAAATTGGACTTGATGTATCTGCTGCTGCTGCTGCATTTACAGGTAACGTTACTTGTATCAACAAGAACAACGTTGTAAACGCTTTAGAGGAAGTTTACCGAAATATGAGCGACTCTATCCGTCTTGCTCCTGACACGGTTTTCTACGTGCCTTCACGTGTTGCTGCTGCTTACAAATTGAAGCAAGCTGAAGCTGCATACTCTCCTAACGTTTACTCTCAAGATTATGAGTTGTCTTTTCTCGGTTATCGTTTATTGGAGATCCCAGAGATGCGTAACAACGCTATCGTTTGCTCTCGAATTGCAAGCCTGCACTTCGCAACTCCACTTATCAGCGACCTTAACCAAGTATTGATTGTTGACCAGTCAACTACTTCTGCAAGTCGCACTATCCGTTATCGCTTAGACTTTGCCTTTGATGTTGCTATCTCTGATGGTAAGAACATCACACTTCTAAGCTAATTTTTTAACTTTATAAAATAGCATAGAAAATGGCATTATCAAGTTTAACCGTAGACAAGTGTAACAGAACAGCAGGTGGTATTAAACGCCTGTTGCTTTGTGACGCATCTGAGATCAGTTCACTCACGTTTGACGTATCTGCATCTAACCACGCTGTTACTGACGTAACATTTGATGGCGGTGCAACAACTTACTTTGAGGAGTTTACCTTTAAGAAAGGAGAGGCACGTTATGAGGCTAATACAGAGCGTCAGGACAACGGAGTTGATGTTACTACAATCAACATCTTTATGAACGTACCTGCACCAACATCTGCACAGCTTTACGCATTGGAACAATTGCGTGATACTTGTGAATTGGTTGCAGTTATCCAAGAGTTTGGAACTAACACCTTACTTCGTGTATTAGGTGCTGACCAAGCTGAGACAGGCGTATTGGAATTTAACTCACTTAACGGTGGTTCAGGTTCTGTACGTACTGATGCAAACAGCTTTGAATTAAACATAATGGGAATGCAAGAGCAACCACCATTTGTTTTAACTGAAGCTAACTCTGAGACTACTCAGAGCGACATCATTGACTATCTATTAACAGGTGCTTAATGTACTTGGTAAAAGATAAATACAAGGGAAAGTCCGTCTCATTGCGAGGCGGACGCACCTTTGTTTTCCCTTTAGACGGCTCTAATCCTTACAATGAAAAAACCTGTACCAAATTCCCTCAATTCTTTGAATGCGTTTCAGATACTAAACCTTCTGGACGAAAGTCACGAAAAGCCGACAATGGGGTCGGAGATAGTGGGGTATCGAGGAACAAAGTGGATAAAGTGGGGAGAGGACGGAAACGCAGGTCTGTTTCCACAGAGGATAGCGGAAGCGTATCAGAACAGCAAAACGCTGAGAGCAGTCCTAACGCAGAAGAGCAACCTGGTAGCCTCCGACCTGAAGACGGAGAACGAGAGCCTTCAAAAGAAGATTGATAAGTTTACAAGTCCTAAGACTCATTACGACTTACGAGAACTTATCTATCGTGTTGCTTTAGACGTACAACTACACGGTGAAGGCTTTATTAAAGAAGTCCGTTACATCGAGTACGCAGGCAACACACCAATTAAGGAACGCAGCTTTGCAATGCACTTAGATGCTTCGCAAGTACGTTTCTCGTCCGATGTCGATGAATACCTTGAGCCGACAGGTGTATGGGTTTCTAAGAATTGGGCGCATTATTCACGCAACGAATACAGACCTTATAGACTACCTTTATCAGGGTATGGCTATGAGGATTTTTACGATGAGCAAGACCGAGTTTTTAAGAAGGTTTGTGTGCATCGTGTTGGCGATTACGAGCCTGCAATGCAGGTATACGGCCGAGCCAATTGGACAGGTGCATACTATGATGCAATTCTTGAGAATCTACTGCCTCGATTCAATTACACGCATTTACAAAACTCTATCCATCTAAGCGGTATCCTAAACGTAGAGATGCCATTCACGCCTGATGACGATACAGCCAAAGAGATTCGTGATCGTATCCGTGAACAACTTAAAGGAGAGTCAGCCTTTGGGCCATCTACTCCGGTTAATATTTCAGGAGGCGATGGTAAGCTTTCACTCGTACAATACAACTTGCCAACTGACGGAGCGTTTAAGGACTTAGGCCGTACTTGTGAGCGTAACATTATAATGGCCGCAGGATGGCATCCTTCATTGATGGGTGTTGAGGAAGCAGGTAAATTAGGCAACGTGCGTGAAGTAGAGAATCACCATAGACGAGTAATGCAATATGAAATCGAGCCATTACAAGAGAAGATACTGCACACCTACCTGCATACCTTAGAAGGCACGGAGTACTACGAACTTGCAGAGCAGTACCCTATTATGTTTGAGAACAAGCCAATGTTTACAGCACTTGACTATGTAAGCCAAGCCAAGATTGACCTTGCTGTTCCTGTTGAGGAAGTACAGAGAGAACTTGGGTATGTTGCTGAAGGCGAAGAGGAAGAGTTGCCAACAGGTGCAATGTCACTTGAAGAGGTGCAACGTCTGCTTGAGGTATATGGTACAGCAGTACGTGCAGGAGGTGTAACGCCAAACGTTAATGACGAAGCTGCACTACGTAAGATGATGAACTTACCACAAATGAATGGTGATGTACGACAAGGATGGATTGACGAGAAAGGTGTACGTAAACCTACAACGTTAAAGAGTCCAAGTCAAAACGTTGAGGAGGTAAGTGATGAAGCAACAGAACAAAACGAGGAGTAATGGCATTGATGACAGCGAGTGATATTGTAACAGAAGCGTTTTACGCTAACTTTGATCCTGCCGACATTAAGGCACGATTCATTGACTTGATTGAGGACAACACGATTAAGCCTATTCTGGGCGATACGTTATATGCCTCTGTAAGCGGTGGGAGTCCCTCTGCTGACGAGATAACGCTTAGAGATACCTACGTTAAGCCTTTACTTGCTTATGGCGTTAAATCGCTTGTATTAGCAAACAACAGTCCACGGATTAGTAATGTGGGTGCAGCATATCCAAACACACCAAACGCAACTGCAACCGAGGAGGCTCGTATGGTTGCACACAAACAAAACGAAACATTAGTCCAACAATTACGTCAACGATTAATTGACTACTTGCGTGACAACGCAAACACGTACGGATGGACTGAGCAGAATGATTCCGATTTTATAACAAATTCAATTTTTGTAGTATGAGTTCAATAGTAGAATTTATCCAAACTTGGGGATGGCAAATTGCCTCAATCCTCTTAGGTGCTGTCGTGTTTTATGACCGATACATTGCACCATTAACTAAGACTAAAAAAGACGATGAGATACTTGAGCGAATACTTGAGTTGTTGCCTGATGCAATCGAGGAGCGTCTATTTGTAGAAAAAGAGGAGGAGGACAAGAAGAGTGCTGAGTAAGTTCCTTGCCTCGCTTATTGAGTTCCTTGCAGGATTTGGTAAGGCTCTGCCAACAATAGCAGACAACCAAAGAACACGCTTAGAGATTAAGCGACCTGCAAAAGAAGCACGTGCAAAGTTGCGTGCAACTCGAATTAAGCGGAAGCAACTACGAGCAGAGCGGAAACTTCGCAGACGTGCAAAAAAGAGTGATACATAAAAGCATACTAACAACGATACTTACGGCACTTGGATGGTTCTTGATTCCAATTGCGTGGTATCTTGTATTCACTCTTGCCTTAGTGCTTGCTGACCTTTACACAGGTTGGAAGGCATCAAATATGAAGTTTATAAGTCGAGGCATACGCAGGACAATCGACAAGGTTGTGATGTACTACCTTGCTATCTTGTTAGCACACGCCTTTGATCTTATATATATAGCAGACGGTGGACTGATTGTATCCTTTGCAGTTAGTAGTGTAATAGCATCCACAGAAATACTTAGCGTTTTTGAAAACATACAACGACACACTGGCACAGGGTTATTATCAGCAGTCAAAAAGTATCTCAATGGTAATCTTAAATCCTGAAGGTGGAGGTACTATTGCAGGCCTATATAATGGGAAACACTCTCCTGAGTTTAGACACGGTATCCTTAACGGTGGCAATTTTAGCCGTTGGATATGCAATGACCTTCAAAGAGAGTTAGATTACGAGACAATACACTACACCAACATCTGTCCAGAACTAAGCAACGTATCTGAGTGTACACGTGTGCAGCGTTTAAACAGCTACACAATGGCTTTTGACACGTTTGCCTTATCAATCTATACAGGAACACACGAAAGGTCAGGTATTCGCATCTTGGGCAACATCCGAGAACGTAGCGAGGAGATAGGCGAGTTGCTGTACGAAGAGATGTCTATAAATATGGAAGGATGGCAAATGCCTGTTGAAAAGGTTTGCTATGATTTGGAAGATGAACACGCTATTTTAAAGAAACCAAAATGTCCGTCTTTTGTTATATATGCAGGAAGTGTTGACTTGTACTATGATTATAGTCGAATGATAAACCTGCAGTTTCAGGAGTCACTTGTTGGTGCATTATTTAATACAATCAAAACTATATGTCAGAAATCAGGCCAAGACTAAGCGGACAACGCAGGAAAGCATTTGAAAATCTTACACGTGATGAACGAAGGATTCTTGTTATTGGAGACATACACGAGCCATTTTCTCTTGATGGATATTTGGGATTTTGTCAAGACGTTTACTCTCGCCATAATTGCAATCAGGTTATATTTATTGGGGATTGCATAGACTCGCATTATAGCAGTTACCACGAAACAAGTCCAAACGGATTAGGTGGAGGCGAAGAGTTACAGCTTGCTATTGACAGATTAAAGGATTGGGCAGATGCCTTTCCAGTTGCTGACGTTATTATTGGTAACCACGACAGAATGATAATGCGTAAGGCATTTAGTTCGGCAATTCCACAGCAATGGATAAAGTCGTACAATGAGGTGCTTGGCACAAATTGGAATTGGACAGACCGAGTTGTTTACGATAATGTGCAGTACGTACACGGAGAAGGAGGCACGGCACGAACACGAGCCAAAAACGATATGCAGTCAACCGTACAAGGACACATTCACACACAATCTTACACAGAGTGGATGGTTGGTAATAAGTTTAAGATTCTTGCAATGCAAGTAGGTTGTGGAATTGATCGTGAAAGCTATGCAATGGCATACGCTAAAAACTACAAAAAGCAAGCTATTGGTTGTGGTGTTGTAATTGGAGGACACACAGCTATTAACTGCCTGATGGACTTATAGGTTACCAGAGGCGTATATCTGTCCATACTTCATAAATTCTAAAAGACAGGCTTGATAGGTGTGTTCTATGACACTTCCTTTCTCAGCAGGCTTTGCAAATATACCTGCGGATGCGAGCCGAGCAACCATCGTAGTCCATCCAAAGTTATATTTGGGAGCAGACGAGTTGCTTTTTTCGTGAGTTCTGTCAAAGAATGCTGGATATCCTTCTTGAATGTGTGATTGAACAAAAGAAAAAAAAAGGTCGCTGACAAGATTGCACCCATATTAATATCCTGCCATTCCTTTAGTCTACGTGCGAACTCGATATCATTTACTTCTTCTGGTCCTCTTGCCAATGCAGCCAACAAAACAAGTCCAACATCTGCATTATTGTCTTGGTCAAACTCAGAGTCCTGCAAGAACTTCATTGCATCGTTTGCGTTTTCCCAATCTCCAACCGTCATAAATGGCTTATCACCTGCTTGTGCCTTGCCAAGTATCGGAAGTTGATACATAACGTCATTATGCCAAAACTCAGTAACCTCCGGTACTTCTTCCATCCAAGACAATAGGTTGCCAAGTATTGCAGAAAATTCCATAATATTTGCTTCGCTTGCCTCAATCCCAATAATTGAGCAAACAAGGCGAACGTTGTTTTTAACAACATCTTCTTCTGGGTGCGCGAACGGCGCTATACGGTCTTTGTAATAAGCGTATGACACTTCGTGCCAGCCTGATGGAATTTCAACGCTTTGAATTCCGTTTATTGTGGTTACGTCCAAGGTGAACATACCTAAAGATAATTTTTTTTTAGTTAGGCTTACTGTATTTTACAGAAATGTCTATATTTAGGGTAAATTATTAACATTATGTATTATTTAAATTCTATTCAATTACACAAGGGCAAAGACTTTATAGTCAATTATTCATTTAAAGGGTACGATCACCCGCATTCAATAAATGCAACAGTGGACGGCGCCCAGTTTGAAGAGTGGTATTACGAGCTTGATGAGGTTGCTTGGGACGATTTCAATGAAATGGTTAATGATGGCACAGGCATTTTTATGTATATGCGTAAATACTTTGAATGGCTTGACGATCAGCACGGCGAAGGCGATGGCAGTGATGAAGACGTAAATGATGGCGACTGGTCAATCTGCCCTTACGACGAATTACGCGATTCACAACAAGAAAATTATTGATCATGGACCACATACAAGAAGCAATGAGACACGACTACGAAAGAGAAAGAGCTATTATGCACTTAGATGACTTTTTAAATTCAGCTGAAATTGAAGACTTTGTTGGCATTGTAAACGAAACTATGCAAAAGCATTATCCGCATGACTTAGATAAAAAGTACTTTAATAATCACACGCATCAAAGAATTGAGTTAACAGTAAATAATTGTCACCCTATGGCGCGAGCTATAGCAAGCGTACTGGGCGATGCTATGCCTGCCCAAGAATTCGCAGTACATGTTGCAGCAGTATTGCGTAATGAGTATGGGGGGCATAACTTTATACCATTTATTACTAAACTAATTGACGAAATAACTAATGACACTGCTTGATAAATTAAACCCGGATCAAGTAACAACTTTGTTACTTAAAAAAGATGAGCGGCCAATGAATTACGAACGTGCCATGGTTGCTTTGACAAACAACGACAACGTATTTGAGTTAACTGTTGGCGAGGCCATTTGTGTTATTGATATGTGCGAACTGGACGGATGCGCTGCAGGATTGTATGACCTTTATAAATATTTTAAAAATGACTAACTACGAGATTCTAAGACAACCGATACAGCCTAACGAAATTGAATGGCGTGTACAAAGTGCGAAAGGTGGTAAAACCACGATTGTGCCATACATTACAAGCCGCGCTGTGATGAACAGATTTGATGATGCTTTCGGCCCAGAAGGCTGGAAAGATGAATATAGGGAATGGAAAGGCAAAGGCGTAATGTGCACGCTGTCAGTTAAAACCGAAAACGGCTGGATTAGCAAAGAAGACGGGGCGGATGACACAGCAATTGAGTCTACTAAAGGCGGAATATCTGACGCAATAAAACGTGCCGCAGTTAAATGGGGAATGGCCCGGGATTTGTATGATTATCCTCTTGTTCAAATAGAAGGTGAAATGAGGTTTGTGCCTCGCGAGATTCGCGGCCGGCTTGACCAAATGACCACAATGATCAACGAAGGCGAGTTCACACAAGAATACGTACTAATCAAGAAGCGATGAGTTGGGAGTTTGAGACATTTGACAAGATAGAGGACTTGCATATCTCAGAAGAGGAGGCAAGGGACTTGAAGTTTAAGCAACTGATGCACCTGGAGCATATCCTTAAAACATCGACCTACAATGATGAGCAATATGAGGACATACTGCAAACAGCAGAGGCAGGCGATATGTTTGAACGTCAAGCATTGATTGAAAAAGTGTACCGGAATCAACTGGATCCAATTAGGGATTTAGATAATTATTCATCAACACAAGCAGCAAAGCGTGCAGCAATTAGAGGTGGCGTACATAGACGGTAAACTTGTACCATTAAATGATGACCACAGCCTTAAACCGTCGCAGGTATATGTGGTAAACTTTAAGCGCATAAGAAACCCTCGCTTTCACAGGAAGTTTTTTAAAATGCTTAAAGTAGTTGTTGATAATATGCCTGAGGCATACGCAATACGTTTTGGCGATGTTGACAGACTGCGTAAAGAAATACTGATCCAAACTGGGCGGTACGAAACGCATACAACTATAAATGGAACTGAAATGATATTTCCGAAGTCAATTAGTTTCGCAGATATGGATGGAGATGAATTTGAATCTCTATATTCGGATGCTCTTAGCCTGTGCGCTAAGTATTTTTTGAAATGCTCGGATGAGCAATTAGACAACTTTATAAATGATTTCTTATGATAAATTCAAGACACGTTTTTAAACGTATAGAAGAAAATTATGGCTTAAGCAAAGCCCACTTAACTTGTTCAGACAGGAGTAAAAGGTTTATTGAGATGCGCCAGTTTATGTGCAACTTCTTAAGAGAAGAAACGCCTATGAGCTTAAAAGAAATAGGCCGGGCATTATGCCGTGATCATGCTACAATTATAAACTCGATAAACAAGTTTAATGATAGAATGGACACAGACGAAGACTTTGCTAATCGTTATGCAGATTTTGTGTTTTATATGAAACGCAGCAAGGCGGATACGAAGCATGATAAAGCTTTAAAAGTTTTAGAATTGTTAGAAGGTAAGCCAACTATCGGGGGCAGATTAAGTGTAATTAAAACTTTGTTAAGCGATGGCTCTAAAGTGGTTTAAGTTTTATCCGCAGACGTGGATAACTGGAAGAATAATGATGGAATCGCACACAGTAAAAGGTGTGTTTATTGACTGCTGCAATTTGTTATTTACTCGTGAATGTGATGTTGATGAGGAGATGCTACGTGAGTATGTGCGCAATGATAAAGCAATTGATCGATTATTTAAGCGTGGCTTTATGCGGGTTGAAAATGATCAAGTAATTATTGACTGGATATGCGAAGAAGTTGAAGGTGCTAAAAACCGAAGCGACAAAGCTAAATCTGGAGCAAATGCAAGATGGGCTAATGCACAAGCAATGCTAACGCATAGCACAAGCAATGCTAAAAGAATAAAAAATAATAAAACAGAAAAAAAGTTTAATAGGCCAACAGAAAAGCAGGTAGCTGAGTACTTTAAAGAAAATGGTAAGCCTACGTCTGAGGCGTCAAAGTTTTATCTTTATTATGACTCACAGGGCTGGCTAAAGTCAAATGGCCTGCAGGTTAAAAACTGGAAGTCAACAGCGCGCACTTGGTGGGGTAAAGAAGATAAGTCAAAGCCTAATTATAAATTTGCCTAATGAATCACGAGAAAATAGAGGCAATTGTATTAGGCGCTATTCTTATGGAAAAAGGCGCTTATCATGTTGTATCAGGGATATTGCAGCCTGATTACTTTACTGGGTGGCATGAAGAAGTTTATACTGCTATTGTTGAAGTAAACGCGGATGGTAAGCCTATTGACCTGCTAACGGTATGTGATAAGCTTAAAACAAAGCGAAGTAATCTTAAAGCTTATGATGTTGCGTCATTAACAAACAAGCTTGGCAGCTCGGCTAATATTGAAGCGCATGCGTGGATTTTAAAAAACAAAGCCATAAAGCGAGAGCTTGAGCTAATGGGGTTAATGATCGCGCAAGAGGCTGATAAGGATAACGTAATAGTTAGCGACTTGCTTGATAACGTGCAACAGCGTGTTAACGCAATGACTACGAGTTTTGAGCAAGTTAAACCTGAGCGGCTTGGCACAATTATGAATCGTGAACTTGCAGAACGCAGTACAAGACAAGGTGGCATGATGGGCTGTGCGACAGGGCTGCATAAATGGGACAAAGCGATTGGTGGTTTATATACAGGCGTTCACGTGGTTGCGGCGCGCCCAGCAATGGGTAAAACGGCTTTTGCGGTTAGCATTGCTGTTAATGCTTGCAAGGAGTTGCCTGTTTGCTTTTGGAGTGGCGAAATGATAAGAGATAAGATCGCATTGCGTGTAGAATCATATTTAAGCGGAATAGAAACAGAGCGGTTACGCCTTAACAGAATAAACGAGTCTGAGCGTTTAAAATACGACCGGGCGCATACGACAATAGAAAACTTAGACTTTGAAGTTGACGACACGCCAAGCATAAACTTTGCGCAGCTGCGTATTAAATGCTTAAAGTGGAAAGCTAAATATGGTAAGTTTATTCTTGTTATGGATTACCTGGGTCTTATGGATGATGGCGGGGATGAGTATAGAGGCGTAACACAAAACTCTAAAAACATTCACGCGATGGCAAATGAGTTAGATATACCGATTGTGTTATTACACCAGTTAAGCCGAAGCGTAGAGTCAAGGCCTGATAAAGTGCCGCAGTTAAGCGATTTACGGGCGTCAGGCGGTATTGAACAAGACGCTGATACAGTTACATTTTTATATCGCCCTGATTATTACGAGTTGCCTGAAGATCCTATACGCGGCGGCATAGCCGAAAAAGAAAAAGCTTACGGCATTATAAAAAAGAACAGGGAAGGTGAATGCCTTGTTTGTGATTTAAGGTTTATAGGGCAAAGTAGTCGATATGATAATTGGGACGTTGACAATGCTATTATTACGCCATTTGAAAATTCATTATATTAGAACAATGCTAGATACATACGAAACAATAGCAGAAGGTTATTTGCACTTATTTGAAAAACGAGTTTGCGAGTATCTAGTTACTGGTAACATTAACGCGCTACGCGAGGCGCACGATGAGATTATTGAGCTTGAGGTTGACAAAAGATACTTTGAGTGGTCACGCCTTGAAGATTACACGACTATTGTTGGGCAGTTGCTGTATGCGTTTGATTCTAAGAACGAGAAGATTTTGAAGATGAAGCAGGCACAACTACTTAGATTTTGGAACAATGTATAAGTACAGCGAAAAGAGAAATACCCTAACCTGCATTTGCGGCAAATGGAAATGCAACACGGCAAAGAAGGGAATACAAATATGTGATTGTGGGAAGTTTACTTACACATACGCAACAAGACCCCACAGTTGTGGGTGCAGGGGTAAAATGGAGGGCGTGAAGAGCGTCAGTTTTGATAAAGTAAAAGATTATTTATGAACAAGCAGTTATTATTAGGAAGAGTCGGGCAGCAACCAGAAATTGTTGATGCAAGCACGACAATTTGCAAGTTTAGCGTTGCAACCTCAGAACGCTGGACTAAGAACGGGGAAAAGCAAGAACGAACAGATTGGCATAATATTGTGGCCTATGGTAAAACGGCTGAGATATTACACCAATATGTTAACAAAGGCGATCAAATTTACATTGAAGGCAAAACTCGACACCGTAAATACCAAGACAAAAACGGGATAGATAGGTACGCAGTAGACGTGGAGGTTACAAACTTTGAGTTTATTAGTGGCAATAAGTCTGAGCCGAAAACTGAGCCTGCAGCTGATACAGGTTATAACGATAAATTGCCGTTTTAATGGGACTACGGCAAAAAATAAAAGATGCAGTGCCCCAAAACATTGATCATGCGCTTGTCGTATATGTTGATCATAAAGGGGTAGTTACTGCTGGCATGCACGGCGATGCTAATAAGTGCGCTGAAGGATTACTTGCATTGATGAAAAACGATGAGGTGGTGGAAAAAATACTCACAGCAGTCGTTAAAACTTATGCGGAGTCAGAAAGAGCTGTTTGAGTTTATCTGGGCGACTCGCGAGCACGTAAGCGAGGTATCAGGTAAGCCGTTATTACCACGGTACGATTATCGATGGCATTGGCAATTTGCGCACATACTAAGCAAAGGGGCTTACCCAGCGTTTAAATTAAAGCCTGAAAATATTATGCTTATGCTTCCTGAAGAGCACGAACGGCAAGAGCAGTATGATTTATTTAATGAACGCAAAGAAGCGTTGAAGCGAAAGTATTATGAAGACAAGAATTGACATAGAGTACAATGGAGAAATGACCACCTTGTTTTGCAGAGGCACAGAGGTTACTGAGTTGAGTAAGATGATTAGAGGAGGCAGAGATACAGGATTCTTCTACGTTAACCCTAATGGCAGCGTGGTGTTAATTGGTAGTGATGTGATTAACGGAGGCATTATAACCGTGTGCGAGGCGTAAACAATTTTAATTATTTTTAGATTATGGTAGTATTATATCAAGGATGCACTGGTGACAATGTGCGAGTTATTCAAGAAGCACTTGGAATTGACGTTGACGGCATATTTGGGCCGATCACAGAACACTTCGTTAAGGAGTATCAAAAAAACAAAGGACTATGGGCAGACGGTATTGTTGGCCCTAAGACGTGGACAATGTTGCAACTTGCAACCACAGACAAGCAAGAGGCGGATTCACAGCCTGCACACTTTGCGGATTTAGACATTAGAAACCACTACTTGCCAAAAGGCGAGTACTTGGAAGGGCCTACTAAAAAAGAGTATCTATTCTTGCATCACACAGCAGGATGGCACAATCCTTATAAATGTATTGACAATTGGGGACGAGATAATCGTGGACGTATTGCAACGGAGTTTGTTATTGGAGGGCCGTCAATCTTCAACACAGACTTTGAGTACGATGGCGAGATTGTAAAGTGTATACCTGACGGAGGTTATGCTTGGCACTTAGGCAAAAACGGCAACCAGGCAATGCATACAGACAGCGTTGGTATTGAGGTGTGCAACTTCAGCTACATTGTCAACGGCAAATGCTATGCAGGGCATAAAGTCCACGAGGAGCAGATTGTAAAGCTTGACAAGGCGTTTAAGAATAAACAATATTGGCACAGATACAGCGACAAGCAACTGAACTCCTTAAAGCACTTGATTGAGTTTATTGGCAACCGAGATAACATTGACATCCGCAAGGGATTACCTGAACTCGTAAAGGAGAAAGGTGCAGCGGCATTTGAGTGGAACGTAGATGCGTACTACGGCAGAGTCAAAGGTCTATGGACACACAGCAACACCAACAAGTACAAAAGCGATATGTTCCCACAGCAGGAGTTACTTGATATGTTAGTAAGCCTATGACACGTTGGGAAAAGTTTGAGTACCTGCGAGATAAGGGATGGACGTACAATCCTGAGACAGGCGAGATATTTACGTCAAGGGGTAAGGTTTGCAGTAACACTAATGTTGCTGGTTATGTTCAATGCGTTATTTCTATGTATAAAAATGGCAAACCTGTTAAAAGTTATAATTTATATGGACACCACTTTGCCTGGTTTTGGGTCAATGGCAATGTAGAAATAGATGAGATTGACCACATAAACCGAAAAAAGGCGAACAATCGTATCTGCAACTTGCGTAATATTACAAGACAAAAAAATATGTGGAATACAAATTGCAAAGGATATAGTTACCACAAGCAGCATAAAAAGTATAGAGCATATATTAAACTAACGAGCAAAATAAAACACTTAGGACTTTACGACACACCAGAAGAGGCAAGGCAGGCCTATCTAAACGCTAAACAAAAATATCACGTTATATGATTGACGTACTACTTCTTACAATAGGATTAACAATAATACTATGGCTTATCGTTATGGAATGGTCTTAATGCTCTTTTGGGCATTGACTACAAAAGCACAGATACATTACAGGCCTGTTAGTTTACCTGACACGGCAACACTACACCTAACAGAAATCCACTATCCTGTGGACGGTGTATTGGTTAGTGGACACGGTTGGCGTAATGGACGTATACATCACGGACTTGATATATCACACAATAACAGGGACACGGTTTATAGTTCGTGGTTAGGGCGTGTGCGATACGCAAAGACAGGATATAACGGAGGATATGGTTACCTGGTGATCGTTACGCATCTAAACGGATTAGAAACGTATTACGCACATCTTAGGGAGTTATTAGTTGAAGAAGGCGATTGGATTCCGCAAGGATGTCCTGTTGGTATTGTGGGCAGTACAGGAAACTCGTTAGGGCCTCACCTACATTTTGAGATACGTTATCAAGGACTGTCAATTGATCCTGAAGACGTTGTTGACAAGAGCACAATACACTTGCAACGGAATGGTAATATATTTAAGGTACGATGAACACTACAATAATGAAGTTGTCTGCTATTAAGCAGAACCCTAATAACCCACGAAGCATAAACAAGGACAAGTTTGCCAAGTTGGTAAAGTCAATCGAGGAGTTTCCTCGTATGCTTGAACTTAGACCTATTGTACTAAACAAGGACAACATCGTGCTTGGTGGCAATATGCGACTAAAGGCGTGTAAACAGATAGGACTGACCGAAGTTCCAGTAGTGTACGCTGATGACCTAACAGAGGAAGAACAACGGCAGTTTATTATCAAGGACAACGTAGGCTTTGGAGATTGGGATTGGGAACTGCTTGCAAACGAGTGGGATGTTTCTGACCTTAATGATTGGGGATTGGATGTTCCGAAAGTAGGAGATGCGTTTGAATCGTTAGATGAGGAGCAAGAAAAACAATCAACAATAAAGATTACCTTTGAGAGTGCAGAGCAATTACAGAAGGCAGAAGTTGATATACAAGAACTGATTGACAGAAAGTATAGCGGTGCGTACTTCGTAACAACAGCAATATGACAAAAAGTGACATCAACAAAAAGGCAATGATCGAGGCAATGGAGAAGTCTCTGGGCATTGTAACAAGTGCTTGCAAGGCTGTCGGCATTAGCAGAGAAACACACTACCGATGGATGCGAGAGGACAAGGATTATAAGTCAGCCATTGAAGATATTAACGACATTGCATTGGACTTTGCAGAGTCAAGCCTACACAAACAGATTAAGGACGGCAATACAACGGCAACGATCTTCTACCTAAAGACCAAAGGCA
>BCSF01000311.1_pt1 | contig 20225 bp, 32 predicted proteins | sample 1016431 | NCBI WGS metagenome assembly BCSF01 (sample SAMD00045685;SAMD00045686;SAMD00045687;SAMD00045688;SAMD00045689;SAMD00045690;SAMD00045691;SAMD00045692;SAMD00045684;SAMD00045690;SAMD00045691;SAMD00045692;SAMD00045684;SAMD00045685;SAMD00045686;SAMD00045687;SAMD00045688;SAMD00045689, study...
TTGGGTATAGTAGGTTGTTTGTATGCATATCACCAGAGGCAAAAGCAGGAAAACGTGTAGAGGAGGTTATTGGGGCGGAATCCGTTAAAGGAAGGTTGAGTGGTTCTGCTAACAACGTAATTCCGGGCTACTATGGTCCTGACAAAGCAGCCTCAGTTGCGGCTTGGGTTCCTGACCAAATAGCAGGAACTGTCAGAGACATGGCCTCTCCTGCTTCTAGGGCTAAATACAGAGAGCAAGGTCTAACTACTTCTTCTCAAAAAATAATGCAAAAAGCTAGAGAAGGAGCAGGAAGTAAACTACGGTCTTCTATATACGATTTGCCTTTTCTACAAGGAATGAAAAAACCCGGTAGTCAGTCTTTAGAGGCTGGAGATCCTAGAGCAGTGGCTCAGGCCCAGTATTTAGGAAGAATACAGGCCCAAGCAGGGAGACAGGGTGGTTCTGACCTTCTTGACGAGATAATGAGAAGATCAGACGTAGCAGAAACAATGGACTACTATCCCGGAGCTTACGCCGACACAATCAAAGCAAACAAGCTGAAACCTTATCCTATAGACGAAGCTGGTCAGAAAAAGAAGATGCCAATTAGGATGTCTAATGAAGATTTAGATTTTATTGAAGATCACTTCAGCACAGTATGGACAGAGCCTTCGATGAAGTTGGGAGGACGTGATGTCTCTTTTAAAGACTCAGAAAGTCCTATACTAGCAATCAAGAATCCCGGAGCAAGTAAAGCAACCACAGGGAGAGACCACATGGACGTATTGGTACACGCTCCTTACGTTAGCAGCGCCTCTCGTATTTTTAAAGACAGAGGAAGTGTTTCTCCTGATGAACTGTTTACAAAACTTAATTCTGCTGCTGCTCAGTCACAGTCTTTAAAAACAGACAAACTAAAATTCTCTGTTAAAGGCCAAGCAGCAGACGGTGGAGTCTGGATAACCGGGTCTCGTCCGGGTTCTGCCATAACGGAAGGCGGTATCAACTACTTAGTCAAAGTAACAACAGACGGTAAACTAATAGGTGTTATGTCAGACGAGCATAATTTGTTTGAAGGGATTGCTGGTAAAATACAGGAGAAAACTCGCAGTGTTGTACCTACGTTAAGGGCTATGAAACACCTGATACCCAACAGACTAATCGCCGTTACTCCTCCTATGGTACGTGATCTAAGAGGAGTGGAAGAAGGGACGCAGTACGTACATCCTAAAGGAAAGAGTGACAAAAGAACATATGGTCAAGTAATAGACGAGATGGTAGACTTCCAACCTAGTGATGCAGTACTAAAAGCGGAACAACAAAGACAACGAGGTATGCTAACCACCGCTGCCTCTGCTGCTGTCATGGGACAAACACAAGGAGAAGAAGTGGGGCGCTAGGCCCCAACTCTATATCTCACAACTGTTGCCAACACAGGCCAACTGTTGTGACCCTTCGGTCATGTCTGTTTCCTCAACGATGTCCCACTCGATAGTCTTTGGAAACTCCTTGACTAGCTTCTGGTACGTCTCCAGATCCACAGGCTCATAGGGTGCTTGCTGGTACGTGTGTTCTGAGTAAGGCAGGAAGCTGATGCCACTAACCTTGTCGAACTTGTTGTACAACCACTGGCCTACCTCTAGGAACTCGTCGTCTCTGTAGTAGCAAGTCATGGAAGGCTTGTGTTCACACCAGTAGTCCTGATACAACTCCCACAGACACAACTGCTCCATGGCACCCATGTCAGTCGCTACTACAGCCTTCTTAGGAGACTTTATAGGGAACGAGAAGACCTTAGTAGTAGGAGAAGTCACGTCTATCTCCACAGGCACTCCAGCAGCCTCTAAGACAGCACACAAGGGATCTCGTGCGTCTGCTCTTACTCGTCGTACGTACTGCTCCGCGTATCTAGGGTGTATGCCAGACGCGCTATCCACCAACTGAGACACAGTACCGGAAGGCTTAACAGCAGTAATGGCAGTGCTAACATTGATGCCAAGGCGTACAGCCCATGTACGATTAGTCTTAATAGCTTCCTTCTTAAGCTCCGTGAGCCACTCCTGTAGTTCTGCACGACTCTTCCTCCCTGACATAACTGGATGATCCATGATGCCTGTCAGTGACACACCCAAGAGTGCTTCCTCTTCAGTGTTGTCCTTCCAGATCTTACGCAAGTACCTGAAGTCAGTCAGAGTCGCCTGTAGCGTCCCTAGGATGGCTGCAGACCTTACCTTCGTACGTAGCGTGTCCAGTGTGTCCTCTGCCCTGACTACTACTTCAGACAGGTTACAGAACTGGTACGGACGTAGGATAATCTCTGAGCATGGGTTAGTACCGAAGTCAAAGCTGGCGTCTCTACGTCCATTCTTCTCTGCCTGACGCTGACTTGCGACACGACTGAAGACACCTCTTTCGCCTGACCGTGACTCGTACAGAGACTTCCACTCGTTTAAAAAGGCTTCAAAGTCAGGCTTCTCTGTGTAGCAAGCTGAGTTGTTAGCCAAGCCACGCTGAGGATTATCTACCCACCACTGCCCTGACTTAGCTCGTCTTATCCTGTCGTCGGTAAGATTACTGAGACTGATGAGGGCGCTACGTCTGACTCCTCCAACGACAACGATTTGTGCAATCTTACAGCAGAGATCGTGACACTCGATGGAACTAAGCTTTCGTCCAGCAGATGCTCGAAAGACGTCAACGGTGAAGCTAAAGAGGTCAACAAGAGGTTCTGGACCAGACGCTCTACCTCCGAAGGTCTTAAGGGCTGACCCTGCAGGTCTAACTCCAGAAACGTCCCACTTGGGTACTTGACCACTAAAGAGCATTGCGATAAGTTCCCGGTACGCTTTAGCCCACCCAATTTTGCTGTCAGCGACGTGTATAACTGTATCTGTGTCATGGAACTTCTCTGCAACCTCCGGTAGTTTACTGATGTACTGACGTTCCACACTGAAGCCTACTCCAGTGCCACACATGAGGACGTACATCATCTCGTCAAAGGCTTTAGGATGGTCTATAGGCAGATAGGAGCAGTTAAACCCAGCTACATTGTCCCTGTCCAGAGCTTCTCCTGCAGTCATGAGTGCCCTCATGCTGGGCATTACGTCCAGATTATAGATACTGTCGTGGAGGCTCTTGGCTTCCTTTGCTGACAACTTCTCGCTGCTAGTCCAGAAGTTCAGGTAGCGGTCCACAGTTTCCTTCCATGTTTCCCTGCGCTGCTCCTCTGGTAAGTAACGTGCGTAGCGACTCTTGTGTATGTATTCTTGATATGCGTCCATTATAGTTCGTATTCTCCTCCAGTTAATAGTGACATCTTAAGTTGGTCCAACACAAAGTAAAGCTCTAGTGGGTCAATGTTTGTCGAGACTACTACAAACTCCTCCGACTTGATTATGCAAAAGGCGTCTTTGTAGTCCTCTAGTTTCTCCACCGACATAATTGCGTCAAATACTTTAGGTACAGGTATCTTCTCGTCTTTGCCATTAAAGTTTCCCTCGATTACTTTCATTAGATGAGTTCCTTGATTAGTCTGTCTACGTACCACCTACACTTACGGAGGTCCTCTACGGGTTTGCCTTTGTAGTGAAAGCGCCACAGGTACTTCATGGCGTTACCTTTGAGGTAGCCGTGGAAGTCTTCTCTAGGCATACTTGCTTTGATTGCTTCGATAGCCTCGATACCACCTTGATTGTAGTGCGGAGGCTGCTCCACTGGGTCAGAAGTTTTGACCTTGTTCCACTCTTCAGGTGTCGCTAGGTCAATACTCATCTTCGTTCTCCGTTTCATCCTCTAGTTCCTCTGCAAACTTCTCTAGTCTATTGATTAACTTGTCTTCAAACCTGTCCAGCAGTTCCTCCGAAGTTATTTCTAAACTTTCCAGAAAGTCGTCAGGATCGTAAGCCCGTAGTAGTCGTTCCTTAATTTCTTCCATAGTCAGAGACATCTTCCATCAACTCCTCTACTGTGTCTAATGTGTACCACGCAAGTCCTTCCTTGTCGCACCATTGGGCCATCGTCATCGTAGCTCCTTTTCTTATCTTCTTGTTTGGGTTCATGAGTACAAACACCAGTGTCTGACCTTCTTCCAAACTGTCCCTGACACTCTTGTACTTCTTGGTGTCTCCTTCTCTGAAGAAACCCTTACATTCGACTAGTGTATTACTAGCGATGTGTACGAAGTCAGGTCTATAGTTTCTGTGTATTGTGTAAGGAATCGTAAACGGTTCGTACTCAAAACCCTTCAGTACTTCCGCTGTGTGTTCCTCAAAAACACTACGAAACTTCGATTTCTTGGACCTTCGGCTCATTGTGTACCTCTACTAAATAACGTGGACCTGATGAATATGCGAACCCTCTGACCGAAGGCCAACATTCCTTTTTGTAAGAGCAGTAAGAACATCCTACGGCGAGTTTCTGGTTGCCACTCTTTCCATCTGCGATAGGTTCGTAGCATACCTCTGGCGGCTCCTCCTGCTCTACCATCTTTTTTATGTGTTCAATCCTGTCCCTAATGTCGTAAGAAATCAGGTCATGGATAGGAGCCTGAGTGTCCTCTGTATCGTACAGCAGGTACGTCAGGTGTCCATTCTGTTTGTCCATTGCCAGCCAACCAAACTTAGTTTCGCCTTCGGAGTGCGCGTATCCTTTGATCTGCGCCACGTACCCAAAAGGATCGTCATAAGCCAGTGTACCTTCTTTGAACTTCTTGAAGCCGAAGGTGGACGTAGACTTCACGTCAGTCACAACTCCGTCAATCCTGCAGTCCATGGACCCTTTGATACCGTTGACCTCACACTTCTTCTGCTCGTCTGTCACCTCGTGACCTGCAGCTCTTGTGAGGAACAGTAGTAGTTCTTCAATGATGTGTCCGTAGAGGAACTTGACGTACGTGTGTGGCTGTATGTCTTCACCTTTGTCCACATCGTTGTACACGTTCCACAGGAAGCGATCCTCACGCCCTATGTTGGACATACGTAGCTTACGTGAGTCGTCCCTTTTCTGTGTGAACTCTTGGCGCATGAGTACCTTCACGGCTTCACCGAACTGGTCTATACATGCTTCAATGTCCACTCCTTCTGCTACTTCTTTGGACTCCACAAGTTTATATATGTCGCTAACTAAGTTGTAAGTGCTTTTCATTATAAGTGCTCCACCCATCTTAATTTGCGTGTGTCAGGATCGAAAGCAAGAAAGACTACTCCTAGTTTTTTCTGTTCTACGGACCTTACGTTTCTTATCGTCCTATGGTTATTTTTTAGTCTGTAGTCTATACGTACTGTCTTAACGTCTATCAATATTGCCTCTCCGTCTTTGACAGCAACCATGTCTATAGGACCACTACAACCCGCGTTTTTAAAAACTTCGTAGCCTTTGTCCCATAGCCAAGTTATAGCGTAGTACTCAGCAATGTCTCCTTTTCTTTTAGTAGTTTCTAGTATGTCCCTTACTCTGGTCCCGTCTTCATTAGTCTGTGCATGTACCATTAGTGTGTCTCCGCCCATGTTGTTCCAACTTTGTATTCACCGTCCAGAGGACACCTCAAGTTAAACTCAATACCTGCAGCCTTGAGGCACTCCACTGCTAACCAGCCAAACTTCTCTGCGTCTTTCTCTGCTACTTCTGTCTGCACTTCGTCATGTATGTTCCCTATGATCTTGTAGTCCAGCTTCCATAGCTTTGCGTAGTCGTCCAAGATCACCAGAGCTTTCTTCATTACGATGGCTCCTGCTGCTTGCAACAACGTGTTCAACGCTGAGTGTTCTGATCTGACTAGGAGTCTCCTTCCGTCGAGTCCTGTGAGGTATCCTCTTGCTGAAGCGTTTGAAACTCTCTCCTTAAGAGCTGCGAATGATGGCAGATTATGTAGGAAAGATTCTCTAAGGTTTTTGCCAGCTTTTCTACCTCCTCCAGCCACAGACCCAAGCTTTTCATCTCCGGCTCCGTATAAGAGTGCATAGATGAAAGTCTTAGCCTGATTTCTTGATTCAAGTCCAGCAAGTCGTTGATTTGTTGTGTGGATATCACCGTTAATGATTTCATTTGTATAGTTCTCGCTCTGCATGTAGTGTGCCAGCATACGCAACTCAAGACCACTGGCGTCGAAACCCACTAGCTTCTTACCTTCAGGCACAGTCCAGCAGGAACGACACTCGTGTCCGTACGGGCTGTGACTTGCGGGTACTTGGGCCATGTTGGGTGACTGGTGTGTCATGCGTCCTGTGACTGCTCCGTTGCTGATGACCCTGCCATGGACTCTACCGTCTTCCTGCACATGCTCCAGCCATGAGTTTACCTGTGCGTATCTTTTTTGTAGCATCAAGTACTCACTCACGATCTTAGCCTCTGGTAGATCAATGGTGTCTAGGACTGCTTCATCAACTATTGGGTTGCCTTTCTCCGTGAGTTTGTCGAAGCGAACCCCAAGGCTCGAAAGCCTCTTCGCAATCTGCTGCCTAGACCCTACATTGAAGACCTCAACCTTGTCCTTGAGTCGCTTCCCAGTCTTCTCTGACCATCTTTCGTGGACGATAGGTGGAAACTTCTTCTGCAACTCTTCCTCAATGTCATTCATCTTCTCCTTGAATGTGGAACACAAGTCTCTAGCCAAAGACTGATCCAGAACCCAACCGTTTTTCTCTTGCTGCTGCACTGCTACTTGCACTTTATGCTCTAGCTCAATGCTTGCAGGTGAGAAGCAGGTCATCTCCTCCATCAACTTCTGGTGCACTCCGAGACCACGAGACTAAGGCGAAATACAGTAGTCAATCATCTCTTGTGACAACTGGGACCAGTCACTATGGTCACCCTTTGGAAACCCTAATTCATTACCCCAGTTCCTCAGTGAGTGTCCTCCTGACTTGCTAGGCTCACACAAACGTGACAAAACCAGTGTATCGATGACCCTATCAGAAGCCACTGAGACGCCCCAGAGACGCTCTAGGACAGGGATGTCGTATCCTATTAGGTTGTGCCCAACGACGCTCTGAGAGCCTCTGAGGGCCTCTGACAGGCTATCTGGGTCCACATGTACCAGTGTTACGTCGTCTTCCTTGGTTACAACGCACCAAATGGTGTCAGGAGTCAAACCATTGGCCTCAAGATCAAGATAAATCAAAAGTCGTCTCCAACGTGAGGGTTAGGTACTTCACTCAACCTACCGGTAGACCTATCATAAGAAAGGTAGCAAGCAGGGCCAGTTTCGCCAGTGTAACGATTCTTGAGGACACGTACTGTTGTTGTGTTCCTGATGTCTTCGTTCTCATGTTGCTGATCTCGCTCCATACCTATAACTATGTCGGACAGTTGTGCAATCGCCTGTGACCCTCTGAGTTCACCTAGACTGATCTGGGCACCGTCTTCATGTGCTTTGCCCTGTGAACGTCGTAGGTGTGACACGAGGAACAAGCAGATGCCTGTCTCTGCCACGAGTGTCCTGAGTTTAGTCATGATCTCGTCGATTGCCTTACGTTCGTCACCGGACTCCTGAGAAGAAACAACGATACTCAGGTGGTCCAAGATCACAAACCGGCAGTCCAGAGCCTTAGCCATGTACCGCACACGTCCCAGAAGGTTGTCAGCAGAAGTAGAACCCCAGTGGTCAAACAAGTAGTACCGCCCTGTACCCATGGTTGATTCCCAGAAGGGTCTGAGGTCCTCCACGGGTGTGTCCTCTTCCAGATGTAGAGGTCTGTTGGCGGCTACTGACATGATGCCCAGTGTCGTCCGTGACAAGTCCTCTTCCAACGCTAGGACACCAATGTTACCTTCGCAACGCTTGAGTAAGTCGTACTCGATCTCACGTATGAATTGAGACTTACCCATGCCACTGCCACTGGTGATGGTCACGAGTTCGTAAGGACGATGGCCTCTAGTGATGTGATTCAGGCCGTCCCATGGGTAAGGGATCGACTTGACATTACGTTTTTCAACTAGATTTTCCCATGTGTCCGTACCTGCGACGATACCGTCAGGTCTGTAGGTCTTGGCGTTCCACCATGCTTGCGTAAAGTCCTTGACTCTGTTAGCCATGAGCATGTCGCCAGCGTCCTTGAGTGGTAGCTTGACGATCTTGAGCTTGTTGGGGCTAAAGAGGTCCTTGACTTGATCTACTGCAGAGTCACCTGCTTTGTCGTTGTCAAAACACACGACGACATTCTCGTAGGACTCAAGCCACTCCAGTTGTTCCTTGACTTCCTTTGCCGCATTGGAAGCACCGGACCGAAGTGAAACCACGTCCCACTGTCTGCCTGACATCTCGTACACTGCCAAGGCGTCCAACTCACCTTCAGTGATGGTGATGTACTTGTTTGTTTTACATTGGTGTTGACCAAAGAACCCAACTCCGGTTACGTCACCGCTAGTGTGGAAGTTCTTGGTCTTCACCTCACGTACTTTTGCTGAGGCTACTTCACCTGTATCTAGGTTGTAGTACGGGTAGTAGTGCCTCACGATGTCGCCTGTAGTCGAGTACTCCACAGTCACACCAAACCTACCACAAGTGTCCTGTGACAGACGTCTGTGTGGTATTGCTGCTACGACTCCAAACATGTTCAGAGGTTTCGCAGTTGTTACTTTTGTTGCTTGTGTAGTCATACCTGTAAGGCCGTTGTAGTGGTAGTTACAACCAGCGCTGAAACAATGTGCGCCGTCGTCGTCATAGATAGCTAGGGAGTCCGAAGAACCACACTTCGGACAACCCTCATGTCTAATGAATTTAGCCATCTTTAGAAGTCCGAAGCGTCACCTTCGGTCATCTCTGCTTCCTCCAAGACCTTCACAGCTTCAAGGTAAGTCGCAACACCGTGTACAGGATGAGGCTGACCCAGCTTGAACTTCAGGCGCACCTTAGAATTGTAAGGTACTTCTCCGTTGTACTGGTTACCTTCAGCATCGAACCGTTTGATGTCGTACTTTGACTTGAACTTGCGCTGTTTGTTGCCTTGGTAGTCCTTGATCTTCACACCTTGTGCTGCCAGTGTTGAAGCGTCGTCTTCGGACAGAGTGATGGTCATTGAGAATGCTCCGGTGTCCTGACCGTTGTACACGTCGTGCTGAGTCAGGTTGCTGAAGTTTACAATGCCTTCGATAGTAGTAGCTGCTGCTGCCATAGGGAATAATCTCCGTTGTTTGCTTTTGTTTTGACCAATGATTCTCACTAGCCATACTAATAGTATACCACAGTTTTGGATGCCGTGTCACCTCCTTTTTAAAGTTGTCCATGCTTTTGCTGCTGTTTGAGGAACTACTCCGTTTCCCAAGAGCCTAAGTCTGTCCACCCGGTTGGCACACCCATCAACCACTCGACCCAGTCCGGGTTCAGGTAGCCACTGCTGTGTGGTTTGCTTTCCGACTTCATCGCAACTGCTGTGAGACTTGGGGTGTTTCTGGTGTACTCCGCTGGGTATCCTCCTTCCTTTGCTAGATGAGCCGTTGGAGTCGGCCACATTTGCACGAACTCCGCTGGGCTGGGAATCCTGCCCTTGCGAAATTCCTTGCTTCTGACTGTCATCGATGCCGTTGGCGTCCCAATCTCTGCTGCTGGCCATAATGTAGACTCGCTTTCGTTGGTGGGGTGCACCGACTTCAGACGCGCTGAATATTCCCCACGTCGTTGTGTAACCAAGGCTTTCCAAGTCTTCGATGACTTCTCTGAGTCCAAGACTGATGTGTCCCTCGACGTTTTCAAAGAAGCAGTGAGAAGGTCTAATTGTGTCCACATGCTGTCTGATCCACGGCCAGAGGTGTCTGGGGTCGTCTTTACCTGCTCGCTTTCCTGCTGCTGAAAAAGGCTGACACGGGTATCCTCCAGTAATGATGTCAACTCTGCCTCGAAACAAATGTGCTGGGAAGGTTTTAAGGTCCGTCCAAATAGGTGCCGCAGCCAAGGCTCCCGTTTCCATCTTCGCAACCAAGTTTGCACAGGCGAAGGCTTCGATCTCCACATAAGAGACTGTTCTAGCTTCAACCCCGGCAAGCTCAAGTCCTCGCTCGATTCCAGCGTATCCACTACAAAAGCTGACGACATCTTTAGGTTCTTTGGGACTATCCACATTTAACACTCCTTTTTTTTTTTACTACAGAAGTACTACTGAAGTACTCCTGTAGTAACTACTACTGTTTACTTCTTTAGTTAATTACTTAAGTTGTAACCTAAGTACTACTTTAGTAGAGGGTATCATAATCTGTCTCTGGTGTCAAGAGGGTTCCTCTGATTTCTTCAAAAAAATTATCGTCCTCCATCTCACACGCATGTATGCTCTTGAGACAGACTCCACACAGATCGTAGAAGTCACCTCTGGCGTCCTTACGTGTCAACTCTGAGTCTTCTAAAATTTTATTACAGGCTTTACAACGCATCTTTAGTTCTCCTTTTTTCTTTTCTATTTTTTAACATGGTTTTTCGTTCTTTCTCACTTGGTAACCCAGCGTAAGGGTCTGCTGCCAACGCAACTATCCAAGATAGTATGAAGAGAAACAGAAACAAACCAACAGGTATAGAAAGTATTATCAGTAAGTAGTCAACAATTGCTTCCAACTTAGGACTCCTTGTATTCTCGTGTCATTTCGTCTGAGTAGACGTAGTAGAACCTGTCTCTGTGCAACTGTAGCAACTGAGTAGGCACCATACGTCTGTACTTGTCACGCAGTAGGTCCTTGAGTACAAACTGGATGTCACCGAAGTGCAGATTGTGCATCTCGTCTAGTGCCAGATTGTCAGCCATGTGTTCTACTGCTTCCTTTGTCACACATCCTTCGTCATGACTAGTGATGTCTAGGTTTTCTTTGTTCAACATGTGTATCACTCCCTTTCAGAAGGCTTAACCTTCGGTTCAGTTAGACATGCCCAAGAATAGCTTACTTCTTCTGCTACTGCAAGAGCTTGATCTATCTTTTGTGCAATTATTTGGCACTCGTACTGTGCATCACTGGATATCCTTTGCTGAACCACTCGTGCAAAGGCTGCCAGTGAACCCGTCCAGTACCACTCAGTCATCATCGACTGTGGTAAAACCATACGTGCCTGCTCTGGTGCCACTCCAGCAGCTATCATGTTGCCGTAGACGGCCTTTGAGTTCTCCACAAGGTCAGAGTAAAGGCTGTCCCAACGCTTCGCCTCACGGCCTTCAAATGACTCCTCAGATGACCCTTGTTTCTTGTTGTCAGCTTTCTTTCGCCATGAGTCAGGCTGATGAAACTCTGGGATGATGTCTACGTATCGTCTTGAGATTTCATTCCACACTAGACCCACTTGATGCTTCACCAGTTGCCTAGCGACAAACACAGGTGCTTTGACCCTGAATTGAACCTGTACGTGTCCAAACGGTGTCCAGTGGTTGTGCTTTGCTAGGTACTTGATGAGTTTCTTGTCTCTGCTGCCGAACTCGTCTGATTCAGCAGCGAATGAGACTCTGGCAGCATTGACGACAGTCAGGTCCGAACCCATGATGTCTAATAGATCTACTTTCATACTACATAACTCCTATTGGTTGGGATGGTGGGTCAAATGTTGAAAACATGACGACGATGAACAAGCACCAGACCACCATGGCAGTCCAGAAGATGAGATCAAAGTCGTCTTCGGTCACATTACCTTCTGCAATGTCTACAAAGATGCTGTGTATGGCTCTGTAGAGCCTTTTAAATATGTTCATGAATTCACCAGTTCGTCTTTTATAGTTAGCTCCACAGTCACGTCTCCGTCAGGGTAATACGCATACGCTGCAAGAAGAGAATCTCTGAGGTTTAGCATCTCTCTGAGGTGTTCTTCTGGGTCATCATAGTCCCTGAAAGTAGTGAAACAACCAAGAATCCTTTTCTCATCAGAAACTTTATGCACACCGTCTATACAAACATAGTCCCTTGTGTAAGCCTGAAGAATAAAGTCTGCGTCTAAATCAATTGTTACTGTGTCGCTTTTTAAAGCCATGCTGGTATCTCCCTGTTTGTCCATCTCATGTCAATCTCACTCCTTCTCACTTTGTAATAATTACGGTAAGCCTGTACTGTGTCGTCTGTCTTGCATTCGTCATAGATGCACTGGGGTGGTGCTGTGAATGGTAAGTCAGGCAGCGATGTGGGTATAACTTTGAGGTACTGCAGCTTCTCGCGTTGTGTCTTGTGAATCTTGCCGTATCTGTAGTCGTACTCAGCGAACAACGCTTGTAGATGCTCTAAGCCCCATTTGTAGGCAGCCTGAGACGATCTGAGCCATTTTGTGCTTGGGTGGTTCTGATGGGTCATCTTGTAGACAAAGGGTGCCTGTGGCGTCTCTGCGAGCCTGTGGGCAGTACTGAGCATTTGGGCAGTCTCAAGTATCATCTTGACTACGTGTTTATCGCACTGCATTTGTGCTGCAATCTGTGGATCTTCATGGGTATAAAATAGGTTCACTGCTACTTTCTCCTTTCGTTTATCAATTGTGCCAGTTGCCTGTGGTCATCTAAAAGCACACTAGCGTTCCCCAATGTTACCACAGCATGACGACCTAGGTCCAGCAAGATTTTCTGTAGAAATGCTACGGCCTCCTTGTGCTGTGCCTCTGTAAACTGCCTACCTTCTACTTTGATTCTCACCCTATGCGGTCCTCCTCTGCTAACATTCGCTCACGTTGTGCTGTGTTTAGGACGTCCAGTGCAGCGACTAGTGACCTCACGTCATCTTTGGATAGGCTAGGTTCAGTCTCCCGAAACTCCAGTAGCAGCATGAATAGATCTAGGACCTCAACCCTTGTTAGTCTGTGTTTGTTCATTGTGTCGCCTCCATTTTTATGATGATTTCTTTTGAATCTCTTGGTGTGATCTTGTCACCTGTTTTGACAAAGTACCCATCTGCTGCCGCCTGTTCGATGGCAGAGTACGCGCTAGGTGCGCGATAGGTGCCTTTATTAGCCCAACTCAGGCCATCACTAGGCAACCAGTCGGCTTTAGGTACACTGGCCCAGATTGTGTAAAACTGTAGTTTCATAGGATGAATACCTCGATTAGGATGATGGTTCCGAAGATAGCACAGGAGCCTAGGAAAGACAACAGGGCGTCAAGTGCTACTGTTTTATAGAGTTTATCTCGCGTCATCATAAACCACCCTGTCATAAAAATTATAGGACAAGGGTCCTGCTGCCTGATATACAGCATCAACAATCTCTGGATACTCTGCCTCAATCTCCTCAATTTTTTGGTACGCGAATACGTCATTAGTTTTAACGGTACGCTCTACTAGCTGCAAGTACTCTTTAATCAATTCGTTCATGTTACGCTACCTCCTCAACTTTTGTTTTAATTCAGCGCTGATCGAGTAAAAACTGACCAACTGTTCTTTGCTGGGTGCTTTGTACTCGTAACCCTGATGAATTAAGCTGTCAAAAAACTTTTTCATCTCGTGGGTAAGATGACGCCTAAACTGTTCGGCAACGAAGAGCATTTCTCTTTTGCTGCTTGGTTTCAGATCCAGCCATCCTTCCTGTTTCTTGAGACGTTTGGAGATGCTGTCTTTGTCCGCAACTAGTTTCATGCTACGCCACCTCCACTAGTGAATTGATGTAATCCTGCGACACTGTGCGCCCAACCTCTTTACCGCCTAGGTATTGGTTGATCTGGCGTGAGGTGGTCACTGAATAGTGCTGTCCAGTGCGGAATGCTCCCTGATTATCATAACCTGCTACTGGCGTCTGATAGCTAAACATAATCGTCGTTTCGCCTATGGTTAGCTCTGTGACGTTGCTTTTGACTTGTCTTAATTTCATCTTGTGTTTTCCTTGTGTTGGGTTTGTGTTGTTGCTTAAGATACTACAGCAAAGCCCACAGCGTCAACTATGGGCAGTGCTTTAGTTTCTCAGTCTTCTATGCTCCTGTACAGTCTATTTGAATATGGCACTCTACATTGCGCTTTTGGGCACTGCTACTCAAAGCAAAAGCCTTGTCCAGTGCTTCTTGATCTGTAGCATAGCACCCAAGTAAAGTATAGGACTCGTGCGAACTATACTTGTCCCATACTGACCACCCTTGTGATCCTTCTTTTTGCACTAGAATGTCTTTTTTCATCTTGTGTTTTCCTTTTTATTGATCTTTATTTTTGTTGTACTGTTTTTCAGACACTTGAACCGCCAACAGTGTGAAGACAGGCATCCAAAGAAATAGGCCCAATACCGCTACAAGCTCAAAAATTTGTTCCACTGTGTCGCCTCCTGTGTTGTGAATTGCGAAGATACTACAGCAAAGCCCACGTGTCAACATGGGCAGTGCTGTGGCATCTACTAGATATCACCCGACATCATCAAATCATTAGCGAACTCAGCGGTTAGACTCAGAAACTCAGCACCATTCCAAACCACAAGATCGCTTATATCTTCTAACTGCTGTCTCTGCCATTGGCACAAAACGACCTCAGAGAATAGAGGCATCGTTTCCAGTGTCTCTCTATTGGGCGAACCAATGAAGTGCAAACGCCAACCGTCGCTCTTCTTTGTTGGATGTTGTGTATAAACCTCATAAACGTTGAAAGTAGTAGCCATAAGTAGAACCCTGTTTTGTTATTGATGTGCTTACTTTAGCAGACTGAGCGACCATTGCAACCCCAAAGCATAACTATTTGTTACAGTGATGGACCACTATATAAACTTGTGATGTATCTTGTGCTGTGCCTCGTGTTGTGCTAGGCGCTCTGAGGGTCCAACATAAGTCCTCACACTTGTCAACCCTAGTTTTCAACATGCAACAACCATGCCAACATCTAAAGTGGCACAAAAGTTGCAACCCATGCAAAACTCGTGCCAACTTTAGACATGGCACACTTGTTGCAACCCATGCAAGACTCATGCCAACTCTGGACCTGGCACGAATGTTGCAACACTAGCAAAACCCGTGCCAATCCTAATGTTGGCACACTTGTTGCTACGCAAGAATCATGCCAATTGTTGGACAAATGTTGGACCGGGGGCCGGGTTTGTCTTGTGTTAATAATTGTAGTAGCCACTCAAGCACAAAATAGGTGAAAATTAGGAATATTACACCGTGTTTCAACGACTGTAACTACTTGATTCAACACGTAGTTGTTACTCGTGCCGCCCAAAGGTAAAAATAGCTTGACTTATGTGAAGACTTATGTTATACTATAGTTGTAATTAGGGACAATTTGTGTTATGACCACTGAACCGGAGGTTAAGCCTCCTGAAATTAAAAAAAGAGGTCGTGGCAGACCCCGGAAGTCAGAAGTAGCTGCTGTAAAACCCGGTAACAAGGGTAAAGTAGGCAGACCAAAGGGTGACGCTGCTATAATCAACGAGTACAAAGCTCGTATGTTGGCTTCACCGAAGTCAAAGAAAGTCCTTGAGACTATTTTTGATGCTGCACTTGACAACGACCATAAGAATCAGGCTTCTGCTTGGAAGCTAATTATGGACCGTATGTTACCAGTAGGTGCATTTGAGAAGGAAGTAGTGAAAGACGGTGGTAGAAACGCCATACAGATCAACATAACAGGTGTTGGTGCTGTAGACGTAAGCGATCCTAGTGACGTAATCGAAGGAGAAGTAGTTGATGAGTCTTGAGTTTTTTACACTGGAAGAGTTCAACTGCAGAGTCACTGGTGACAACAAGATGGAACCAGAGTTCCTACAGAAGCTTGATCGTTTACGTGGTGAGTGTGGGTTCCCGTTTGTCATAACAAGCGGTTATAGACACCCCATTGAACATCCTATAGAGGCTAACAAGGAAGTTCCGGGGACCCATGCTCAGGGCATTGCTGCAGACATCCAAGTCAGCTTCGGCGGTCATCGCTTCATCATTGTACAGAAGGCACTTGCTCTTGGCTTCACGGGCATAGGCATTGCTAAGACCTTTGTCCATGTGGACACACGAGGCACAACTCCAGTTATGTGGCTCTACTAATGTTTTTCACACAGCATAAAACACTGACTAACGATGCTGAGACAACAGTTCTCACTATCCCCAATGGTTTTCTTTTACACATTACTTATATCTTTGTGGCTAACCACGGCGGCAGCACTAACAGCATAGATCTCTGGTGGGAAAACAGTGCCGGTGCAGACCAAATGTACTTCTTTGACGGCACAAGCATCAACTCAGGATCTAAAGAAATCTTAGGTGGTCAGTCGGAAACTCCTATATTTGTTTTACATCAGGGAGAAGTAGTGAAGGCACAAGCCGCATCTTCAGGTGACATAGAAGTAGCCTTTACTTTTAACCTAGTAAATCAACCGTCTTTCTTAAACAACTACAACTAATAGATGGCAACAGACTTAGACATCCAGTTACTGCCTTGGCAGCAGGAAGTGTGGGCTGACGATGCTAGATTTAAGATAGTAGCAGCAGGTAGACGTACGGGTAAGTCAAGGCTTGCTGCTTGGCTGCTAATTGTTAATGCTTTGCAGACTGAACGTGGACAGGTGTTCTACGTAGCTCCAACACAGGGTCAGGCCAGAGACATCATGTGGCAGACTCTGTTGGAACTGGGTCACCCTGTAATCTCAGGCAGCCACATTAACAACCTGCAGATCAAGCTGGTCAACGGTGCCACCATTAGCCTCAAAGGTGCCGACAGACCAGAGACTATGCGTGGTGTGTCACTGAAGTTCCTAGTGTTGGACGAGTACGCAGACATGAAGCCTGACGTATTTGAGCAGATCCTTAGACCTGCACTGGCTGACCAAAAGGGCTGCGCTATGTTCATAGGTACGCCTATGGGTCGCAACCACTTCTACGAGTTGTACAAGTACGCAGACTTAGGTGACGACGAGACTTACAAAGCATGGCACTTTACTTCTTATGACAACCCGTTGCTTGACCCGGAAGAAATCGACATTGCTAAGAAGTCTATGTCAAGCTATGCGTTTCGTCAGGAGTTTATGGCGTCATTTGAAGCTCGTGGGTCAGAAATGTTTAAAGAGGACTGGGTAAAGTTTGACGACGAAGGTATTGATGAAGGAGACTACTACATAGCTGTTGACTTGGCAGGTTTTGAAGAAGTCAACAAGAAGCGTACTAAAAATGCTAAACTGGACGAAACAGCAATTGCCGTGGTCAAGGTTAATCCTAATGGTTGGTACGTTGACAATATTATTTACGGGAGATGGAGCCTTGACGAGACAGCAGCCAAAATATTTCAGGCTGTTAGAGACTACAGGCCCGTTAGTGTTGGTATCGAAAGAGGCATAGCAAAGCAAGCAGTAATGTCTCCTCTAACGGACTTACAGAGGCGCTACGGGACGTTCTTCAGGGTTGAAGAGTTGACCCACGGTAACAAGAAGAAGACTGACAGGGTGATGTGGGCGTTACAGGGCAGGTTTGAGAATGGCTTTGTGACACTCAACAGAGGCGAGTGGAACTCTAGGTTCTTGGACCAGCTATTTCAGTTCCCGGACCCACTAACTCACGACGACTTGGTTGACGCTTTAGCTTACATAGATCAACTGGCAAACGTAGCGTACGACTATGACTACGAAATAGACAACCATGAAATTTTAGACGTAGTAGCAGGATACTAACATGCCTAAAAAGAAACAACCAGAGTTTGTAGACAGAATCAATAATCCTGATAAGTACCCGTACATTAAAAACAAAGACGGCTCTGTGTCTACTCACCGCATGGCAGCAGAGGTAGATGAAAAAGGAAACTGGATTGTTTTTCCTACTATCCAATTTGACGGTAAAAAATTAGTTCAGTTTAAAAACAGTCAAAAAGCTATGGACAACGCCATAACTTCTGGTAATTTTTTACAAATGCCTTCTAAAGAAAAAGCTCTTGCTTATGCAAAAGGAGGCTATAAAACAGGAACCGCACTAGAAAATTTTAATCCTTTAGTGCAAAAAGCAAAAACAGCTAAAACTTTTATAGATGCGGTGGAGTAAAACATGAGTGAAATATTTGAGCAGGACCCTTTGTTGATAGAAGAATCTATTGAAGACTGGGTAATTACTAAGTGTGAAGACTGGCGTGACCACTACGAGTCAAACTACGAGGCACGTTTTGACGAGTACTACAGACTTTGGCGGGGCATCTGGGACCCTGCTGACTCCGACAGAGCTTCGGAAAGATCCAGAATCATCTCACCTGCGTTGCAGCAAGCAGTAGAGTCCAATGTAGCTGAGATGGAAGAAGCCACCTTTGGACGTGGCAAGTGGTTTGACGTCAGTGACAATATGGGTGATTCCCAAAAGCAGGACGTGTTGTTCCTGCGTAATAAACTTACGGAAGACTTTGAGGACTGCAAGGTTCGTAAAGCAGTAGCAGAGTGTCTCATCAATGCAGCCGTGTTTGGCGTAGGTATTGGTGAGGTTGTTATTGAGGAAATGAAAGAGATGGCACCGGCCACACAGCCCATCATGGGTGGTGACTTACAGGCAGTCGGTGTCAACATCATGGAGCGAGTCAAGGTTAAACTCAAGCCCGTGATGCCTCAGAACTTCCTGATTGACCCAGTAGCTACCAGTGTTGAGGAAGCCATGGGTGTAGCCATTGACGAGTTCGTGAGCTTACATCAGGTGGAACTGCTGCAGGAACAAGGTGTGTACAAGGACGTTTACGTCGGTAGTGCTGCTCCTGACTCTGACTTAGAGCCTGACCAAGACATCACGATCTACAGTGACGACAAAGTGCGTCTTACGAAGTACTACGGTTTAGTACCGCGAGAACTGCTAGAGAACGCTACAAAAGAAGAAGACGAAGAAGAAGTAGAACTTACGGGTTCTGAAGCTAAGTCTAAGTACGTAGAAGCAGTAGTTGTGATTGCCAATGGTGGAGTCCTGTTGAAAGCAGAGGCTAACCCTTACATGATGCAGGACAGACCTGTAGTTGCTTTCCCATGGGACGTAGTACCCGGAAGGTTCTGGGGTCGTGGCGTGTGTGAAAAAGGTTACAACTCACAGAAAGCTCTTGACACTGAGTTACGAGCTAGGATTGACGCCCTGAGCCTCACGATTCATCCCATGCTGGCTGTGGACGCCACTAGGTTACCACGAGGTGCTAAACCTGAAGTACGTCCGGGTAAAATGATTCTAACCAGTGGAGATCCTCGTGAAGTTCTACAACCGTTTAACTTTGGTCAGGTCAGTCAGATCACTTTTGCACAGGCAAGTGCTTTGCAGCAGATGGTACAACAAGCTACTGGTGCCGTGGACTCTGCTGGCATTGCGGGTTCAGTCAATGGAGAAGCAACGGCTGCTGGCATTAGTATGTCTCTTGGTGCTATCATTAAGCGCCATAAGCGTACACTGATCAACTTCCAGCAGTCCTTCCTGATACCTTTTGTCAAGAAGGCAGCCTACCGTTACATGCAGTTTGACCCTGAGAACTACCCTGTTGCTGACTACAAGTTCAACGCTACTAGCAGCCTAGGTATCATCGCAAGGGAATACGAAGTCACACAGCTTGTACAACTACTACAGACTATGCAAAAAGACTCACCGTTGTACAACACGCTGATTCAGTCCATCATAGACAACATGAACTTGTCTAACCGTGAAGAACTTATTGCAGCAATGCAACAAGCGATGCAGCCTAACCCAGAAGCACAGCAGATGGCACAGGCAGCACAACAGGCGCAGCTTGAGTTCCAGCAGTCCCAGACAGCAGCACTAGGCGCACAGGCTCAAGAGTCTGCTGCTAGGGCTTCTAAGCTGGCTGCTGAGGCACAGGCTGTACCTATGGAGCTAGAGATTGACCGTATCAACGCAGTCACTAGGAACCTCCGTGAAGGAGACGCAGAAGACAAAGAGTTTGAACGCCGTATGCGTGTTGCAGACACTCTTCTAAAAGAACGACAAATTAAAGGTAAAGAAAATGTTGACAGACAAAGAACTCCAAGTTCTCCTGAACCAAGTAGACAAGTTTCTCCAACCCCGTTGGGCGCAGTTAGAGGACTTGACACGCCAACTAGAGGAAATCAATAATGCCAAGGGAGAAGGACCCAAGACTGGAAAGAGCAGGAGTAAGCGGCTACAACAAGCCGAAGAGGACTCCTAATCATCCCACTAAGTCGCACGTAGTAGTTGCTAAGTGTGAAGACGGTAGTATTAAAACTATTAGGTTTGGACAACAGGGAGTCAGTGGTGCGGGTAAAGCCCCTAAGTCTGAGAAAGAAAAAGCCAGACGCAAGTCATTTAAAGCTCGTCATGCAAAGAATATTGCAAAAGGTAAGTGTTCGGCGGCGTACTGGGCAAATAAGGTGAAATGGTAATGGCAGGTCTATATGAACACATCCAAGCTAAACGTAAGCGTATAGCTGCAGG
>BCSF01000312.1_pt1 | contig 20194 bp, 13 predicted proteins | sample 1016431 | NCBI WGS metagenome assembly BCSF01 (sample SAMD00045685;SAMD00045686;SAMD00045687;SAMD00045688;SAMD00045689;SAMD00045690;SAMD00045691;SAMD00045692;SAMD00045684;SAMD00045690;SAMD00045691;SAMD00045692;SAMD00045684;SAMD00045685;SAMD00045686;SAMD00045687;SAMD00045688;SAMD00045689, study...
GAATTGGGAGACTGATTCACAACGTAAGACCCAGTATTAGACCAACCAAACTATCACTTTCTTTTCGTAATGATGACCCGTTCAACTGCACTTGGTATGCTCAAGGTTGGTAACACCGGAGATGAAATTCTTCAGATCCTGGATGTTATCGTTGAGGATATTGAGCAAGAAAATATCAACGATTGTGCAGAGTATTTTGCATCAATTAGTGCTTGATTTGTTGTTCTGTGAGTGATACTGAGGGGGGACACATTTTCCCCCTTTTTTAGTAATAACTACCTACAGAAAGTATTAAAAAACGTTTAAAAATGGTTAAATAAATATACTTTGCCTTTTTATCTTGTTGAGAATAGTTCTCTGGATACTACCCAATAATACCTTCTAAAATGTGTTCAGGTCTTGTGATCTTAGCGTGCATTCTATCACCTCTCCGCGAAAATGTCAAGCGGGCAGCGATAAGATTTTCTGAGGATTGACACCGTGTTTTTATCAGTCATGCTTATAAATAACAGGTGCTAGGTTGACAATAATTCTCAGACATTCTATACTCAGTAAGTATCACCAACGGAGTCAATCATGTCAGTCGCTATCAGTCAGGCACAGAAGCAACGTTATAGAATCACGCTAGACTTAGAGGTGATGGAAGACTTTGACCCGCATCAGATTTCCTGGGAAGATCTATTTGAACTGGAAGGATCTGAGAGGGTGATTGACAGTTATGTAGAGGACCTGAGTAAACCTGTCAGTTGGTAATCAGTGCGGGTTGACAGACAGTCTTATAGGTGATATTATGGGGGCAGGGTAACACCGTGATTTGGCAGTTATCGGCGGTTCGTTGATATCGTGCCGGGGCGCGATGCCGTATATAAAAACGCTAACTACCCTAACCTACAGAGGTGACAATTCGAGCATGATATATAATTCCGAATTGAATTTCATTTATAGGAAAAAAATTTCGCCCAAAAAAATTTTATGGAAAAGGTTTATCACATCTATGCAAAGCAAGAGTGTTTATACAATAATCTAAGTGAGAAGCAATTTAATAAGACATGGGAAACCCTCAAGGGAATGGTTGGTCTAATGAAGACTGATTATGAACTTGAGGATTTGTCATATGAGGAGGTGTGTGGAAAACCCCCATGGGGAAAAGAAGAACATTCTTGTTGACACACCATACATATACTGATAAACTTATAATGTAGTGATTACGAACTCATGGCAAAAGGATTTACTGTAAAGGCTGCGACCCCTAAGAAGAAGGAAGCAGAATTTGACATTGATGCGATCAAGGAGAGAATGAAAGGTAAGACCATTGTGTTCTGCCTACCTGGTCGTGGATGCTCCTTCATCTTTCTGAAGAACTTTGTACAACTGTGCTTTGATATGGTACAGAATGGAATGAGTATTCAGATCAGTCAAGATTATTCTTCGATGGTCAATTTTGCCCGTTGTAAGTGTCTTGGAGCAAATGTTCTCAGAGGACCAAAGCAGATTCCCTGGGATGGCAAGTTGCAATATGATTACCAACTGTGGATTGACAGCGATATTGTTTTTAATACAGAGAAGTTCTGGCAACTCTGTGATCTTGCAATCAACGAAGAAGGAGAAGAGAAAGAGATTGTTGCAGGATGGTATGCCACTGAGGATGGAACAACCACCTCTGTTGCACACTGGTTGGAAGAAGATGACTTCCGTCGTAATGGTGGAGTCATGAACCACGAGACTGTGGATTCTATCAGTAAGCGGCGTAAGCCTTTCACTGTAGACTACACAGGTTTTGGATGGGTGCTCATCAAGAAGGGTGTCTTTGAGAATCTTGAGTATCCTTGGTTTGCACCGAAGATGCAAGTCTTCGAGTCTGGTGCAGTACAAGACATGTGTGGAGAGGATGTCTCATTCTGTCTCGATGCAAAGGAAGAAGGATTCGACATCTGGTGCGATCCTCGGATTCGTGTTGGTCACGAAAAAACTCGTGTAATTTGATCGGAGAGTATTATGGCAATCATGAAAGGCGGCGGGTACATCGAAGGAACCCCGAAAAAGTCTCGTCAGGGACAGGGCAAGCATACAAAATTGTCCGCGACTTCTCGTAACGGTGCTAAGAAGCGATATAGGGGACAGGGTAAATAGTAGAAGATACATTTATTCATAATGGCTGCTTTAATTTGCAACCTCCCCTCGGTTGAGGTCTGGGTACGAAAAGAATATCTCACCGACCATCAATCTGGTCATGGTGAATTTGTAAAGGGCGTCTGGGTATCGGCAAAGTCGATTCCTGGACGTGCTTTTTATTTTGAGACATATTTACCAGAGTATGCTGCAATGTATGACAAATTGCCTATAAGCGCGTTTGTCTCGGAACCTGTGACACCTAATCCTGATATGGATTTACCTAATCTACAATTTTGGAATTGTATGGATTATGGTGTGGTTGCAGTACAGAAGCAATTCATTGGTTCTATGGACTATGAATTGTATACACGCGACTTTGGTATTCAAAAAGGCACATATGTTTGCACATTAGACAATTATCACCAGGATCCTGATGTAGTTGACTATGCAACAAGTGAAAATCCTGCTGAACACAAGTCATCTAACCTTATTGAACTAGATAATGGACAGTATGCACTGTATCCTAACAACAGAATGCGTATTTTTGACAATAGTTTGACACCTGTTGATCCAAAAATGCCCGATTTTAAGGTTTCAACGCAATATTATAGTGTTGAAAACGGTTATGAACGACTTGGAATGGGTCGTGAGGACGAATATTTCTGGAAAACAGCAAAAGAACGCGAAATTTTACCAAAAGAAGAGGAAAATGACTCCAAATAACGACTTTTTAGACAATTTGGGCAACGATCAGCACCAAAAAATGCTTCGTGAGATCTCAAATGACGATATCACACCTAAAAAACGTGATACGAAGAAAAAATCCGAAATTTATGAGATCAATGACGTTGACAGCACAATTGACCCGATGATTCTTAACGAATTTTGATGATATTGGTTGATAAATAATACATAATTGCTGCAATATTGTGCCAGTAGAGAGGATCAGTAGAGGTTTCAAGGATATTAGCTCCTCTTTTAAGGTTAATCCCTTATCAGAGGACCTAATTGCCATAAAAAATGAGACCGCTATTGCCCGATCTGTACGCAATTTAATATTGACATCACCTGGTGAGAGATTTTTCAATCCAATCTTAGGATCTAGAGTTAGTAAACTACTTTTTGAATCTGTTGATCTAATTACTGCAAATGCAATCGAAGATGAAATTAGAGTAACGATTGAAAACTTTGAACCAAGAGTTGAACTAACTTCGGTTGATGTAAAAGCAGACTTAAGTGGTGGCGAATATAACGTAGCTATTCGATACAATATTATAGGAATAGATGCTTTACCACAACAGTTAGCATTCGTATTACAACCAACACGCTAATGACATTAGTAAATTTTGCAGATTTAGACTTTGATCAGGTCAAAACCTCGATCACAAACTATCTGAGAGCAAACTCAGACTTTACTGACTATGATTTTGAGGGATCAAACCTCTCAACAATTATAGATGTACTTGCATATAATACGTATATTACTTCATATAATGCCAACATGGTGGCAAATGAAGTTTTTATTGATAGTGCAACCCTTAGAGAGAATGTAATATCACTTGCTAGAAACATTGGATATGTTCCTAGATCTAGAAAAGCAGCAAGATCAACAATATCCTTTTTTGTCAATACATCCGACTTTAGCATAAAACCAAGAACACTTACACTGAAGGCAGGTGTCGTAGGTATTACTCGTGCATTTGGTAGAGAGAGTTATTCATTCTCTGTTCCAGAGGACATTACAGTAACAGTCAATAATGACATTGCTGAGTTTAATAATATCGTAGTATATGAGGGAACATTAGTTTCCCAAAACTTTACGATTGATGCAACAATTCCTAATCAAAGATTTTTACTTGATAACGTAGGTATTGATTCATCGTTGTTGACTGTCAATGTCGCAACAAATGAAAATTCAAGTGTATCACGTAATTATACTCTTGCAAATAGTTTATTCGATATAAACGGAGAATCTGCAGTATATTTTCTGCAAGAAATTCCTGATGAAAAATATGAAATAATTTTTGGTGACGGTATCTTTGGTAAGAAATTACAAGAACCAAATTACATTACCGTAAAATATATGGTATGTAATGGTGCTGATGCAAATAATCTTGCAAGTTTTACCTTTGCTGGAAATATAGTTGATGAAGGATCAAGAGTTGTTGAAAACGGCATTTCACTTATTACTGTCAATGATGCCTCACACTCTGGTGGATCAATTGAAAGTGTAGAGTCAGTCAAGAAATATGCGACAAGAATTTATGCATCAAGAGAAAGAGCAGTCACCGCTGCTGATTATGAAGCATTGATTCCTACAATCTATCCACAAACCGAATCTGTTTCTGCATATGGTGGTGAGGAATTGAATCCTCCTCAGTTCGGAAGAGTCTATATTAGTATCAAACCATACAATGATCGCTATCTCTCTAATCAAATCAAAGATAATATTGAGAGAGATCTGAAAAAATACAGCGTTGCAGGCATCGTCCCAGAGGTCGTAGACCTGAAATACCTCTACGTTGAGACTGATAGTAATGTTTACTATAACAGCAACCTTACAGCGTCTTCTGATGCCCTCAAAACGTCTGTTATAAGCAATCTTACGTCTTATGCTAATTCAACTGAATTGAATAAGTTCGGCGCAAGATTCAAATATAGTAAGTTTTTGAATGTTGTCGATAATACTAGCAATGCGGTCACGTCAAATATAACTACTATTCAAATAAGAAGAGATCTAAGAGCAGTATTGAATTCATTTGCTGAATATGAGATTTGTTTTGGTAATCGATTCTTTATCAAGAATCATGGACACTCTCCAGTAAATGGTGGTGCTGTTGTTGGATATAATATAAAGTCATCTGGATTTACTGTTGATGGTATTGGATCTACCGTTTACTTGGCAGACACTCCCTCAGCAGGACTTGAGAAAGGGACCATAAATCTTATTAGATTGGAATCACCATCTGAACCAATTGTCGTAAAGCGTAATGTAGGTACGATTGATTATGTAAAAGGTGAAATCAAACTAAAACCAATCAATATTACATCTACAGTCATTACAAGAGGAATACCATTAATCGAAATCTCTGCCATTCCTCTTTCAAATGACATCATCGGATTACAGGATCTTTATTTGCAACTAGATACTAATAACGTTTCTGTTTCTATGGTTGCAGATCAAATATCCTCTGGTGCTGATGTATCGGGTTCTAATTATGTTTCCTCCTCAAGTTACTCAAACGGTAATTTAGTTCGTGGCAGTGTCGTTACATCACGCACTACATCTGGCGCTACAACGTCCACCAGTGCCTCTACAAGCGCCGTTAGTGGGTCTACAAGCACAATGACCCCCTCGACCACATATTCGTCACCAACAACCACCACTTCATCATCCTCATCCTCGTATTAATAATATAACGACAAAATGGCAGAGACAAGAGTTAAGATACAGTCAATTGTTGACAACCAACTTCCCGATTTTATTAGGGAGGATTCACCTCTTCTTGCGGATTTTCTAAAACAATATTACATCTCCCAAGAATATCCAGGTGGATCATATGATATTATTCAAAACATTGATGAGTATCTTAAGTTAGAGGAATTATATAAGTCTGTTGAATCTACAGTATTGACTTCTGACATATCTTTTACAGATACGTCAATATCTGTAAGCGGAGTCACAAACACCCTTCCTACATGGACAAGAGGATTTCCTGATAGATATGGTCTGATCAAGATTGACGATGAGATTATTACATACACTCATAAAACTCTTACCAGTTTTGAAGGATGTGTAAGAGGTTTTAGTGGTGTTACTTCATATTCAAAACCAAACTCACCAGAAGAGTTAGTCTTTAGTAGTTCAAAGGCAGCAAAACACACCGCTCAAACTAGAGTTTTCAACCTGAGCGTTTTATTCTTGAATGAATTGCTCAAGAAACTTAAGAAGCAATTTATTCCTGGATTTGATGAGAGATCATTAGACTCTGATTTGAATCAAAGATTGTTTATCAAACAGTCAAAAGATTTTTATGCTTCAAAAGGAACTGACAAATCATTCAAAATTCTCTTTGGCGCATTATATGGAGAGAACGTAGAAGTAGTCAAACCAAGAGATTTTCTCTTTAGACCCTCTGATGCAGGATATAGAAGAACTAAAGATTTAGTTGTTCAAGCAATTGAGGGAGATCCACTCACTCTTCTCAACAATACTCTTTATCAAGATGCCAACGATTCTTATGGTATTGATGAAGCGTATGCTCCAATTACTGGTGTTGAGAAAATTTCAATCAACAACGAGGACTATTATAAACTAAGTTTCGATTCTGATTATAACAAGGATCTTGTTTTAGATGGATCTTTGTATGGAAACTTCTCTGTTCATCCATTTACAAAATCAGTATCAAAAGTATCTACTGGATCTACTGTTATTGATGTAGATTCAACTGTAGGATTCCCTACCACAGGAACTCTTGTATTAAAAAATGCTAATATTAGCATTGCTTACACAGGTAAGTCTATTACTCAATTTTATAACATAAGTGGACTGAGTAAAGATCTTGGATTATCTGAAGAAGTTAGACTGGATGTCAATGCATATGGATATAGTGGCATAACAACCGAAAATCCAATTAAGGTAAGAATAGGATCTGTTCTTGATGAAATTGTGATCCCAGAGGAAACTTTTGGATTCCAGACAGGAGACACGGCAAAAATTCAATCATTAGGAATATCATCTGCTACCATTCGCAGACTGAACTGGATTGACAATATTTCAAACACTTTCAAAATCGAGTCATTCAACATACAGGACTCTTCAAACTTTACATACGAAATACAAACTTTTGATAAAAATAACCTGAAGATAGGAGATGAGGTTCAGGTTAATGAAATAGGAAAGATTGGAGAAGTTGTCGATATTGTCTCAGCAAATAAATTTTATTTGACTGGTCAAGGGGAACTGCCCTCAATTGATCTCTCTATAACTAGAATTATCAAGAAAGTTGATTCAGTAATTCACCCATATTTGAATCAGCAGAGTGCAAACGTTCAAAACACATATACTAATTTCAGTGACGAAAGTTTAGTTGCATCTTCATCGCTTCCTTTCTATAACGAGCAGAAACTAAACACATATGATAAGAAAGTTACAATCTCTGGATCATTTAGTGGTACAAATCTAAAAATTACTTCAACCACTGATCACGGTTTTTACACTGGGGACAAAGTTTACTATAAACCATCTACGGTTGTTAGCACAGAAATTATTGAAGGATTTACCGTAAACACAGACACTGATAGCAAATTTCCTGAACTAGATGAAGGATTGTATTATGTGAATCGTGTTGATTCAACTTCAATCAATCTTGCAAGCAGTCCATCAAACCTTGCAGAAAGTAAGTATATTTCTGTTTCCGGTATTGTAACTAATAACACTATTCAATATTTTGATTTCAATGACAAATTATTAGAATCACAAAATATTTTAAGAGAGATCAAAGATCCAGTTAGAAAAAGTGGAGACTATACAACAAATCCTGGAAAAACTGGAATACTTATAAATGGAGTTGAAATTCTAAATTATAAATCTTCTGAAACAGTTTTCTTTGGAAAACTGAATGACGTTGTTGTTACAGCACCTGGATCAAACTATGATATCATAAATCCACCTTTATTAAAGATTACTGACTCTCAGGGAATTGGTGCAACAGGTACAGTCTCTGTAAGTGGGTCTCTTGAAAAAATTCAAATCGTTGATTCTGGTTTTGACTATCTGAATACCCCAACGATTGATATCACGGGTGGCAATGGTAGAGATGCTTTTGCATATCCAAGTTTGAGCGATGTTGAACACTCTGTAAACTTCAACTCAGATTCTTCAAGTGTTGTATCCACCTCAAATTATACAATTGGATTCTCAACATTCCACAAGTTCAGAGATAATGAAAAAGTAGTATACAAAACCGATAAGCAAAAAGCAATCACAGGATTGTCTACAGATGCTTTCTATTATGCATCTGTCATTGATGGGTTGACAATCAAGTTATATAAAACCGAAAGTGATTCAATATCTGGTATAAACACAGTTGCTCTGACTGGTTTAGGATCTGGTGTTCATAGTATAAAATCATCAGAGAAAAAAAGAATTATTACTGATATCGTAATTAGTAACACTGGCACTGGATATCAGAACAAAAGCAGAACATGCACGATATCGGGTATCAACACTGCTATCAACACTATCAATATAGATTCTCATGGATATGAGACTGGAGAAGAAATTGTATATTCAAACACTGATGGTATAATTGGTGGTCTTACAACAACATCAAATTATGTTGTAAGTAAAATCAACGAAGATTCTTTCAAACTAGCTCCTGTTGGTTTAGGTTCTACATCTAAAACTCAATATTTGGACACTGAGCAGTTTATTGAATTTACTTCAACTGGTAGTGGAGTTCATTCTTTTAACTATCCACCAATTACTGTTACACTCACAGGTAACATTGGAGTATCAACTTTAGCAAATCAAGACTTTACTGCAAAACTCAATCCGATTTTTAGAGGTTCTATTGATTCTGTTCATTTGACTTCTAATGGTAGTCAATATGGAAACGAGAGAATCATTAATTATAATAGACAACCAACATTTGAGTTGTTGAGTGGAAGTGGAGCAGAACTAGTTGCAATTGTAAATAATGGTCGAATCGTTGAAGTATTGGTTTCTCGTGGGGGATCTGGATATAATTCCACACCAGAACTAATAATCAAAGGTGTTGGTGATTATGCAAAATTAGTGCCTGTTGTTGAAAATGGCGTAATCACAAGCGTCAGTGTTGTTAGTGGTGGAATTGGATATACATCTGACACTCTTATCGAAGTTGAGGCATCTGGTAAGGATTGTAGATTATTTGGAAGTATTCAAAACTGGACAGTAAACCTGTTTGCAAAATATTTCAATACATTAGAAGGTGATGATGGTGTAATATTTGAATCAGACAGAAAAGAGTATGGACTCCAATATGGTCACATTTATGCACCTAGAAAACTAAGAGAAACTTCTTTTGCCAAATCACAAGGAGGCGGTAACCCACTTGAAGAAGACTTGACTTTATATGGTGTATCAGATCTTAGAATAGTTAATAATGAAGAGGCATCTTCTTCCTATCACTCACCGATTATTGGTTGGGCATATGATGGAAATCCAATCTATGGTCCATATGGATATACCACACCAGAGGGAGGAACAGCAAAACTGATGAAGACTGGATATGAGTTAGTTACTGACTCAAATAGACCCAGTATTTCAAATTTCCCTACAGGATTTTTCAATGAAGATTATCAATTCAAAGGAAACGGTGATTTAGACGAACATAATGGAAGGTTTGGTATTACTCCAGATTATCCAAATGGAGTTTTTGCATATTTTGCAACATTATCTGATGGAACTGTAGATACAGACGGTCCATTTGAAGGATTCAAGAGACCAGAATATCCATATTTTATTGGAACATCATTCTATTCCGAACCAAATCCATTCAACTTCCGTAAGAGTTCTAATCAGGATGAATATGATCTGAACAACTTCCAGTGGTTTAGAAATACAACAAATTATAAGTTGCTTGGATCAAATAGTTCTTATGATTATGTTTTCAATTCAAATAAACTAAAAGTTCAGAATGTAGATATTAAGTTTGCTAAAAAAGGATCCGTAACTAATATTGGCATTCTAACTGGTGGAAATAATTATAGTGTAAATGATAGATTATTATTCGACAATTCTGGCACAAGTGGAAAGAACGCATCATCAAAAGTCAGTCATGTTTTTGGTAAGGATGTTGTAAATGTAGGAGTAACATCTTCAGTTACTCTCAATGTAGAATTCCAAGTTGTTGATAATAGAGGAAATGTAACAGCATTTACTACATCTCCACATGGACTCAAAAATTTAGAGATACTAAGTGTTTCTGGACTAAGCACTGAGTTTTCAAAAATTGAGGGATCATATAATATTGGTGTTAGAACAGATTCTTTTGTAACTACTTTAGGAATTGGAACAACTGGAGTAACAGGTCTGACCACATACTTCTATGTTTCAGGATTGCTCGGATTCCCATATATCAGGGAAAATGACATTCTTGGTATTGGCACTCAAGAAAAAGTAAAAGTTCTAAATGTTGATGCTAATTCGCAAAGAATAAGAGTCGTAAGAGAACACGATTCTACTGTTGGATCGGCATACAGCAGCGCGTCAGTATTGACTGAGAATCCTAGAAAATTCAATATTGTTACAGGATTCAAAACTGAGTTTTCACTTCCACTTAATAAAGAGATTTATTTTGAACCAAGTGAGGCAGTCGGTGTAGGAACAGTTGGTCTTGGAAAAACTGTTACTTTCTCGCTTCCTGGAGTAGGTGCAACTCAAGTGTTTGTTCCTATTCAGCAGATATATCTACCAAACCACCAACTGCAAGTTGGAGAAAGAGTTTCATATTCTTCGCACGGTGGGACTCAAATAAGTGTTTACAACGGATTTAGATCTTTCTCTCTTCCACAAGATCAAGATTTATTTGTTGCACCAATATCAGAAAACTTTGTTGGGTTGTCAACCGTAAAGGTTGGTTTAGGCACTACTGGAAAATATGTTGGTATTGGATCTACTAATACAACAGGATTACTTTTCTTTGAAAATATTGGAACTGGAGATTATCATAGTCTCAAAACTAACAAAACTTCCCTGACTGGTGAAATTTCTAAAAACATTGTAACTGTATCGACAGCATCGACTCATGGATTGAAACTTGGGGAATCAGTTATATTCAATACCATTCCCACAAATGACCAAACAATAACCGTAAAATATAATGATTACAATAGAAGAATAGTTTTCAATCCTAAAACTTTCGCGGGTTCCAACGTAGACACTTCTCTTGATACTATTCAAATCTTCGACCATGGTCTCAAAACTGAAAACAAGGTAATTCATACATCTGCATCACCTGCAGGTGGATTAGTTGATCAAAAGATTTATTATGTACTTTATTTTACAAAAGATAAATTTAGACTTTGTGAAACATCATATGACCTTTCTCTTGATCCAGCAAGATATGTCAATATTACCTCCACTGCGAGTGGAACAATTTCTCCAATCAATCCAAATCTAAAGGCATACAAGAATAAGATCATCAAATTCGATGTTTCTGATTCTTCACTATCTTTCCTCAATAACACACAAAGTTACTCTGCATTTGAACTTAATTTCTACAAAGATTCTGAGTGTAACTTTAAGTTTGATTCTACGGAATCAAGTCGTAAGTTTGAAGTAACTAGGTCTGGAACAACAGGTGTAAACACTTCTACAGTATCACTTGTATTGAATGAGTTTGTTCCAAACACTTTATACTATAAGTTTGACTTAGTAAATGAAGATTTTGTTGGAGATGTCAAAAAGCAACTTGTTATTGATGATGAAGTAAGAAATAACAATCAAATAAACTTAGTTGACAGTGGATTCTCTGGTGAGCACACATTAGTAGGTGTTGGCACGACAACGTTTGTTTTCAACATTCCAACATATCCTGAACAGTCCTCTTATACTCAGAGTGATTCAAATACTTTCTATGAAACTAAGTCTCTAAATGCATATGGTCCTATATCAAGAGTTCAGATTCAAAGCAGTGGTGATGGGTATGAAATTGCCCCAGGTATTGGAACTGTAGTATCGAAATTTGGATCTGGTGCAATTTTTGATGTTGATAGTAATACTATTGGAAATGTTGTAAGCACCAAACTTGAAGATATCGGATTTGATTATCCATCAGACTTTACCTTGAGTCCTGCTCTCAACCTACCTGAGATACTAAAGGTAAATCCATTATCATCTTTTAGAAATATCGGAATTACCTCTGCCGGTAAGAATTATATCACTCCACCTGAACTTGTTGTTTTAGATGGATTTACAAACGAGGTAGTTGATGATGTTATCCTCAAATATGAAGTTGGATCAACTAAAGTAAGAATCTTAAAGAATACTTTCGGATTGTATGATGTGACTCCAACAATTATTCCTGTTGGTAATCCTAATGGAGTTGGTATTAACACTATTAGTTACAACTCAACAACTAAAGATGTAACTGTGGGATTCAACACAGGTTTTAGTGATGCTTTCCCATTCTCCGTAGGAGACAAGGTGCTTATTGAAAATACCAGTGTTGGTATAGCGTCTACTGCAAGAGGATACAATTCATCTGCATATGGTTATACATTATTTACACTTACCTCTGTAAATCCCGCTTTAGGTGGCAATACAGGAGAAGTCACTTACAACCTTAGAGATTATCTGACAACAAACGAATTCCCAGGTGTTTTCAATGATGTTTCTTCCTATGGAAGAATGATCAATCAAAATGAATTCCCCATATTTGAAATTGGACTTCAAAAAAATAATTTCCTTTTAGGAGAGGATGTCAAGTTCACAAACGGTAGTGGTGTAGTTGAAAACTGGAATAACAAAACTGAAGTTGTAAAAATTTCAACTGATAAAGAAGTTACTCTGAACGATACAATTACTGGACAAACCTCAAATACGAAAGGTGTTGTAATTAGAAGAACTAACTTTGATTCTTATGTCAAGTTTGGTTCAACATCATTTGTTGAAAAGGGTTGGTCATATGATACCGGATTCTTGAATAATAATGTTCAAAGAATCCCTGATAATGATTATTATCAATACTTCTCATATGCATTGAGATCAAAAATTGATTTCTCTGATTGGGATGATGCTGTTAGTTCTATAAACCATACATCTGGATTCAAAAAGTTCTCTGATCTGATTATTGAATCTAGAGATGAAGAAGCAGGAAAAGTTTTTGCCGGTGACAGTGTAGCAGAAGTTGTTGCTGATCTTATAGGAGAAGGAGATTTAAACTGTAATTATTTCTTTGATCTTGCATCTGAAACAACAACTAAAATTGGCACTGCACTTGTCTCTAAACAAATCAATTTTGAAAATAGAGTATTGACTGATTACTTTGAATCAGTTGGAAATAGAGTTCTTATTATTGATGACATCAGTAATGACTTCAATAGTGATCCTAGACCTACAAGATTTGAAACAGTCAATTCATTTGAATTAGAGACTGCCAGAACTAAGAAATACTTTACCTTTGTAAGGGATAAGAGATTTACAAAAGAGAGACAATTATTAATAGTCTCACTTCTGCATAATGATGTTGATGCTTATCTCAATCAGTATGGTAGAGTCGAAACTCATCCAGATTTAGGATCATTTGATTTCTCAATCTCTGGAACCACAGGATTGCTCAATTTCTTCCCAGTAAAATTCACTGTCAATGATTATGATGTATCCACTGTGTCTCATGACTTGAAGAGCACTGTAGCCGGTATAGGAAGCCCTGTTTGGGGATCAGTTTTAATTATAAACCCCCAGCAACCAACATTGCATCGGGAACATCTTTGGTTACACCATTTTTGGTATTGCATCAACATATCGTGCAGCAAAGATTCTTGTTGAAATTGGCACGGTTGATAATTCATATTTTGAATTTGATGAATTGAATCTATTATTTGATGGAAGTGAGGTTGATATTGTTGAATATGGACAACTGACAACGAATACTATTACTGATGGATCTTCTGGTCCTGGTTTAGGAACGTACTTCTCTCATATCGACGGTTCAAGACTCAAGATTGATTTTACACCTAATGCAGCATTAGGTGTTGGCGTAACAGTCAATACTCTTGTAGTTTCAATTGCAAGTAGCACTTCTTCTGCTACGGGTATTGGTACACAAGAACTTAGCACAGGATTACTCAATTCTGGTTATGTTTCAATCGCAGCGTCATCAAGCCCTGGTTTGACCACGATAACTGAGTATCCTAATAATCACTCTGCTGCATATTACCTTGTTAGTGTAGAGGACACAACTAATCAAAGATATCAATTGTCTGAGGTTATTGTTGCTGATGATGGAGATACTCCTGTTATTTCCGAATTCGGTATCCTTGAGTCTTACTCTAGTCTTGGAATAATAAGCACAGGTATTTCGACCACATCAACTGTCCTTAGTTTCATTCCAAATGCAGGTATAGACGTTCAAGTTAGAACTTTCCAAAATGCACTGAGTCTTGTCAAAGAATCTTTGATTGACAATACCACAATTGATTTCAATAATGCTGCCATTAACTCAGGTAATGGAACATATGAGGGAACTGAGAGATCATTGAAGAGAAGTTTCAATCTCTTGCATGGTGGTAGAGAGATCTTTAGAAGAACATTTGATGGAAGCGATTCAACTGGAATCAATACGTCAGAGAACTCAGTCTTTATTCCAGATCACTTCTTTGTTTCTGGAGAAGAAGTAACATACAATTATACAGGTGCTGGCACAACCTCTGCTATTGGTATTGCCTCTACATCAGTTGTTGGAGTCGGTACAACCGACAAACTACCCTCTACACTTTATGTTGTAAAAGTCAATGAGAGTAAAGTAAAATTTGCTGCTAATCCAACTGATGCTTTACTATCAACACCTAAGGTATTTGATTTTGTAAGTGTTGGTATTGGAACATCGCATTCTATTACAGCAAAAAATCAAAATTCAAAAGCACTGATTTCAATTGATAATTACATTCAATCACCAATTGTAAGCACGGCACTTACTTCATCACTCTCACTAGATGTAGAACTAACTGATAATAGAGTGACGATGACTGGTGTGACATCATTCTTCGGAGGTAATCTCATTCAAATAAATGATGAGATTATGAAGATCAACACTGTTGGATTTGGTAGCACAAACGTTGTTCTGGTCGATAGAACATGGATGGGAACTGGATTATCAACTCACGCTGCTGGAGACTTAATTACACTTGTTGATGGTAACTATAACATCATTGACAATACTGTGCATTTCGTTGAAACACCTCAAGGATTGACACCAATTGGAAGCACTACTAATCCTCCCGATCAGAGAGATTATGTTGGTATTGCAACTCACTCTACTTTCCATGGTAGAACGTTCATGAGAAGTGGTGTAGTTGGAACCTCTTCTGAAGCATATGATGACAATTATGTCTTTGATGATCTTTCTTCTCAGTTTACTGGTGTTGGTAAAACATTCACACTTTCTTCATCTAAACAAAGTGTTGCTGGGTTCTCAACAAACAATGCAATTATCCTTATCAATGGAGTATTCCAAGGTCCTCAAGGAACACAGGCAGAAACTGAAGATTATGATCTCACAGAAAGTGCAGGTATTACCAGCATAACTTTCTCTGGTATGGGAGCGACCGTTGGATATGATGTGAACACTTCTAGTGTTCCTGTTGGTGGTGTGATTGTTTCCGTTGGATCAACAGAAGGATTTGGTTTACAACCACTAATTTCTGCTGGTGGAACAGCGGTTGTATCTGCTGCAGGCACAATTCAATCAATTAGTATTGGTAATAGTGGAGCTGGTTATAGAATTGGTATACAAACTGTTGTCAACGTTGGAGTTCAAACTTCCAGCACTGGTGTTCCAAATATTGAATTTATTGGCACTGCATCAGTAAGTAACGGTAGAGTCATTGGTATTGCTATAACCAACCCTGGCACAGGATATACATCAACTAATCCTCCATCAGTCGTATTTGATGATCCTATTTCATATTCAAATTTACCATTGATTTACAGTTCTAGTTCTTCACAAGGTATTGGAACTGGAGGAAAGATTGACATTGTTGTTGGTCAAGGTTCTAGTGTCATTGACTTTACTATTTCAAACACAGGATATGGTTATAGACCTGGCGAAATTCTAACCTTTGCCACTGGTGGTAACGCTGGTATTCCAACTGATACTACTAAGGTATTCAAAGAATATCAACTTACAATTGATAAAACTTTCAATGACAAATTCTCAGGATGGTCACTTGGACAACTTCAAGTTCTTGACACTCCAGAGTCATTGTTCAATGGAGTTGATAAGACGTTTGAACTCAAACTTAATCGCCAATTCATTTCTATTAGATCTGCTAAAGGATCAAATATTGATGTTCAATCAGTCTTGTTGATATTCATCAATGATATACTGCAAGTTCCTGGACAGTCTTATGTGTTCAATGGTGGCAGTATCGTTGAATTTACTGAAGCACCTAAGAGTGGTGACACAGCAAAAGTATTATTCTATAAAGGTAGTGGTGATGTTGACGTTGTATTCCGTGATGTGCTTGAAACTGTCAAGGTTGGCGACAACCTAACTCTAAACTATGACAAGGGTCTGACAGATGCATATTTACAGCAAGATGAGAGAGTCGTAACCGGTATCAACACCACTGATTCTGTCAAGACAAATCCATATGGTGGTCCTGGAATAACAGATGATGAAACAATTGTTAGACCACTTAAATGGTGCAGACAGACAGAAGACAAAATTATTGATGGTAAAGTTGTTGGTAAAGATAGAGTCAAGTATGAAGTTGCAGTGCAACCCACTACACTCTTGACTCAAAGTGTTGGAGTCGGATCTACGGTAGCATTTGTTCAAAGTGTAAGACCTTTCTTCGATCCAGAAAATGAAAATCCATTGGATGTGAATAAGCAGACTATTGAATTGATTTCACAAAATTCAAAGGTCTCTGCTGCTGCAACTGCTAATGTATCTGCTGCTGGAACAATTACATCGATTACTATCACTGACGGTGGTTTTGGATACACATCTGCTCCTATTGTTACGATCGCAACTCCTGTTGGTCTTGGAACATCAACCAAAGCAACAGCAACATCATGGAGTGCATCGGGTGTTGTCAATGCCATGCAAATAACAGGACCAGGAACCGGATATACTTCCACGAATCCTCCTGTCGTGCTAATTGAACCTCCTAAACTCGTTAGAGAAAAAGTCACTGGTGCAGTTTATGAGGGTGATTTTGGTATCATCACAGGTATTTCAACCACCTCAGTGGGTGTCGCATCTACTGGTTTAGTCCTTGATCTGTTTATTCCACCTGATTCATTCCTCAGAAATGACGACGTAATGGCAGGTATTGTAACTGTAAGTGGAATTCAAACCGGATATTACTTCACAGTGTTTGGATCAAATGTTGGCAATGGAGTTACATCACTCTCAAGCGGAAGTTCAATCATTGGAATTGGTTCAACATTCATAGATAATGTTTATCAGGTCGCGGCAGTTTCTATTGCCAATACTGATGTTATTGGACAGGGAACCACCACTGTAGCAAAAGTAACGGTGAGTCTTGCATCAAACAATTCTATCACTGGACTTGGATACAGTGCTTTCTTTGGACAGTATTCTTGGGGTAGAGTCACTCTTGCAGGAAGAACTGATCCTAATGCATTCAGTGCTTATACAAATGATGGAATTACAGGTCTTAGCACCTCCGCAATTTTACGCAGAGTCAATCCTCTAAAATTCGTAGATTACACTTCATAAATAAATAAAAAACCAGTAAAATGGCAGCAATAATTACTGACCAACTTCGTATACTAAACGCTAAAAACTTTGTATCCGGGGTTGGTTCAACTGGAAATTCTTATTATTCGTTTGTGGGTGTTCCAAATCCTACAGACTTTGATAGTGCGTGGAATACAACACCCCCATCCCCTAAGGATAATTTTAATGAGGAGAACCAATATTGGGATACCATGATTGGTTTGAAAAAAATTACTGATGATGATTGTAAGCAAGTTGTCACCAAGTTAACCTGGTCATCAGGTACAACTTATGACATGTATAGACATGATATAAGTGTTACTAATACTTCTCAACCATCTAATGCAGTTGACTTATATTCTGCGAACTATTATATTCTGAACAGTGACTATAGAGTATATGTTTGCTTACAGAATGGAACTTCTCCTGAAAATCCATCTGGTAGACCGTCTTTAGACGAACCAACATTTACTGACTTAGAACCAAGAGCTGCCGGAACAAGTGGTGATGGATATATTTGGAAATATCTGTATACAATCAAACCTGGCGATATTGTCAAGTTTGATGGAACAAACTACATGCCTGTTCCAAAGAAATGGGAAACTAATACAACAGATTCTGCTGTTAGAGACAACGCAGCAACGAGTGGTCAACTGAAAATTGTTACGATTACAAATCGTGGAGTAGGATTAGGAACTGCTAATAGAACTTATACTAAAGTTCCCATCAGAGGTGATGGTAGAGGTGCTGAAGCAACAGTTGTAATTAATAATGATTCAAAGGTTGAAAGTGTAACGGTTTCAAAAGGTGGTTCTGGATATACTTTTGGTACTCTCGATTTAGCAGGTGGTGGAGTTCCAACAGGATCTACTTCACCAGTATTCAACGTCATAATTCCTCCACAAGGTGGACATGGGGCAGATGTCTATAGAGAGTTGGGAGCATACAATGTTCTCATGTATTCTAGAATTGAAAATGATACAGAGAATCCAGATTTTATCACTGGAAATGAAATTGCTAGAGTTGGAATCGTAGAGAGTCCAAAAGCATATAATTCCTCTAGTATTCTTGAACTTGATAAAGCAAGTGCAGTCTATGCATTGAAACTAGTTGGAACTGGTTATAGTTCTGTGGTCTTCAATCCTGATACGAATATCAATCAAACCATCGGTGTTGGATCAACTGCTTTTGGAAGAGTGGTTTCATATGATCAAACAACTGGAGTTCTGAAGTATTGGCAAGATAGATCTGCTGCTGGATTTACAACTGCCGGAACACAGAATTCATCACCCACTTATGGATTTGAACTTCACAGATTTACTGCAGATATTGGATCTGGTGGTTCACTAGATATTATTGGTGGAAGTTCAACACTCGGCATCCAAACAACGTTTGGAAGCAGTTCAAATCCGGGTGTCAGCACCGTAATAAATAGTAGGACCTACTACCTAGGACAATCTTTTATTAAAGGTGTGTCTCAACCAGAAGTACAAAAATATTCTGGAAATATAATATACGTTGATAATAGACCCTCAATCACAAGGTCATCTAGTCAAAAAGAAGATATCAAAGTTATTTTGCAATTCTAAGGAACTATGTCACAAGAAACCAACCTCAATGTAGCTCCATATTTTGATGACTATGATGAACCGGTAATTGGAGGAAAAGCAAACGATTACTATAAAGTTCTTTTCAAGCCCGGATATCCAGTTCAGGCAAGAGAACTTACAACTCTTCAATCTATTCTACAAAATCAGGTAGAGCAGTTTGGCAACCACTTTTTCAAAGAGGGTGCCAAAGTAATTCCGGGTGATCTGACTTATATTCCTAATTTTTATGCAGTTGAAGTTGACACTGAGTTTTTAGGTATTCCAGTTTCACTTTATCTGGACAATCTTGTAGGATTGAAGATAAGAGGTGAAGATTCTGGTGTTGTTGCAAAAGTAAAGAAAGTTCTGAGTCTCACTGAATCAGATAGAGGCACTGTAACCCTTTATGTCGATTACTTTGAGTCAAATCAGACAAATTTATCCTCACGTAATTTCAATGATGGGGAAAATTTGATTACAGAATCAAATATTACCTTTGGAAATAGTTTTATTAGTGCTGGTGAAGGATTTGCACGTACAATCACTGAAAATTCAACCTCTACCGGTTCTGCGTTTGCAATCGGAGAAGGAATTTATTTCCTTAGAGGGTATTTTGTCGCAGTTGATAATGAAATTCTGATTCTCGATCAGTATACCAATCAACCTTCATATAGAGTTGGATTGGAGATCATAGAGGAACTTGTTTCTGCTGATGTTGATCCATATTTGAACGATAATGCAAATGGATTCAACAACTATGCTGCACCTGGAGCAGATAGACTCAAGATTACTGCTAAACTTGCAAAAAGAGGTCTTGAGGACTTTGAAACTCCTAATTTTGTCGAACTTGCAAATGTCAAGGACGGTATTTTAAGAAGTATAAACAAAAATACGAATTATAATCTTATTGCAGATGAATTTGCAAGAAGAACTTTCGATGAATCTGGCAATTATTACGTAAAATCATTTGATGTATTTCCCAAAGAAAGTCTCAATGATGGAAAAGGAAAAGAAGGAATTTATAAATAAAATCAA
>BCSF01000313.1_pt1 | contig 20167 bp, 37 predicted proteins | sample 1016431 | NCBI WGS metagenome assembly BCSF01 (sample SAMD00045685;SAMD00045686;SAMD00045687;SAMD00045688;SAMD00045689;SAMD00045690;SAMD00045691;SAMD00045692;SAMD00045684;SAMD00045690;SAMD00045691;SAMD00045692;SAMD00045684;SAMD00045685;SAMD00045686;SAMD00045687;SAMD00045688;SAMD00045689, study...
CCATCCTAGTCCCAGGAATATCTGGGGGCTTTCAAGGTGTTTCTAGATTGTGGTCAGAGCATATGTACCGTAGTCAAGGAGCAGGGACTTGACGCCCCTGACCGCTGGTTCAACCCCAAGCACCCGTCGTGCAGGTGGGCTGCTGAGTCTGCTGCCAACTTTATGAACCTCGCACTGCACTGTGAGGCTATGATTACAGAGTACGGCGAACGCTTTGGCAAGACACACAAGTGTGCGGCTGTCCTCAACAAGATTGTTTCTATGTTTGAGGTTGACCGCTTCCCGACCACCAAGTGTACCCCGCTCCGTCTGGCTATGCCCGACGAGTTTCGGTCGGACAACCCAGTATTATCTTATCGCAAGTTCTACGCTTCCAAGCCACGCTTGCGATACCCAGTAAACAAAATCCCATCTTGGGTGTATGATTATCGTGATAAGCCTTTTGAAGTGATTGGAGAACCTAATGAAGCTGTCGCTTAATACTACCGTCGTTGATGACAAGACTGGACTGGAGGGTCGCACTATCGGTCCTTTCATTCGCAAGGGAGAACAGTGGTGGACCATCCACTGGCAAGACGGAACCACAACCTCTGAGCGTGAAAAGGATATGATCGGCGGTCAAGATGTTGGACAGAAAGAGCGACCGCTATGACCCTCACAAAAGAAGAGTACGTAGAGATTATTAGTTGGTATGCTAAGAAGTGCTACTACGAGTCGAAACATTCTCATGAAAACGCCAAAACTTCTTCAAACTTAGAGCTTAGTGGGAGAGCACTTGAGAAACTTAGGGCTGCTCAAGCTCCCGAGAGCAATGGATAAGAAGCCCTGTGAAGCCCAAGGAAGGCGGCAAAGATGTATAGTTTTTCTGAGTCAAACACCCACGGAATAGGGGTCTTTGCCACCCAAGACATCTCAGTAGGGTCTCGTGTGGCTTTGTATTATTCTTTCTTGGGCTATGTTTCTCCGATTTACCCCGCCGGCAGACGCTATCAGCGAACAGATTTTTGTCGATTTACAAATCACAGTGCTTATCCCAATGTTGAGCTTGTAGAAGATGATGATGGCGGTTTTAGTGCTTACTGCATTAAACCTATAAAAAACAAAGAGGAAATATTAATTAACTACCCTCGCTTAGCCGCCAAGATATATCAGTACCTCCGACCTTATGGGGAAATAATAAGTGAAGTTTTACGCTGTACGCCTGGGTATGAAAACATGACAATACCTCCGGAGAATACTGCTTTTGGAACTGATCTTTTTGAGGAAGCAGCAAATCTTGCCCGCCGAGATCGCTATATTAAATTTCTTTCGGAGGTGTCGGATGAATAAGAAACACAAGAAAAAGCTTAAGCGAGCGGCTAAAAAGAAAAAAGATAGAGCCATCGCACAGGAGGCTCAAAAACTACAAGGTAGACTAAAAAAACAAATAAATATGTTCGATAGGATGCCAAGCGGATGCTCAGCCTGCGAGAAAGAGTTTCCGAAAACTCGTGAGGCGCACATGTCTTGGCGAGTTGTGGTAAGAAATGATAAAGAACAGGTCAGACTATTTTGCCCTGACTGTCAAGAGAAAGCCAAAAATATGATGGAGAACAGTGATGAAATTTAAAGACGCAGTCACCTATGATGATATGTTGATGGTGCCGCAATACAGCGATATTGAAAGTCGTAAAGAGGTTGACATTGGCAGCAACCTTGGGCACAGAAAGTTCCGTATCCCAATTATTTCCTCCCCGATGGACACGGTGACAGGTGCTGATATGGCAATTGCTATGTACCGTTCCGGGGGACTTGGGGTGCTACATCGCTACAATACGATTGAAGAACAGCAGAGAATGGCTCGTGAGGTTATTGATCATACCGAGTGGTCAGGTAATGTGGCTGCCGCTATTGGTGTGACTGGTGAATACCTCAATCGGGCAGAGGCGCTTGTCTCTGTTGGGGTCGATGTTCTGTGCGTCGATGTTGCACACGGTCATCACGCCTTGATGAAAAAAGCTCTTACCACTTTGCGAGAAGCTTTCGAGAATCATATTTATATTATGGCAGGCAACGTCTGCACACTGGAGGGAATTAATGATCTCGCAGATTGGGGGGCTGATGCTGTACGGTGCAATATTGGTGGCGGCTCCATTTGTTCTACTCGCCTTGTTACAGGGCACGGGCTCCCAGGGCTCCAAACGATCTTCGACTGTGCGAAAACGGACAGGGACGTCAAGATCATCGCAGACGGCGGAATCAAAACATCAGGAGACATCGTAAAGGCTCTTGCTGCTGGAGCCGACTTTGTAATGTGCGGCTCGCTCCTGGCTGGCACAACTGAAAGCCCAGGCAACGTCCTGCACCTGCCCGACAACTCCCGAGTAAAAGAATACCGAGGCATGGCTTCGAAGGACGCACAACTTGACTGGCGCAACAAGTCATCCACCCCAGAGGGTGTCGCATCCTATATCCCGTTCAAAGGTAGCGTGGTTGACATCTTGACCGATCTTGAAGGTGGTATTAAGTCAGGCTTGTCTTACACTGGCGCTCGGAACTTGACAGAACTGAGGCACAAGGTAGAATGGGCTCGCCAAACTTCGGCGGGAACACAAGAAAGCGGAACTCATATTTTTAATCAGAATGGAACGAGAAAATAATGTTTTATAGAAAATCACCTCGTGAGCAGCAGGCGGAACTGGATCGTGAGCCAACTGACTTTGAGACACAATACAGCAGCCAGCCAACTTGTTTTGAGGTTCATGAAAAATGGCAGCTTCCCTGTGATCAAACTGGCTGTAGAAACTTTATGAATTTTGAAGAGGATTTAAACTGCGCCGTTGTTTGTTCCCGCAAGTATGAGCACGGCTTGAGCCTCAGAGAGGTTGCAGAGCGGATGGGCGTTAGTTTCCCACGAATTAGTCAAATTGAACATGCTGCTTTTAAGAAATTAGAAGCTGCTGGAGTTTTTGAAGAAGAATAGGGTTTTTTACTTATTCCCAAACTATTTAAGGGTGATTGTTAATCACAGTCATCCTTAAGGAGATTATTATAATGACTAAAAAGACAACACTTGTGAACGAAAATGTGATTCGTCGCTGGGGCAAGCTTGCTAATATGCCTGCACTAACTGAAAACTTCATTGACAGCCTTGAAGAAGAGGAAGCAATGGAAGATGAAATGGAAGCTGCCGAAGATGAAATGGAAGCTGGCGAAGATGAGATGGAAGCTGGCGAAGAAGCTGAAGCATCTGCTGAAGAAGCCGAAGCCGTCGAGCGCATCGTGTCTGCTGTAGTAGATGCTATCTCTGACGAGACCGGCGTTGAAATCGAAGTTGAAGGCGAAGCCGGAGACGAGGAAGCCATGGACGACATGGATGCCGGAATGGACGCTGCGGACGAACTTGATGATGATGCCGACGACGAAATGGACTCTGCCATGCGTGATGAACCAGCTATGCGTGATCCTGCAAATCGAGCAGATGAAGATCTTGAGCTTGAAGTAGTTGACGACGAAGCTCTCACTGAGGCTGTACTTAAGAGAGTTATCGAACGACTTCTTAGTCGTCAGTAATCTGCTGAGAGAAAACATGAATCGTTTTAACGCAAACGACCTCCGTAACTTAGTTGCTGAGGTCGTTTCTGCTTATCAGGCAGAAAAAAGAAATAAATGGCTACTGGAAAGCCCCGAAGTAATTGAGGAAGGGGTCTTTGATCCCGGCATCCTCAAAGCAGTCTTCACGGCTGGCGGACCAGGCAGCGGAAAATCCTTTACAGCCGATTTGATTTTCGGGATGAGGGATGCCTCGGGTAAGCCACTATTCAAGAGCGCTTCTTTCTTAGGACCAACTGGTCTCAAATATGTAAACTCCGACCACTTTTTTGAAAAGGGCTTGGCGGAAGCAGGCATAGATGCCGGCGACTTAGCAAGAATTGAAGAAGAGGATCCGGAACTTTGGGATATCATTCAGGGACCGTCTCCCGAGTCTATTCGTAATGTAGCCAAGGCAAAACTTGCCAGCCTCAGAGCCTTTTATGAGTCTGGACGACTTGGGATGTTGATTGACGGAACTGGGCGTGACTACAACAAGATGGTTCGCCAAAAAGAAGCCGTTGAAGCTCTAGGCTGTGACAATATGATTATCTTTGTTGACACTAGTGAAGAAATAGAACTCGAAAGAAACAGAAGCAGAAAGCGAAAACTTGCCGATGAGAAGGTCCAAAAAATGTGGCAGGAAGTGCAAGATAATAAAGAAGGCTTCCAGCAATTGTTTGGTGATAATATGGTAATCATTGATAACGACAAGTTTGGACCCCCCGAAGAAGAAATCATAGAAAAGATCACAGGCTTTGTTGACGCCCCCGTTCGCAACCCACTCGGACAAGCCTGGATTGAGGACGAACTAGAAATGCGTGGAGTTGCCACGCTAGAACCTGGCGGAGCCAGTGGCTTCCGTGGTGGTCGCCGAGAGGCTGACCGCATCCAGCAGATGAGGGATGAACGGGGCGAAGCTTGACCTTTGATGTCCTAAAACTCCTAGAACAAGAAGGCTATATTAAAGACGGTGAGGACAACTTGGTCCACGCCGAGAAAGCTTTTTTCGCCGCCCGAGTTATGCGGTGGATAAGAAACAAAGTAAAGACTGAGCCTGATTTCAATCTTCAAGCCTATTTAACCATGTTATTATATTATAAAACGGACATGGCAGACTTAAAGTTTGACGAAGAAGAAGATAAACTACTATACAAATTAAAAAACCCTGACGACGAGGTACAGAATATTGTTGACCAACTTATTAAAAATATTGGCAAACCTGCTTCAGAGTCTCCCGAAGAAGGAAAAGACACCACCAGCCCCACCGAAGATGCTGATGGAACTCCTGACCCCTGAGAATATAAAGTCATACTTCTCTGCCAAAGATTATAAATTCTTTGACACTCCCGACAAGAGGTTGAACCTTAATATAGTTGGTGTCCGCCGTGACAACCAGGGCAGCAACACTTTTGACGATTTCCTGCTAGTGATGTACCGAGAAGATGAACTGATGGTTAGTCATCGCTGGCAAGCAACAACCGACCCAGGGAAGTACTGGCTGATGAACCCGATGAATCCGAAAGGCACAGCCGTTCTAGTGCCGGGTCAATATTCAGGAACCTACAAAATTGGCAAACACCAAAACAATTACCAGGCGCTGGTACAAGCCAAGCCTGTGAAAGTTTGGCGGGACAATAATAAAGATGAAGTCATAGATTTTAATAATATAACTACATTGGTAGATGAAGGATACTTTGGCATCAACATCCATAGGAGCAACCCCTACACAGAGTCCTACGTAATAAACAAATGGTCAGCAGGCTGCCAAGTGTTCAAGAAGGTTGAGGACTTTAAAACTTTTATGGAACTGTGCCGAGACTCTGCCAAGCTCTATGGACCTAAGTTTACCTACACTTTGATCGAAGAGAAAGATTTAAGAAAACACCTAAATAGTTGACTATTTATAGATAGTCCTATTGGCAAGGAGAAAATATAATGTCCCAATATCAAATTTCTAAGAAGCGGTTAGCGCAAATCATAAAAGAAGAGTACCAAAGTCTTCAAGAACTTGGAGACCCTCGCAGACCAAGCCCCCAGTCCTATGAGTATGAGGGTGCGGCTGACGACTTCAGAAACCAAGTTATGAATTTGGTCATCCAGTTGGCACCTCTCACACTTGAGCCAAAGATGGCTGCTGCTGTTGAGATTGAAATTAGAGACGTCTTGAACACTCTGGGTATCGGCACAGACCCCCGGTCTCGCCTCCCTGGGAACCGCAAAGAAGACGATGAACTTGAGCACCTTGAAAAGGCTGACCTTGACGACGATGGCAAACTGTCGGGATACGAAAAGAAAAGAGGAAAGGCTATCGAGTCGCGACAAGGGAAGAGGTGCATGGACTATATTGGTGGTTTAATACAAAAAGAACTTAAGAACCTTTAATATGTATAAGGAACTCGGACCCGAACAGATTGATATTCTGGTCGGCAGTCCCGCCGTCAACGATGAGTTCTCCAAAAAAATAAGAGAACTTGACCGCAGACTCCAAGCCAATGGTATGTCTTATCGTGATTGGGAAACTCTCAACGATAGGCAGCACGACATTTTTGCGGACAATCTATTTCTTGACGGCGAGTGTGCCACCAGTGTTGATAACTATGTGATGGGTGCGGTAGACTCGTGCTGGTGCCCAGACGTTATTGACGACCTTCACCACCACTCACCAGTCCTGATGCGGGAAATAGAAAAACAACAAGAGATGCTCCCTGATATGAAAGTCAAGATTGGGGAGAGTTTAAATAATCTAAACGAGACTTTGGATTTACTTTTAGAAAATGTAATTTTACAAGAGTTCCGGACGCCGACCGCCGAAGAGGCAGCCGAAATAGAAGCCGCCCTCGACGCTGAAGAACCTGAGAAGAAGCCACAATCGATAGACACTACGAAGTTTAATGCCGAACTAGCCGCCGCCGTCAAAAGCTTTCTTGAGTCCCCGGCGGCTGGATTAAATTATGAGCCTGGATCAATCACTTATAACGAGCCAGCGAGTTCAACCTCTAAGGTAATCTTTAATAATCTTGGCAACCGTAGCGACCGTGGCGCTGTAGTTGCCAGGCTGCAACAGGCTGCTAAAAATAATGAGATAGAGGGGTTTAATCTTATTACAAAAGATATCACCACAAAAAGAAACAAAGCCGGCGGAGAAGATGTAAATGGGATTACATTAGTGCCTGTGTCTAAAGAGGATCCATCAAAACAGACAGGTGGACAACTTATCTTAGTGGGCAAACAGGGTTCTCGAAAAGGCGAAGGGGCAGGCGTTTCTAATATTGGAAATGTGCAAGAAGCATATGTTGCGGCTGCCATTTATTTGCTTTTTATCGACCCCACACAACCCGTGACCCCGCAGGGTATCGAAGAGACTCTTGACTTGCTGGTTCAGGAACCGAAAGAGAATGAATCTTCTACAGGTAGTCGCTGGGAACGGACGCTTATCTCCCCCTCAACCGCACCCGAAAATCCAGATGAAATTATTCTTCGAATAGGATTTGACCAGGCAAATTGGGACGACATTTCTGACCCACAGAAAAGACAACTGTCGATGCAGCCTACCGCCACCGCCGTGGCAGAACTGATGAAAAGTAAAAAACTCCACCAGGCTGCGCTTTCTTTTTACAATGATAACCAGAGCCAAAAGATAGCCTCAGTTGCTTCTGGTGTGGAGGACCAAACGGGAACCAAGGTTGACTGGTACCTCACGGTAAATGGATATCGTTATGCTGATACGCTCCAACAGTTTTCTATTAAGGGGTTTTCTCGCCTGCTAGGTCAGGTGGGGGCGACATGGGACGACAGCAGAGGAAAGCGAGGTCTACGCACATTTTATAAGCAAATTCTACAAGTCGATTTAGGCGACTCGAAAAGTAGCCCAGGCAAAGAATATACCGAACTACGAAACCAGGGATTCAAAGACCCTGCTGATGTGTATGCTGCTGCCCGGCTATTTTATAATTCCTTAGAGGAGGAACTGAACGCCAAACTCGCTGCTGCAAACTCCTCTGAAGAGGGAGATTTTTTAGCAGATATTGCTGCTGCTATAGGGCGAGAGGCACTTGGTCAAGGAGACGAGGGACCTGTGGGGTTTCTGTCGATTGATGGAGATACTGCCAAATTCTTAGACTTCTTTGGGCGGCTCACTCCGGGGGAAGAAAAGTATGTGGGCAATCATGTGTCGCTAGAAGTAGCCAGCAATAGGGGGAGCATTCCCAAAATAGTTATATATGAAACAGGCGAAGACGGAGCCAATCTTGCTAAGATAACCGAGGATGCCCGCAAGTTGGATACCAGCCTAAAAGATTATTTGGATGAACTAGCCCGCTTTAGGGACGAGGAAGGTAAAGCGGTTTTTGCTGCGGCACTCCCTAAAAACACCCCCAAGAATCGTAAAAACCTGAGGCTCATGCTGGATACCCGAGACAAAATAGCCGCAATTTTTAATTATGATAAGTCTGGAAAGTATGAGCCAGCTTATCCCGACCTAGCCAGTAAAAGCAAGTTTAAAAAAATAATATGGACCTTAACCAACGCTCCCGTCTATGCTAAAATTGCGGACAGCAAAGGAAAAGATTATTATTCTTCAGCAGGACTTGCAGCGCCCATCAACAAAGGTGTGCTCCTAGAACTACGAACAAAAGCAGAGGCTGTGAGTTCAGGGTATGGCATGAGACAGTACGCTGAAAAAGGAGACCGGCTGGTTTCCTTGTTAAAAGAAGTGGAAGAAGAAAGCGAGGACAGTTGAAAGCTGACCCCTTTGAGCGATTCAAAGACTTACAAGAAAATCACTGCTGGCAATACGAAGTAAGACTTCGGAATACTGAGCAGGACCTTTCAGAACTTGGCAAAGATTTAGCCTGGGCTGAGTCTCTACGCACGAGCGACTTTGACTTCGGCTATGTGGACAAGTCAGACAGGGAACAGTGCGATGAGGTGAGGGATTTTATTATTCGCCACGAGTTTCTTGGCTGCCTTCCTAACCGACCAACCCACAGGTTCACGGCTCGGCTTCGAGAGACTGGCACACTAGCAGGTGTTATTGTGATGGCAACACCCAACGCCTTCAGTCATTTGCTGGGCAAAGAAAATAAAAATATAATAAAACTAGTATCACGAGGAGCGTCAATTAGTTGGGCTCCAAAGAATATGGGCTCTTGGTTAGTATCACGAGCGTGTAAGTGGATGGTTCAGAATACAGAGTTCAGGTGCTTCGAAGCATACAGCGACCCACTCGCCAAAGAACTGGGAACAATCTACCAGGCACTCAACTGGACCTACCTTGGTCAGACATCAGGAACCAACAAGGTTTACAGAGACCCAGACAACAAAGAGCGTGGCTGGTTTAGCGACCGAGACTTCCGCAAGAAATCAAAGTATAAACGCTATGCCGAAGCCTTGGGTATCCCGCCCGAAGAATGGAAATCCTATATGGGTAAGTACACCCCTAAATGGGACACGATGCCTCCTGGCTTGAAAGACAAGATAAAGGCGGAGGAAAAGAAGTTTCGTGACCGTTGTGAGAGCCGAGTGGTGCCAGCCAAGCACAAGTACTGCTACATTTTGGGCAGAAACAAAAAAGAAACTAAACAACTACGAAAATTGTTTGTAGAATGTAACCCGAATAAGGTAAGCCTGCCTTATCCGAAAGAAAGAGGAAACTGACATGAGGGTAGAAAAACCATGGGGACATGAGATTCGGTGGGCGATTACCGATAAATACCTAGGAAAGATCTTGCGTATCAATCCAGGCGAGCGTCTCTCTCGCCAGTATCATGAACAAAAGGACGAAAGCATTTATGTTTTGAACGGCACTCTTGTTTTGGAATTGGGAGACGAAGAGAACTTTGAGAAAATTATATTAGGTGAAGGTGGAACTTGGCATATCACGCCAGGAACTATTCACAGGTTTTGTGCTCCTTCGGGAGGTTGCACTTTGATTGAGGTTTCGACACCAGAGATAGATGATGTTGTTAGACTTCAAGATGATTATGGAAGGTAGAATAAATGAGCAACGACCACATCCTTTTCGGAGATGATATCCGACAAAAATTACTAAATGGAGCAAACAAGCTCGCTGATGCTGTGGCATCCACACTCGGACCAAGGGGACAAAACGTAATCCTCTACAAGCGTGGGTCTAATCCAGTCATCACTAAAGACGGCGTAAGTGTTGCTCGTGTTGTAGAACTGGATGACGACTATGAACAAGCCGCTGTTGAGGTTCTCCGTCAGGCTGCTCTGGAAACAGAAAAGACTAGCGGGGATGGAACCACTACCAGCACTGTATTGGCTAGGGCTATTTTAACAGCAGCCAATAAGCATATTGCTGCTGGTGCATCATCGACCGACATCAAGCGAGGGATCGATCTTGCAGTGGATATTATTGTCGAAAGAATCACAGAGATGTCTCAGCCCGTCTCAAGCGAAGAAGAGATAAAGCACGTCGCAACTGTGTCTGCAAATGGGGATGAGACGATTGGTTCGCTGATTGCTGAAGCAGTAGCCTCTGCTGGTAAAGACGGAGCTATCACAATTGAGGAGAGCCGCTCACTCCAAACGTCCCTGGATGTTGTGGAGGGGTTTACGTTCGGCGGAGGTTATGTTACTCCCCAATTTGTGAACGATGAGCGAAGAGGTGTTGTCGAGTATCGAGATAGTTTATTTCTGATTACAGACGAGACACTTGATAATGTTGATGAGATTCTTCCGCTCTTGGAGATTGTAGCTCGTGATGGCAGACCTTTGATTATTGTTGCCGAAGAAGTGGAAGGTCAGCTTTTGGCAGCTTTAATTATAAATAGGATGCGGAACAACATGAAGATCGCCGCAGTCAAAGCGCCTCGGTATGGGGAGGAGCGCCGAAAAATCCTCGAAGACACAGCGTTGATGACAGGAGCTACATTTATTAGTAAAGATTCCGGAATTAGATTAAAAAGTGTTAAACTAGAACATCTAGGGAGCGCAAAAAGGGTAGAGGTTAGCAAGTACAACACGACCATTGTAGGTGGCGACACTAATTTTGATGAAGTTGAAACAAAGATCGAAGCTCTTAAGCTACAAGTTGAAGAGACGGACAGCCTCCGTGAGGCAGAACAAGTGCAAGAGAGAATTACCAGGCTCTCATCCGCAATATCAGTTATTCGTGTCGGCGGCGCTACTGAAGTTGAAGTGACAGAAAAGAAGCACCGTGTTGAAGATGCACTTGAGGCTGTTAAGTCTGCACAAGAAAACGGTATTGTTCCTGGCGGTGGCTCATCTCTTCTTAAGGCAACAAAAGATACGGAAATAAAAGCCGAAAACCAAGATCAGATCCGTGGAGCACAGGCTCTTCTAGAATCTTGCATGGCACCCATAACACAAATTCTTAAGAATGCAGAAATTTCATCTGACATTGTGATTAATTCTTTGTTGTATGATGACCATGCGCCCAACGTTGGTTTCAACGTTCGCACAGAAAAGTTTGAAGACTTGGTAGAGGCAGGTGTCGTGGACCCCGCAAAAACTGTTAAATGTGCATTGCAAAATGCCGCTAGCGCAGCAGGAACGCTGCTCACAACTAATTGTGCTGTCCTAAAGGAAGGTGGTGAATAAAAACGCAAGTCTGACGACTAATTAGAACAGCCGGTTTCATACAAAAGACCAGAGTGTTTACGCCTGGTCTTTTTTATATGTGGGGTTCTAAAATGAGTGAAGAAACATTAAAATTAGTTTTACAAAAAATTGAAGTCTTAGAAAACAGAATCTGTAGTGCTAAGTCTCTTAACGGAGGTTTTGATAAATTAGCAAACGATGTAGAACATATCAAAGAAAGCCAAGCAGATGTTCTTGATGGAATCCGTGGCGTAAAGCAAAACCTTTACGAGCCAGATTCAGGCTTGTTTAGTCGTGTAAAAGACTTAGAAGTAGAATCTATTCGTCGTCAAGAATTTATCAATGAAGTAAAGCCAATCATTACCCAGCACCAAGAAGTTGTCTTGTGGAAGAAACAAGCAGAGAAAGAGGTAGACGAAGTAGAGGAACTACGACACGAACTATCTAAACTTCAGGACTGGAAAGCAGGAATGCAAAAGGTCATCTGGCTAATCGCTACTGCTGCTGGTGGTATGTGGGTCAAGCACTTTATGGACTTGATGATGGGGTCTTGATTTGTGTACGAGTACAAAGCCACCGTCGTCAGAGTTTATGATGGCGACACCATCACCGTAGATTTTGACCTGGGGTTTGGGATTGTACTAAAGAAGCAGACCATCCGTCTGTTTGGCATCAATACCCCCGAGGTCAGAGGAGCAGAGAAAGCCGATGGCATCATTTCCCGTGATGCCCTACGCCAAAGAATACTTGGCAAACAAGTCATCATCAAAACTTCCAAAGACAAGAAAGGCAAGTACGGCAGATGGCTAGGCGAAGTTTTCGTGGAAGATGAAAATATAAATCAATGGCTCATCTCTGAAGGCTACGCAAAAGAATATAAATAAAAACTTGACCTACTTTAGAAGTATGATACTATGCATATGTAAGGGAGAGAAGTAATGTCTTATTCTTTCATGTATCCCCGCCATCGACGCACTGAACGCCTTGAGGTGGAGAACGGCGAGGCTCGCTTTGAGTCCTTGATGGCTAAAGACCTCTCCGAGCGTGACCGCAGCTTTGCTGAGTCTCTCAAGCGTCAGTTTGAGGATGGCGGCAAACTGTCTCCCAAGCAGATTGAGTGCGTTGAGCGTATGGAAGAACGGTACTCCGATGCTGCCATCGCTGCCCGCAACGAGTGGGAAGCCAACTACAAGAAGTTTCACCGCCCGATTGCTCTCATCTGTGCGAAGTACTACATCAAGACCAACTACTTCCGTGACCTCGCACTCAAGATTGGGGCTGACGAAGATTTCGTCCCCACCGAGCGTCAGTTCAACGCTCTCACCAAAAACAAGTATGCCAAGAAGGCTATCGCTGCTGCGGTCAATCCGCCTGCCTTCCCTGTCGGCTCGCTCTGTAAGGTGCGTGCCAACTACAACTTGGTCCAGCGCCACGACCTTCACGACCAAATCGGACTGGTGACCGCCAACCATGCCAGCGGGCTCTACGCCTCGTCAACCATCCTTGTAAATGGCGAGCACGTCAAGCTTGAGGACCGCTGCCTCAAGTCTGCGGCAAAGAAGAAATTCAAGAAATAACTTAACAATATCTCAATCCTGAGACATAATCCTATTAAGGAGGATTTCGTATATGCGAGCAACAATTAGTTTCGAAGCAGATGTATCTAGAGTGAATGACATCATGCGCTCTTTGGTTCTAGAGGAATCTAATGCTCTTCAGGACGCTTTGATTGCCCTAGAAAAGGCAACCGCCGACCGCATCGTGGAGGGAATCTCAGAAGCCTTGGAGCACATCTACGGCGTAGCAAGTCAATTAGAGCAGTACCGACAGATGATGGTTTCGTTTGAACGTGCCCGATTCGAAACAAGACTTCCTCAACCAGTTGGCACTGAAGATATTGATTTGAAGGTTAGGAGCGCCAGGGATGCGGTGGACAGCCTTAAGCAGTTTGAAGGGTTTCTAGATAATATTAATCCCCTGGCGGATGATAACAGTGAAAGGCAGTCTCTAGATGACGAACCTGAAGAAGGGTGATTTAGTTTATCTGCCCTCAGACATCACTCTGATTGACAATTATACTGTCAAGAATTGGATCAAACTAGAAGAGCCAACCTTGGGGGTCATGGTCGAGCCCCAGGTCAACAAAAATGACATCTATCACAAAGTCCACGTTAGAGGAAACGATTGGCTTGTTAGAACAATTGATACATTGGAGGTAATATCCCGTGCTTAAGATTTCAGAAGTGTATGAAAAGAGAGTCAAGAAGATCGGCGAAAGACCAGATGGAAGTGAGTTTGTGTCTCACGAAACAGAGTTTGCCACCCGTGACTGTTTAGTCAACGAGCAGTATATTGTGGCTGTTTATCCACATGAATTTAGTTCAGACCTTGACCGCAAAAAAGTAGAGTATGCCTTTCCGGAAAATACAAAGTTTAGCACGCTAATCCTCAATGGAAACTCTTTTCGTAAGTCAGAGATTTTAGTTGTTGGCTCCTTTGATAAGCTAAGCCGAGAACTTGGGGAAAATAAAAAGTGAACTTTCCCACCTGGGGAGACCTCATTGACTTACACTGTACAGTTAAGAGAACTCGATATAAAGATGAAAACCCTTTCTACGAATCTATGAGTGTTAGGAGATATAATTATTCTTCCGATTCTGATTCTGATCGAGTCCGGCTAGTGTTTCTAAAGTCGGTGTTAAAAGACTCCAGGAATAAAACACTTAGAAGAGACGGCAGATTTATTTGGTGCAAAAATATTAATTATGAAGGGTTAAATGAACTTCGGCTTAGAACCTTTTCTTTTACGGTAGACAGCGGGAATAAAAGGTTTCTTGTTGCAGAGAACGAGTGTTTGTGCGTTCCCTCTAAGTCTTTCATTAACAATAATAAATTCTTTAGAAAAAAAGATAAAACGTTTGTGCCTTTTTCATCTGTTTTTGCTTATGAAAAATCACTAGCGATGATGGCAAAGAATTCGGATTTAGGCGTGAAAGAGTTTAAGTCACTTGTGGAAAAAGACAATCCTCACAAGCCAGGAACACTAGTGATTGCCAGACAGGGATACTTTTATCCAGAATCTTTTAATGCAGAGCCCATAAAACCAGAAGAAGACCATCCGTGTGGGATTATTCTTGGAAAGTCTTTTATAAGCAGCGACTATATTAGTAGAGAACTCTACAGGGTTAGGTTCGGGAATGTGACCTATGAGAAGCTTCACCCTGTACAAATGGAGATTATATAATGAAATTTAGACTATACACAAAAACCAATTGCCCATATTGTCAGATGGCAGTCCGACTTTTAGCCGAGCACCAAAAAGAATTTGAGTGCTACGCCCTCGATAATCAGCCACAACTTTTGAACGAGATCAAGAGCACTTATCGCTGGGAAACAGTACCAGTTGTTGTGGAGATCACAGAGGGTAAAGAAAAGTTTATTGGAGGGTTTACTGACCTTCAAGAATACTTACTTAAAGGTAAACAACTTCTTCAAGGCTAGGATAACACAATATGCTATGGAAGACAGAATTCTCACACCTGCTAAAAGACTTTGAGTTGAAACGGCAGCCAGTTATTATTAGGGTTAATAAGTTTGACGAAGCCTCCGCCAAAGAGTTTTCAAATCGTATGGCAGCAGCCCAGAGCACTGGTCAAAAGGTGGTGCCAGTAGTCATTGATTCTTATGGAGGTCAGGTTTATTCCTTAATGTCCATGATCTCAGCCATTAATTCATCGGAGCTTCCAGTCGCAACAATTGTCGAAGGAAAGGCAATGTCTTGCGGTGCTGTCCTCTTGTCTTGTGGCGAACAGGGATTACGGTTCGCTGACCCAAATGCCACTATTATGATTCATGACGTCAGCAGTGGGGGTCGAGGAAAGATCGAAGAACTTAAGGCAGACGTTGCTGAAGCGGAGCGTCTCGACGAAAAGATCTTCACGATGATGGCTCGCAACTGCGGGAAAAAAGACGACTACTTTAAGAAAAAGGTTTTCAGCAAGAAGCACGCTGACTGGTTCATGGATGCCTAGGATGTAAAACGCCACGGAGTGGTTAACCATCTTAGAGTAACAAAGATGACGATCAGAGTGGATGTAGACGTTGAGTTCGAGTGATGATAGAGTGGACTCTGGTTTCTTTGCTGGCTTATAATTTCCCAACGTATTTCAATACGGAGCAGGAACTTAACGCCGCTGTTATCATAGACAAGTCTCTAGATGTTGGCGAAGACCCTTACTTCATGGTTGCCCTTTCGTGGGTGGAGTCACGAGTCAAGTCTGGAAAAGTTTCACACACTGGGGATTACGGAATCTTCCAGATCAATTATCGATTTTGGGGAAAGAGATGGGGCTACAAAGATACTAATAAGTTCTTGGTAGACATGTCTAGTGCCGCCCACGCCACCATCGCAGCGACAACCGTCCTGAAAGAGATGCGAAAATACAAAGCCTGCCAAGGTTTAAACCTTCCGGCTTGTTATAATGGCGGACCCGGATGGCAGAAGTCAAAGAACAAAGAAAAGATAATTAGATATGCGAACAAGGTAAACAGAATGAGGGGGATTTTTAAAAGAAGGTTCCCAGGCTGGGTTAAAAGGTGACAAAACAATATTATGGTATTCAGGTCTCTACCATATTAAATGCAGCGGACAAGCTTACAGCCGATCTTGATTACTTGTGTTCTATCGTTGAAAATCCAGACCCGGAATTTCCAGTAAAGAATGCCCTCTCTTACGCCAAAGCGATTATCGCCATTTCAAATCAGATAGATTTCTTTATTGAAGATATAGCCGAGAACGATTTAAGTGAGGATGAAAGTTATGTTAAACTATCCGAGGAAGAAGTTATCATAATGAATGACTACAACGAAGAGACCGAAGAGGCTTTAGAAATATTGGAGGAAACATGCGGGATTTCACTACAAAACAATTAATGTATATGAGTTTTTATTATTTTTGGATCATCTTTTTAGTAGCCTGTATATTCCACGATTTATTTTATCAATCTATTACTGGGTTTACCTTTGGGTATTTTTTCGCTTTGCTTTATATGGTTGCTCGAACTCGGGCAGTACTAAGATTAATGGAGGACCAAGACGATGATTACGAACCATAAGATTGATGTTGGAGATGTAGACTACTCTAAGTTGTTTCAGACTCTACGCTTTACAGTAGCAGCTAATAGTCAAGCCGTCCAAATGATGGAAGATATCTGCGGAAGGAAAGACATGACCATGGATGAAGTCGCTTTTGAAATGGGAAAGATGCTACAGCACGCTCTGCTGAGCCACTACAGCCGTGGCGGCATGAGACTTAAGTACGACTGATGACAAGCAAGTTGTTTACTTTAGCGGTGTCTGTTCTCTACCTCCCCGTTTATCTGGTTTTGGTGAGTGCAGACAAAGTAAAAGAAAAACTTGACATATAAGATTACTAGATTATAGTTATATACAGAAAGCAAGTGGCTGTGCGGTGCTTGCGATCTTGACTGCCTTCGGGAGTCACAACAACCTTGCTTATTAAAGGAGGAAACAAAATGAGCAATTTAGTACGATACAACACACCTAGTCTTCTTGGACGCAGCATCTTTGATGAACTGTTCGGAGACTTCCCAGCATTAGCGAGAAAATCAACACAGGGTTATCCTGTTGCTGACATCTTCTCCAACGAAGACGGGAGCACAACTCTTGAGTTTGCTCTCGCAGGTTTTAGTAGAGAGGATCTCACGATTGAGATCCAGCCAGAAAAAAGCAGTCTAACTGTGCGTGCGGAAGCACACGGCGATGGGGACAGCAATAGGCGTATTGCACGCCGTAGCTTCCAAAAGACTTTTGTGAATTACGATAGCAACCTAGACCTAACGGCTAGTACTGCTGAATTTCACAACGGGCTATTGTCAGTCACTATCCCACGGAAGGCTGAAGTGCAGCCTGTTATTATTGATATCAACTAAGATATCAAAATACGCACAGCCAAAGGGGAGCCCTCGTGCTCCCCTTTTTCTTTACAAATCTCAAAAACTATGTATTATAAGATATGTTAAAAGAGTTTGTGACATACGTGGCAGCAAGTGCTATCGGATTTGCCTGCCTTGGATTACTCGCTCTCGTGGTCGCACGGGACACAATCAAGGACACAGATATTGGTTCACCTGACTAAAGACAACTGGATCTCCCTGGGTGGCAAGCCCATCACGGATATTCGTAATCGCATTCAGAAGCGTTTTGAGGCTGACCGTTTTACCTTTCATGTTGGAACTGATAGTAAATCTTATTCCGACTATACAATAATTACCACTACGATATGCTTTAGGGAAAATCGCAACGGTGCCCTTGTGGCATACCAGCGGAACAAAATAAAAAACTTTAATAACATAACAGAGAGGCTTCTACACGAAACTCTGGTTTCACTAGAGGCAGCTAAAATGATTCAAGAAATCACAGGCACCCCACCAACAATCCATGCAGACGTAAACTCAAAAGAAAATGCCTTAAGCTATAAGATGCTTAATGTTATAATGGGCATGGTTCAAGGGATGGGATACCCGATCAAAGTTAAACCCGATGCTTGGGCAGCCGACATCGCAGATATGTTTACGAGGTAAGATGCCGACATCAAAAAAGAAACGCAGGTGCTTGCTAGAATGTGCTCGCAAAGGATTCACTTTACCTGCCGTCAATTTGTTTCTTGAAAAACAGTGCCTGGATCCCGTGGTAGGCTTGGAATGGAACTTGTGGACCAATTATTATTTAGAGATTGTAAAAAACGACCCTTATTTTGAACATGAACTAATCAACAATAACCGATCTTTGGCGTGGTTTGCTAATGAGCTTCTCCGCCGTAAACGGAAACAAATTATTTCTTGAAAGGAAAAACGATGACCGAAGAAGAAACATTCTCTAAGCAGATTGAAACCTTTAAAACCTTTTGCAAGAATAATCGCCTAAGGCTTAGAGAGGACGGAGATGGGCTACCCATTGCTAGAGCGATTGGCAAGTTTAAGGATGACCAATTCTTTTGCAACTTTAAAGACGGAACCATCGGCGTATATGTCACACGAGATACTCAACGACAGTTTACGTACCTAAACAAGAAGCTCGTTAAGATGGGGTGCATCCCCACGCAGCTTGGCGACTTTGAGGCGTCTTATGATTTAGAGTGGATGAACATTCCTCCTGTGGCAAAACTATTAAAGATTAAGAAGGGAGCACCGAAGGTCAAAGACCCGAAGTGGCTACGAGAAAATGGATAATGAAGAGAAAACATTTGATGATTGGCAGAAACACTTTTCGGCTAGTGGCTCCCCGCAAAAAGCAGCCGAACTCACCGCTAAATTTATGTTTGCAATGTCGTATTATCATGATAGGATGAAGCTCCACATTATGCTTCACCCCCTGTTTTATTTAGCAGGATTTCTTACAGCCTACACTTTATTTTAGGAGAATAAAATGGCTACACGACCCGGACGACTTCTCGACAAAACATTCACCTCTTTTACCGAAGCGAGCGGTCGCCTCGAAGACACGATCAATTGGGTCACCGCCGCCGAGGCATACGCACACGAGTTTGAACCCGGCTGCAAGGCAGAGGTCACGCTCCATTTGTTGGGCAAGGTCCTCGAAAAGGCAGCGAGCGAACTCGAAAAGGCATCCGCCGAACTCGCCGAGGAGGTCTTCGGCGACATCGAAGGCACCCCATAGATATATTTCAGCAGGCAAAGGTAGGCGAAGCCTTCGCCAAATTTTTTTACAGAAAGGCAGTCCAAAATGACGACAATCAACAAAGAATTTGAAACCACCGTGAAGGAGTTTGTTAACAAGCTCACGACTATCGAGAACGAGATGACAATCCTTCGACAAGACCGCTCGGAACTGTTCGCAGACATGAAAGAGAAACTTGACCCTCGTTCATTCCGAGCAGCGATCAAGATCCATAATTTGCAAAAGTCCACACCCGACCAAACTTCTTTGGCAAGAATCTTGGAAGTTTTAGAAACCGCAGAATAGTTATTATTACTATGGGGTAACGACAGCCGACAAACCACATCAAATATGTGTAGCCTTTTACAAGGGTGAGGGACGCTGGCACAACCGAATAGTCCGCTGGACGACCCAAAGCAAATACTCCCACGCAGAACTGATTATGCCCGACAACACTTGCATAAGCATTACCCCGTTCGGAACAGCCGGCATACGCCGGAAAAACTTTGAAGACCCTGAGAAGGAATACGACATTGTTTGCGTGCCAGTCAGCGACGAGCAACTGGAAACCATAGAAAAGTTTTATGAAGATACTAAGGGAGATGGTTACGATTGGCCGGGGATGATCCTGTCAAAGTTCACACCATTCTTCATCAAGCGGGTAGGGCGCTGGTATTGTTCTGAATGGATTGCTTACGCTTTACGATTAGCTGGTGCGGTTGATAACCTTTATCATCACCCCGACTTAACACCTCAAAGATTATATGATGTACTGGAAAAGTACCAAGAAAGGGAAACCAAATGAAAAATATTAATTACCAACAGATTTATGAAGACGAGTTGAGCGAGAACCTCAAAGATTCTCTTGAGTGGTCTTCAAGGTTCTTCGAGTTGTCAAACCAGCACCGAATAGTTATTGAAGAACTGATTGATATTGGCTACAGGCAGGCACTTGAGGAGGCACTTGATCCAGAGATCTTGGAAGCCACTAGGGACCTTAGTGTTGAGATGGCTGATCAACTTTATAACTTTGCCAACATGATGTCGTCTCACCTTACGGACCAAAACAAGGGTGACGACGATTGATTTCAAACCCGGCGATCTTTTAGAGGTTGTCAGGCATAAGTGCCATACGCTCTGTAAAACAGGGAAGCCGTACCTCCCAGAACTCAGAGAGTGTCCAGTTGAAGAGCTAGAGGTCAGAAGATACCCATCCGTTCCGCACGCAGACATTTTTGAGAATCTTGAAGGCAGGGTAGTTTTGGTGGTTGACGTTGCAAACAATATGTTGGATCAAGTAGTCGGCTATAGA